>Ga0116186_1003421_pt1 | contig 13534 bp, 12 predicted proteins | sample AD_JPNNA4_MetaG_FD_89806 | JGI IMG/M metagenome (GOLD analysis project Ga0116186, IMG submission 89806) | Active sludge microbial communities of municipal wastewater-treating anaerobic digesters from Japan - AD_JPNNA4_MetaG | ecosystem: Engineered > Bioreactor > Anaerobic > Digestate | place...
ATTTATTTAAAAAATTCTTTAGGTAAATTTAACTTTATTCATTGAATTTATTTAAAGATTTATATAAATTTAAACTTTTAAAAGGATTTTAGGGATGAAAAAAATAAAATTAATGATTCCGAAAGGAAGAATCTTTGATAAAGTAGTAAAGTTATTGAATGAAGCAGGGGTTACTCTTGAATCAGATGAAAGAGCATATAGACCAGTTACTAATGACCCTTCTATTGAGGTTAAAATGATGAAACCTCAAAATATACCAAAGTTAATTGAATTAGGAGCACATGATATTGGTTTTACAGGTTATGATTGGATTTTGGAAAGTAATGCTAAAGTAGAAGAAATTATTGACCTTAAGTTTGATCCTGTTAAAATTGTATGTGCTATTCCAAAGAATCTTTCTGTAAATGAATTAAAGAAAAAACAAATAGTTGTGGCATCAGAATATGAGAATTTATCAAAAAGATATCTTGATAAAAATAAATTTAAATATGTTTTTCTTCGAACTTATGGTGCTACAGAGGTATTCCCTCCAGATGATGCTGATATGATTATTGATAATACTTCAACCGGAAGAACCCTGGAAGCAAATAATCTAAAGATCATTGATACACTAATTAATTCTTCAACAAGATTTATTGCAAATAAAAATGCTTTGAAAGATCCATATAAATTTGAAAGAATTAAAGAATTTGAAATGTTGTTTCGTTCAATATTGGATGCTCGTGATAGAGTTATGTTGGAAATGAACGTACCTAAAGAAAAGTTCGAAGAAATTATAAGTTTACTTCCTTGTATGAGATCTCCTACAGTATCTCCATTATACGGAGAAGGAGGATATGCAGTTAAAGTAGCTGTGAAAGAAAGTGATGCGGTAAAGCTAATTCCAAAATTGATTAAGCATGGAGCAACTGATATTTTAGAATATAAATTTAGGAAAGTAGTAATATGATAGAGTCACGTAAAGGTCTGGTTGGTGTTATTCCATATCCCGTTCCATCAACAACAAGAAAAGATAAGTTACGATTTGATTTGAATGAAAATAATTTCGGATGTTCACCTAAAGTATTAAGAGCTATAAAATCTGCCTCAAAATCTGATTTGTTAATTTATCCTGAATATGAAAAACTTGAGAATAAAATTGCAGAAATTTTTGAAATTCAAAGATCCAATATTTTATTAACAAATGGTGGAGATGATGCAATAAGATCTGTAATAGATACATTTCTTGATAGAAAAGATGAAATTATAATACCTGTTCCAACATATAGTATGTTTGAACTATATGCAAAACTAAGAGAGGCTAAAATAAAAGAAGTTTTATATCATAAAGATTTTTCTTTTCCTTTTAGGAAAGTAATAAAGTCTATTACACATAGAACAAAAATGATTGTTGTAGTAAACCCTGCAAGTCCATTAGGTACCAGCATTACAAAACAGGAGTTAGTTGATTTATTAGAAAAATTAAAAGATATTATTGTTCTTCTTGATGAAACTTATTATCATTTTTCTGGTAAAAGTAATGCTTCGTTAGTAAAAGAATATGAGAATTTAGTTGTGGTACATACTTTTTCAAAAGTATATGGTTTGGCCGGATTGCGTATTGGCAATATAATTGCTAATGAGAATGTAATAAATGAAATATCAAAAGTAGCTTTTCCTTATGCTGCAACATCGATTGCAGTTAGCGCAGCTTATGCAGCTTTAAGTGATAAAGAATATACAGAGAAAGTTGTAAAACAGATTGAAGAAGAAAAAAAGTTTTTATGTAATGAGTTAAAACCTGTTGCAGAAAAGGTCTATAATACTGATACTAATTTTATTATTGCAAATTTTGGAAAGTATGCAAATGATTTACATGAAAAACTGGAAGAAAAAGGTATTCTTGTTAAAAATATTAGCCGATTACCTTTAATGGAAGGTTTTTTAAGAATTTCTCCTGGTTTAAGAAAAGAGAATATAAAATTAGTTAAAACTATAAACGAATTAATGCCACCTGAAGCAATATTGTTCGATATGGATGGAGTGCTTGTTGATGTTGATTTATCCTATAGAATGGCTATCAAAAAGACAGCAGAATTTTTTGTAAAAGAAGAAATATCTTTTGATGAAATTCAAAGTTATAAGGATAAAGGTGGTTATAATGATGATTGGAATTTAACTGAAGCAATTATTCTTTCAAGAAAAAAGAAAATTACTAAAATTGGAATAATAAATATTTTTCAACAATTTTATCTTGGAAGAGATTTTGATGGCTTTATTCAGAATGAACAATTAATTATTGATCCTCACATACTGGAAAAAATCAGCGAAGATTTTAAACTCGGTATTGTTTCTGGAAGGCCAAGAAAAGAGCTTGATTATACTCTTAAAAGATTTAAAATCTCAAAATATTTTGATGTTACTATAAGTATGGATGATACTAAAGATAAAGGTAAGCCTGATCCTTATGGTATCAACCTTGCGTTGAAAGCTTTAAAATCAAACAGAGCTGTTTATATTGGTGATACAATAGATGATGTTATTGCTGCAAAAGCTGCTGGCATTATTCCAATTGCAATTTTACCAGATAATGCAACAAATTATAAAAAAAGAAAAGATAAGTTCATAAAATTTGGAGCTAAACATATTTTACAAAATGCAAACGAAGTATATGGTATATTAAAATGAGAAAAGCAGAGATTAAAAGAGAAACAAAAGAAACAAATATTTCAGTTTTTGTGAATCTTGATGGTACTGGTAAAAATAATATAAAAACTGAAATCGGTTTCTTTAAACACATGCTAGAAACTCTATCCAAACATAGCCTAATTGATATAGAAATGGATATAAAGGGTGATCTATATGTAGATCCACATCATACAATTGAAGATTCAGGAATTGTTTTAGGTACTGCGATAAAGAAGGCACTTGGAGAAAAAAAAGGAATAAAAAGATCTGGATATTCTATATTTCCAATGGATGAAAGTTTAGCGATGGTTGCTTTAGACCTTTCTGGTAGAGCGTATTTAAAATTTGATGCAGAATTTAATGATTTTATGGTTGGCGATTTTCCAACTGATTTAACTGAAGACTTCTTTACTGCTTTAGCAAATTCCATAGAAGCAAATATTCATATTAAGTTAGAATATGGAAGAAATGATCACCACAAAATTGAGGCAATCTTTAAATCTTTTGCAAAAGCCCTAAGAGCTGCAATTGAGATAGATACCAGAATAGAAAATGATGTACTAAGTACAAAAGGGGTATTATGATAGGTTTAATAGATTATGGTGCTGGTAATCTACTTTCGGTAAAAAAAGCATTAGAATATTTAAATGTAAATTGTAAAGTTGTTAGATCACCTGATGATATAAATGAAATTGATAGAATAATTTTACCTGGTGTAGGGGCTTTTGAATCCGCAGTAAAAAATCTTCATAATAGAGGCTTATTTAATTTTATAAGAGACTGGATACACAAAGGTAATTCATACCTTGGTATTTGTTTAGGGATGCAACTATTAATGGAGTACAGTGAGGAATCAACATTGAATATAAAGGGATTTCATTTAATTGATGGTAATGTAATTAAATTTAAATGCAATAAGGTGCCACAAATTGGATGGAATCAACTCAAATTTTGTAAAGAGTCACCTTTATTTGAAGATATAAAAGATAACTCTTTTTTTTATTTTGTACATAGTTATTATATCAATCCAGTAGATGATACTTACACAATTGGAATTACTGATTATAACGTTCCCTTTACAGCTACAATACAGAAAGGTAATGTTTATGGGGTGCAATTCCATCCTGAAAAAAGTAGTATTAATGGGTTAAAATTAATTAAGAATTGGGTTGATTTATGTTAGCAACAAGAATTATACCTTGTCTTGATGTTGATGAGGGAAAGGTAGTAAAGGGAATAAAATTTAAGAACATAAAAGAGGCAGGTGATCCTGTAGAATTAGCAAGAGAATATAATTCACAAGGTGCAGATGAATTAGTATTTCTTGATATAGGAGCTTCTTATAAAAGTAGAGAAATCTTATCCAATGTAGTAGAAGCTGTTTCTAAGGAGGTTTTTATTCCTTTAACAGTGGGTGGAGGTATAAGATCTATTGATGATATGAGAAAAGTGTTATTAGCTGGTGCTGATAAAGTTGCAATATGTACTTCTGCAATTCAAAATCCTGAATTAATTTCTGATGGAGCAAAAGCTTTTGGATCTCAATGTATTGTACTTTCTATAGATGCAAAAAAAGATGGGAATTCATGGTTCGCATTCACTCACGGTGGAAGGAAAAATTCTGGATTAGATGCTATTGAATGGGCAAAGGAAGGAGAAAAATTAGGAGCAGGTGAAATATTACTAAACTCGATTGATATGGATGGAACAAAATCTGGATATGATATTGAATTAACTAATAAAGTATCAGAAGCTGTAAGTATTCCAGTAATTGCTTCGGGTGGTGCTGGCACACTTCAACAAGTATTAGATGCCATAAAATTTGGGAAGGCAGATGCTGTTTTGTTGGCTTCTCTTTTACATTTTGGAGAGTATACAATTACGGATATAAAGTATTTTTTACAAGAAAATGGAGTAATAGTAAGATGGTAATTTCTTCAATAGATTTGATGAATGGAAAAGCAGTCCAGTTGAGACAAGGAAAAGAATTAGTATTAGAAAAAGATGACCCTATTAGTTTAGCAAAAGAATTTAATAAATATGGAGAAATAGCAGTTATAGATCTAGATGCTGCTTTTGGAAAAGATGACAATATTAATATTATTAAACAGATTTTAAAAGTTGCTGAATGTAGAGTCGGTGGAGGCATTAGAACTGTACAAAAAGCAAAAGAACTAATTTCTTTTGGAGCTAAAAAGATTATTATAAGTACAAGTGCATTTGAAAATAATGAAATCAATCACCAATTCTTATTAGAATTAATTTCATCAATAGGGAAACAACACGTCATTATTGCGGTTGATTCTATAAATGGAGAAATTGTTACTAAAGGTTGGAAACATAATACTGGTTTAAATATTTTTGAGACTTTACCAAAGATTGAGAATTATTGTTCTGAATTTTTATTTACTTGTGTTGAAAGAGAGGGTATGCTTCAAGGTATTGATATAGATACAATCACAAAAATTAGAGATTTAACACACAACAAAGTAACTGTTGCAGGTGGCGTAACAACTCTCGATGAAATAAGAAAAATTGCCAATTTGGGTTATGATGTTCAATTGGGTATGGCTTTATATACAGGTAAAATTAATCTTATAGATGCTTTTATTGAATCTTTGAATTGGAAAAGTGAGTTGTTACCGACTATAGCACAAAATTATTCTGGTGAAGTTTTAATGGTTGGTTATAGTAATAAAGAATCAATCAGAAAAACTTTTGAAACTGGAAAAATTTGGTATTTTTCGAGATCTCGAAACAAACTATGGTTGAAAGGAGAAACTTCACAAAATTTTCAGAATCTAATTCAATTAAGAGCTGATTGCGATCGTGATGCTATTCTTGCTTTAGTAATACAAGATAATTATGCTTGTCATACTGGTTCTTTTACTTGTTTTGGGGATAGAAAATTTTCTCTTTATGAGTTATATGAAGTTATTCAAGATAGAATACAAAATCCTTCTCCAAAATCTTATACTGCAAGCTTAACTGATGATAAACTTGCTGAAAAAATTCTTGAAGAAGCTCAAGAAGTCGTAGAAGCTAAAGATAGGGACCATATTATTTGGGAAGCTGCAGATGTCTTATATTTTTTAACTGTATTATTAGCCAAAAAAGGGATTCAAATTGACGAAGTATTAGCAGAGTTGAATCGAAGGAGAAAAAAATGAAAGTGATAAATTCTTATGAATTACCTCAAGAATTTTTTTCTTTCAAAGATACACAGTATTTCCCAATTGTGAGAGAAATTCTCTATGAAGTAAAAACAAAAGGTGATATAGCAATTAAACATTATACAAATGAATTTGATAAAGTAAAGTTAGATAGTTTTGTAGTTACAGAAGAAGAAATTAAAAGTTCCTATTCCGAAATTAATAAGGAACTCATACCCTCAATTAAAAAATCTATTGAAAATATTGAAAAATTTTCAGTTAAACAACTCGAATCATTTAAAGATTTCGAATATGAAATTTCTCCAGGAGTAATTACTGGTCAAAGAGTAATTCCTATTGAAAGAATTGGAGTCTATATACCCGGTGGTAGATTCCCTTTGGTTTCTACTGTATTAATGTGTGTAGTTCCTGCAAAAGTTGCTAATGTAAATGAAATTGCTATTTTTTCTCCACCTACATTTAATGGAAAAATTCATCCTGCTATTCTTGTAGCATGTGATTTAGTAGGAGTAAAAGAAATTTATAAAATTGGTGGAGTCCAGGCAATTGGTGCGATGGCTTATGGTACAGAATCTATTAAAAAAGTAGATAAAATTGTAGGTCCCGGAAATAAGTTTGTAGCTCTTGCAAAAAAAGAAGTATATGGTATAACTGGAATTGATTTTATTGCTGGACCAACTGAAGTATTAATAATTGCAGATGAATGTGCAAATCCAAAATTTATTGCTTCTGATTTAATTGCTCAAGCAGAGCATGATCCAGATGCACAACCTATTCTCATTACGACAAATAAAGATTTAGCTGAAAGGGTTATTGAAGAAATTGAGACACAATTAGATACTATTCCCACAAAAGAAATTGCCGAAAAATCGATAAAGAATAATGGATTAATTATAATTGCAAAAGATTATGATGAAGTAATATATATTTCTAATAAAAAAGCACCAGAACACCTTGAAATAGATGTGAAAAACATTAGTTACTTTGTATCTAAATTACGTAATTATGGTTCATTATTTATTGGAAGTTTTTCAGCAGAATCTTTAGGTGATTATAGTAGCGGAATAAATCATACATTACCAACAAATTTTGCTGCTCGGTATACAGGTGGTTTAAGTGTAAAAGATTTTATTAAAATACAAACAACATTATATTGTAAAAAAGAGAATTTTAACGAGATTGCCGATATTGCAATTACTCTTGCTGAAACAGAAGGACTTTTTGGTCATTCAAATTCTTTAAAGGTTAGAAAAAATTATATTCAATAGTTATTAATATAATAATTTTTGATTAGAGGTGTGGTATGACATTTATTGAGTTAGCAAAAAAACGTTACTCAGTTAGAAGTTATAAAAATATTGAAGTAGAAAAAGAAAAATTGTTGCAAATATTAGAAGCTGGAAGGTTAGCACCTTCTGCGACAAATGCTCAGCCTGTACATTTTATTGTGATTAATGATAAAAGCGTTTTACAGAAAATTTATGAAGCATATCCCCGGGAGTGGATAAAAACAGCCCCATTGATAATTGCAGTATGTGGTGATAAGGCTAAAGCTTGGAAACATAAAGATGGTACAAGTTATCACAATATTGATGTAGCTATAGTAACAGATCATATGACATTGGCTGCAGCTGAATTGGGTTTAGGTACTTGCTGGGTTTGTGCATTTGATAAAATTAAAGTTGCGGAAGTATTAAATACTCCTAATAATATTGAACCTTTAGTATTACTTCCTCTTGGGTATCCTGAAGATAATCCTGATTTATCAAGGCATAATACAAGAAAATCTCTTGAAGAAATGGTTCATTATAATTCTTTTTAAAATTTGATAAATAATTAAAAAAGCTATATAAATTTTTTTGTTTTATTAGTGAAAAGCCGTTTAATTACTAATAATTATATTGAATAAGAGTTTTTTATTTACTAACTTTTAATTAATATTAAACAATAATAAAAAAATTAATTGTATGAGACCTGAAAAAATTTTTTTAGCAATTGATCTAGGTGCCGGAAGCGGTAGGGGAATAATAGGGAAATTTGATAACAAAAAGGTAGAGTTAGAGGAAGTAAACCGTTTCGATAATCAGGTTATTACTCTATTTGGGCATGATTATTGGAATATTTATGACCTTTACGAGAAGATTAAAGATTCAATTAAAAAAGCTTTCATTAAGTATAATAAATTAGATGGGATTGGAATTGATTCATGGGGTGTGGATTTTGTTTTTCTTGATAGATATGGTAATCTTATTGGTTTACCTAACATGTATCGTGATAGTAGAGTAGATGGTATCCCAGAAAAATTTTATAAAATAATTCCAAAAGAGGAAATATATAAAGAGACAGGTATTCAATTTTTAAAATTGAATTCTTTGTATCAAATCTATTCATTCAAACTAGATTATCCTGAAATGTTTAATTATGTAGATAGAATTTTATTTTTGCCTGATTACTTAAATTATTTACTTACAGGTGAAAAACTAAATGAATATACGATTTCATCAACTTCTCAGATGCTAAGAGCTGATACAAAAAAATGGTCTGATAAAATATTAAAGGGAATAGGAATTAAAAGTTCATTATTCTCAGAGGTTAATGAACCTGGAAACAAAATTGGTAATTTAGATTCTAAAGTAAGAGAAGAGCTATCTATAGAAAATATTGAAGTATTTCAAGTAGCAAGTCACGATACTGCATCTGCAATTGTTGCTGTTCCTTCTAAAGGAGAAGATTGGGCTTATTTAAGTTCAGGTACGTGGAGTTTATTGGGAGTAGAATTGGATCAACCATTAATAAATGAAGACAGTTATCTTAACAATTATACTAATGAAGGTGGTGCTTTTAATAAAATTCGTTTCCTAAAAAATGTTTCTGGACTCTGGTTGCTACAGGAATCAAAAAGAATATGGGAAGAAAATGGATTTAAATATACTTATGACGAATTAATAAGTAATGCCTCAAAAGCTAAGCCTTTTTCAGGCTTTATTAATACAGATGCTGATATTTTTTTAAAACCTGATAATATGCCACAAGCAATTAATGAATTTTTAGAGAGAACTAGTCAAAATAAAATCAGTGATCATTTCTTAATGGTAAGAGTTATTTTAGAAGGTTTAGCTTTTAAATACAGAGAAGTAATTGAAGTATTAGATAAAATTTTAAATAAAAAATTAAAAATTCTTCATATAATTGGTGGTGGTTCAAAAAATATGTTGTTAAATCAGATGACAGCAGATTCAACAGGGTTACAAGTAATTGCTGGTCCATCTGAAGCAACTGCTTTGGGTAATATTTTATTACAAGCAAAAGCTAATGGTCTAATTTCTGGTTTAGAAGAAGCAAGGGAAATTGTTAGAAACTCATTCGAACTAAAATCTTTTGTTCCACAAGATAAAAATATTTGGGATAGTGCATACATAGAATACAAGAAAATAAAGGAAAAAGCGGGTGATTTATGGAAAAATTAAAAGTAGCAATTATTGGGTTACAGCATTTACATCCGGTATCTTATTTACCCCATATTATTAATAATAATTTAGAACTCACTTCAATATCAGATGATGATGAATCTTTGTTTAAAAAACTTAGTAATGAATTTCCTTCTAATGTTAAGTTTTATACAGATTATAAAAAATTAATTGACAATGAAAAATTAGACATAGTTTTTATTTTTTCACCTCATTATTTATGCCCTGACGTAGTAGAATATGCGGCTTCAAAGAAGATTAATATTGTAGTAGAAAAACCTATAGCTGCTTCATACGAAGGTGCATTAAGAATTCTAAAAGCTTGTGAGAGTAATGACATAATAGCATCTGTACCTTATGCGTGGAGATTTCATGCAGCAGCGAAAAATATTAAAAAGATTATAGACTTTGGTTATTTAGGTGAAATAAAAGCTCTTGAGGGAAGATGTATCGCTGGTAGAATAAGTAGATATATTGAAGGGAATTCTTCTTGGATGCTTGAGAAAAGCAAATCTGGTGGAGGACCTATGTGGAACCTTGGAGTTCACTGGATTGATCTTTTTAGATATTTTATGAACTTTCCAAAGGTAAAAAGAGTTTATGCCGAATATTCCAATATTACTGAAAATATTGATATTGAAGAAAATTCTTTTGGTATAATAAGATTTGATAATGATGCTGTTGCTACATTAAATGTTGGTTATAGCTCTCCACCATCTTTCCCTTACGGAAGAGATTTACATATTAATATTCGTGGAACTCTCGGTTCCATTACTTGGAATCCTGCATTTGAAGGTACTGAAGATGAGATATTTTTATGTAGTGATCATCCTGAAATTTCTGCTGCACCTAATAGAACTATAAAGATGATACAAAAGGTCGCAAAAGGTTATGTTGGGATGATGGGTTTTGAATTTGTTAAGCATTTTGTTGAGTGTGTAAAAAGTAATAAACAACCTCTTATTTCTATTAAAGAAGCTGTAGAAGTAATTGAAATAGCAGAAGCTTTAAATAAATCTGCTGAAAAAGGTGTTGGAGTAAGTTTGTAAGGATAAATATGAATAAAATAAAAGTAGTAGTTACAGATTATATTGAGCCTGATCTTAAGTGGGAAGAAAAAGAATTATCCAAATATCCTGGTATAGATTTTTCATATTATCAACTAAAATATAAATCAAAAGAAGAAATATTATCGGTAATTTCTGATGCTGATGTGATTGTTGTTAATATGGTTCCAATGGATAGAGAAATATTAAAAAAATTAAAAAAATGTAAGTTAATAATCAGACATGGTATTGGTTATGATAATGTTGACGTAAGCGCTTGTACTGAGTTTGGTATTACTCTTGCTAATATACCAGATTATTGTGTTGAAGAAGTAGCTGAACAAGCTGTTATGCTTATATTTGCTTGTTCAAGAAAAATTTATTATCAAAAAAAAGTATTGGTTGAATCAGCTAAAAAAGGGGAATGGGATTTTTCATATTTATATCCCATTTTTAAGTTACATGGTAAAACATTAGGTATTGTTGGTTGCGGTCGTATTGGTAGTACTGTTTTAAGAATGATGAGAGGTATGGGTATGAATGTAAGGGTTTGCGACCCATACTTAACTGAAGAAAGAAAAAAAGAACTTAATATAGTACACGAAGACTTAAATACTATTTTAAAAGAATCTGATATTATTACTGTTCACTGCTTGTTAAATGAAGAGACAAAAGAAATGTTCAAATATGAACAGTTTAAGTTAATGAAACCTACTGCTTTTTTTGTTAATACTGCTCGTGGTGGTATTGTTAAAACGGAAGACTTAATTAGAGCTATTGAAGAAAAGGTTATTTCTGGCGCTGGGATAGATGTATATACTGGTAAAGAGCCGCCTCCAATTAATTCTCCTTTGTTTCAGTTCGAGAATATTATTTTATCACCACATATAAGTTGGTATAGTGAAGAAGCAGGTTGGACAATAAGATTTAAAATTGTTGAAGATATATTAAGATTTTATAAGGGTGAAAAACCTAGATTTATTGTAAACAACTGAGGATAATATGCTAATAAGTATAAAAACAAAAATCCCTGGACCCAAATCATTAGAATATTTAAAAATTTCTGATGAGTATGAACCGAAATGTATGACGCAGCAGTTTCCTCTTGTATGGGATAGAGCTTCCGGTGTTTCTGTTACCGATGTTGATGGTAATACATTTGTTGATATGACTTCGGGTGTTCTGGTTACAAATGTAGGACATTCTCATCCTGAACATGTAGAATCTATTAGAGAACAAGTTGGTAGATTAATGAATTGTTATGATTTCCCAACCCCTCAAAGAATAGAATTTTCGAAAAAATTAGTTGAAAAGACACCAGAAAATTTAGATAGAGCTTTTTTGCTTACTACTGGTAGTGAAGCTACTGAAAGTGCAATGAGAATAGCAAAAAGATTTACAGGCAAATTTGAAATTATTTCATTTTATGGGGCGTTTCATGGTCGTACTTATGGTGCTATGTCTATGGCTGGTAAAATGAGTACAAAAAAATCTTTTGGACCTACAATGCCTGGTGCTATTCAAGTACCATATCCATATTGCTATCGTTGTCCATTTAAGATGAAAAAAGAAACCTGTGATTTTTACTGTTTAGAATATATTGATTATGCTTTAAGTGCTCAATCAACTGGTGAAATAGCAGCTTTAATTATTGAACCATATCAAGGGGGTAGTGGTTTTATTTTCCCTCCTGATGGTTATTTGAAAAAGTTAGAAGAATGGTGTAAAAGCAGAGATATAATATTTATTGTTGATGAAGTTCAAGCATCTTTTGGGAGAACTGGAAAGTTTTTTGCAATAGAATGGGAAAATTTAAAACCAAATTTATTATGTTTAGGAAAAGGTATAGGTTCTGGTATTCCAACTTCTGCTGTTATGGGTGAGGCACGATTATTTGATTCTTTAGCTCCGGGTGAAATGAGTAGCACTACTGGAGGAAATCCTGTGTCTTGTGCTGCAGGTTTAGCTGTCCTGAATATTATTGAAAAGGAAAATCTTGTTGAGAATTCTGCTAAGATAGGTGAATTAATGAAAAACAGATTAGTAAATCTAGCGGAAAAATCATCATATATCGGAGATGTAAGAGGTAAAGGATTGGTAATGGGTATTGAATTTGTGAATGATAAAAAGAGTAAAGAACCTTCACCTGAAAAAACAGTTGAATTTATTAATAGGTGTGCTGAAAAAGGAGTAATTTTTGGAAGAGTAGGTTGGTATGGTAATGTAATCAGGGTTGCTCCACCATTAGTAATTAAAGAAGATGAAGCAAATGAAGCATTAGAAGTTATTCAAAGTGTTATAGAAGATATGGGTTAAGTTTTAAAGATTATTAAATAAAAACCCCTTATTTAGGAGAAAATGTTATGAAAGAAACAGGATATTTAATTCCAAAAGAGTTGATTCAAGAATCAAATAAAAAAGATATTGAAGAATTGAATAAAGATTACGATTTCGTAAAAGAGAAATTGAATAAAAAAGGTTTTGATGCAGATGAAATTGTAGAAAAAGTAAAAACATTTTATGTTGCTCTACCATCATGGGCAACTTCTACGGGAGGTACTAGATTTGGAACATTTCCAATTGGTGGTGATCCAAGGAATGTATATGAAAAACTAGTTGATTGTAAAACAGTGAATACTCTTACTGGTGTCAACAATAAAGTTTCACTTCATATACCATGGGATAAAGTAGAAGATATTAACGAGTTTAATGAATTTAAAAAGACTCTTGATATTGGTATAGATGCAATGAATTCGAATACTTTTCAAGATCAGAAAAATCAAAAATACAGCTATAAATTTGGTAGCTTGAGTGCAACTGATGAAAGTGTAAGAAAGCAGGCAATAGAACATAATATTGAGTGTATTGAAATTGGTAAAAAAATTGGTTCGAAAGCTTTATCAATATGGATTGGTGATGGAGGTAATTTCCCTGGTCAAATACATTTTAGAAAATCTTTTGAGAGATATATCAATAGTCTTAAAGTTATTTATAAAGAGTTGCCTAACGATTGGAAAATGTTTATTGAACATAAATTATTTGAACCAGCTTTCTATTCAACTGTATTAAATGATTGGGGTTCTTCATATATTGCTGCTCAAATATTAGGAGATAAAGCTTTATGCCTTGTAGATCTTGGTCATCATGCACCAAATACAAATATTGAAATGATAGTATCAAG
>Ga0116186_1003439_pt1 | contig 13477 bp, 10 predicted proteins | sample AD_JPNNA4_MetaG_FD_89806 | JGI IMG/M metagenome (GOLD analysis project Ga0116186, IMG submission 89806) | Active sludge microbial communities of municipal wastewater-treating anaerobic digesters from Japan - AD_JPNNA4_MetaG | ecosystem: Engineered > Bioreactor > Anaerobic > Digestate | place...
AAACCACCATATATCTCTTTGCAGTTAGTTGAGGAGGGATATCCATATAATAACACAATACCCTTGTGGAGTGTGAATATTAAAAATAGTTTGAAGTTTGATGTCAACATCCCAAAAAATTTGGTTAAATTAGATAAAAAATATATTTTGTACGCTGAAGTTCGTGATTTTCAAAAAAATTATAAAACTGGTTTTATAAAGGTAAAATTTTCATCTAATAAAGATACTTATAATTTTTCTATTATGCTTAATGAAGGATTTTGTTTAAAACGCTGAAATTTGATACGTGTTATTAATTAAAATTGAATACTGAATTATATAATAAATACATAAATGATGCTGTTTTTGTTGTAGTTGATGTTGAAACTACGGGTCAAAATGCTTATAATGGAAGAATAACTGAAATTGGAATGGTTAAAGTAATTGATGGAGAAATTGTTGATGAATACTCAACTTTAATCAATCCAGAGCAGTTTATACCACCATACATTACCTTTATAACCGGTATAACTAACGAAATGGTATCGACAGCTCCTACTTTTTATGATGTTCATAATAAAATAAAATCATTTCTAGGCGATAATGTTTTTGTGGCACATAATGTAAGTTTTGATTTCTTTTTTGTTAAAGAATCCTTTTTACGTGTAGGTGAAGAGGAGATAAAGAATGATACATTATGCACAGTAAGATTAGCTAGAAGGATTTTACCAACTACAAAAAGTAAATCTCTTGATTCTTTAATCAAATATTACAATATACCTGTAAATAATAGACACAGAGCACTTGATGATGCAAAAGCTACAGCTAAAATATTAATAAATTTCTTAGATGTTCTTGAGAATAAATATGATATTGAATTATTATCAGACGTTTTAAGTTTTCAATATAAAAAAGTCTTTCAATTAAAGAATCCACCGAAAAATTTTTTACTTTTGAAAAATGAAATAGCAAATCTTCCAGAAAAACCCGGAGTATATTTTTTTTATGATAAAAATGATTTTCTTTTATATATTGGAAAGAGCAAAAATTTAAAAGAAAGGGTTGAATCATATTTTTATCATAATACAGGGCATGATAGTAAAATTTTTGAAATGGTAAGAAAAGTTCATTCACTTAAATATGAAACTACTGCTAGTGAACTATCTGCACTTCTGCTTGAATCTTTATTAATAAAAAAATATAAACCTTTATATAATTCTGCAAATAAACGATATAAAAAATATCCTTTTTTGAAAATCAATGTCAATGAAAAATATCCTGTTTTATCATGGGATTATGAGATAAAAGATGATGGAGCAAAATATTATGGCCCATTTACTAATCGATATAGTATAGAAGTGTTTCTAGAAGCTTTGAACAAGTTATTTAAATTAAGGGAGTGCAAAGATTTTAAACCTAAGGCAAAAAGATCTTGTATTTATTCTGATATAGAAAGATGTTTAGCCCCATGTATAAATGATGATTATGAAAAGTATGAAGAAGAAATTAAAAATGTGTTCAATTTTCTAAATGGTATGAATAAATCAATAATAGATAAATTTGTTGAGATGATGAATGATAAAGCAGAAAATTTATTGTTTGAAGAAGCTGCTGAAATTAGAAATAAAATTTGGGTTATTGAGAAGTTCATAGAAAAACATAAATATCTTCCATATTCAATAAACGATGCTAATTTTTTGGTTGTTGTTCCATCTTTTAGAACATCATTTGAAATATTCTTAATTAAAAACAGCAAATTGATTAGATCAATATACTTCGAATCCTATCAAAAAAAACAGATTGATAAATTTCTTGATGAAATAATTAATCAGGCTGATCTTTTCGATGTTAATTACACAAAAAAAGATTTTCACGAATTTCATATCATAATGAGTTGGGTTTATAAGAATAGAAATATAATAGAAATTATAGATTTAAATGAAAAATCAAAGAAAGATATTCATTCACAAATAATTAGTTTTCTAAATTCCTTTTAATTATATTTTTTCAATTTCAGAGTTGGCTGTTTCAATAAAAGTTATAAAATTTTCTGGAGGTGTTCCTGTCAAAACAGCATCTGCAGTTGAAATGATATGTTTATAACCTTTTACTGAGTTAACAATATTTATTACGGCTTTTTTCACATCTTCAACTTTCCCGTCTCTTAGTAGATAAAGATCGATATTACCTTTAGTACAAATATTTTTATCAATATATTTTCTTGATTCTGCAAGGTCGTTATCACCGGCTGGTGGAGGTGCAATAGTTTCAATTACATCTGCACCTAATTTATTAAAGTCTCCATCCATAATCATTTTTCTGGTCAAGCCACAATTATGATACCAAAAAAGAGAATTACAGTTGTGTGCAAAATCTGAAAAAGCTTTTATATAAGGTAAGTCCATCTCTTTAAAAAGCTGAGGTGAAGTCATCTCTAAACCATAGGAAGAATCACTCATAAAATCTATACCTTCCTCAATGGCGATATTCATAATAAAAATCGAAGCTTTATAAATTGCATCCATACTTTGCAAAAAGGCGCTTTTATAATCATTCCAGTGAATATAGATATCCTGAGGATTTATTTGATAGGCAAGCCATGATGGGTGAGGATGACCAATAACAATCACACCATCTTCACCAACTTTTTCCCTAAAATTTCGAAAATATTCTCTAATCTTATTTTCTTTTTTTTCAATTTCGTTGCAAACGGCAATAACCATAAAATGATCTTTTTCTGTCTTTACAGGTGCCCCAGCTTCATCAGTCCATTGTGTCTCATTTTTATAGTCCTTTCTAATCCATTCACCAAGCTCTGTATTAATATATGAAATTTTATATTCCTTTGTAGATCTACTTTCATCTACTTGCCAATCAAAAATTAATCCAGGTAAATCTGTCATAAACATCGGAATATAGTTTAAAGCTTTTGATAAGGTTATTTCGTCAATGATAAAATCGTTTGTAATTTGCAAATTCATTTTTTTTAAAACACTTTTTATCACTGGATAATGTGGTAAAAAAGGAGAAACAATAAATGGTTTATCGTAATTCCCTTTAACATATTCAACAAATATTTTTCTTGGAGTCATAATTTATCCTTCTGAAATAATTCTATCAACAACAAGTTGTCTAAATTCAGGTGAAAGATTAGCGAAGAAAGCACTAAAACCAGTTACTCGAACTACTAAATCAGGGAAACTTTCTGGATTTTTATGTGCCTCAAGTATTTTATTCTTATCAATTACATTAATATTTATTTGTGAACCGCCAAGTTCAAAATGTGTGCTAATTAAATTAGATATTAATTCTAATCCCCCTTCATCTTTGGAAATTCCAGGGTCAACTTCTAATTGTAAAGGTGATGCATTGCCATAACCAGATTGAACAGATGCAATTGCATTGGAAAGAGCAGTTAAAGCACCATCTTTGCGAAAACCAGGGTCAGGATTAGAACCGTGTGAAATCGGAGCTCTTGCAAATCTTCCATTTGGTGTGGCTCCTACATCTTGACCCATTGCTATATGAGATGCCCACGAAAATAATCCGGGTATCATATTATGTCCTTCTGGTGTTTTCTTTTCTTTAACTAATTTTGTAAATGTTTTAGCGATTTTAATGGCATATTCATCTGCAATTGAGGAACCCGAACCATATCGAGGAATATTCTTCATCATAAGTCTTATCTTTTCGCCATCAGCTCCAGACCAATTATTGTCTAATTGTTTTAATAAATCTTTCCATGATATCCTTTTTTCTCTTACAACTCTTTGTTCTACTGCTGCAAAAGAGTCTGCAACTGTAGCCAAACCAGCACCATCTAAACCAAAGTTATAATACTCAACACCTCCATTAGAAGCATCAAGACCTTTTTCAATTGTGCCATGACAGAGCAAACTTAGATGAAGTTCTGGGTATACTTCCCACATATGTTGAAATTGAAAATCTAAACATCTTGCCATAACATCAATTGATTGTGATAAATGTTTTTCAAAAAGAAACCATAACTTTTCAATTGAAGGTTCTTCATTGTTATTCTGAAGCATCTCACGGAAAGCCAAATCAAATATAACAGGAAAATTAATCTTGATACAATCGTTTATACAATATTCTCTACCAGGTAAGCCGTACCAATGACAACCAGAATAAGCTCTAGTTCGTGCCAGTTCAATTGAAAAACCGTTTTTAGTAAAACCTTCTATTGTATTATCAATTCCTAAAAACTTAGGTATACCTGTTTTATCTTCAAATAAAATTTCAACACCTTTTAGTAATAAATCTTTTGGGACAGTTTTACCAACAGAGACAGCAACATTTACAGGAATTCTAAGCCAATGGGTGGCTTCTAGTACCAGATAGGAAAGAGGATTAGTAACTTCATTTCCGTCTTCATCTGGACCACCTAACTGTGAGTAACTTGTATCACGAAGGAAATAACAAGCTAATAAAAACTTTGCTTTTTCTTCTGTTAATTTGCCTGAGTCAATATCTTTTTTATAATAGGGATAAAGTAATTTGTCTATTCTACCTAGTGATCCACTACCATTATACATTTTACCAGCCATTTGATACCAGAGCATCCATTGTAATGCTTCTTTAAATGTTTCAGGTGGATCATTTACGATTTTATGGTTAATTTGTGCCATTTCAAGTAAATTTTCTTTAAACTGAGGATTTTCTTCATTCTCAGCCATCTTTAAAGCCTCGTCGGCATGATTTTTTATCCATATTTGCATGCCCTCAATGAAGGCATCAAGTCCATCATAAAATTCAATAGCTTTCTCTGATGTATTAATTTTACGATATTTTTTAATTTTTTCTTTTAATCCTTTCCAACCTAAGTCAAATCCAATTTGTAAATCTTGACAAAAATGATTTGGAGCTCCAATACCACATATTAATTTATACTTATCAATTTCTGGTTTTAGAAATGAGTAGTCAATATCTGGATTCCATTGGGGACTTCTATATGAAATAAAGTTCACCATGTATGCACCAGCAAGCTCACTTAATGGATCAATATATACTGGGTGGACTTTTAGAAGATCTCGAAAGTTTTCGCCACAAGCTCTTGGACCAAAAAAGCCCCCTGAAGGATGGTTGCTTTTAGGGACAAATTCTTTTAGAACAGCATCCTTAACAGGCACTCCTGATGAATTTATAGTTTCTAATACTAAAATAGATTCTTCTGGGGGTAATACAATTGCTTGATCATCAAAATCCATTGAACCAAGCAATTTTCTTTTTTTGTTTGTCATCTCAATCTTTTTTTCACGAAGCTTCTCGATTCTTTCTTTATAAGATAGTACTTCCATTTGTTCTCCAAAGATTTAAAAGTTTATTCTATATTCTTATAGTATTCTAAAGCAACATTTTTTAAAGTATTTATTCTTTCTTTTGATATTTGATTTAAATTCTCAGAAAGATTATTATAATTAAGGCTTTTATATTTATCACCAGCTAGTTTATGAAATGGGAGAAATTCAAGTTTAATTTCTTTTGTATTTTCCGGGTTAAATTTTTTTCTTATCAGGGATAAATAATCTACAAACTTTGCTATTTCAATTATTTCTTCTTCAGTGTCATTTACAGTAGGTACAATTGGTACTCTGAATATTGTATTAATATTTTTTTCAGATAATTTTTGTGCGTTTTCAAGAATAAGATTGTTGCTAACCCCAGTAACAATTTTATGTTTTTCTGGATTGATGTGTTTAATATCCATCATTATCAAATCAGTTACAGGAAGAATTGTTTCGATTTGATCCCATCTGCAATTTCCCGAAGTTTCTACTGCGGTATTTATATTATTTTCTTTACATTTTTTTAATAGAAAATATGAAAATTCTGAATGGAGTAAAGGCTCTCCACCTGATAAAGTTATTCCACCACCTGATGATATGTAATAATTTTTATCTTTTAATATTTCTTCAAAAACCTCATCTACGGATAATATCTTACCTGCAATTTCTAATGCATTAGAGTAACAATAAGAAACACATTCTTCACACAAAACGCAAAGGTTTCTATTATAAATATGTTTATTACCCTCTATTGTGTGAGCAGAATGAGAACATCTGATAATACACTCACCACAAAATATACATTTGCTTTCGTAAAATAAAATTTCTTTTTTAGGATTTATTCCTTCAGGATTGTGACACCAAAAGCATTTTAAAGAGCACCCTTTTAAAAAAACAGTTGTTCTTATTCCAGGACCGTCATGAATTGAAAATCTCTGTATATCAAATATGATAGCTTTATAATTCAAAATTAATCTTAATAATAATACTGTTTATAAAAATAATATATTTTGTTCAAGTTAACTCATTTTTTGTGATTTGTCAATATAAAAGGTAAAACGGAGTTTTATTAGTAAAACATTAAAATGTAAAATAATTAATTGTTAGAAAAGGAAAGTTCTCTAGAAATGATTTTATCAAAGTCTAATTCTTGTATACTAAAACCTATCACTTTATACTTATAGAAAAGAACTCTTACCTGGTAAGTTGTTCCTAATCCATCGTTTCTATCCCAAACAGCAATAAATTTATTTGGATTTAAAAATCTTATTTCTGATGGTTCATTCCATGCGAGCAATACTCTATCGAATGGAAGATTTGGATTTTTCAGGAAAGTTTTATCTTTTTCAATATTTTCTGGTTTAACAGAACAACCAATAAAAAAGATTAATAGTATAAATAAAAAACTTACTTTCTTCATATTTTTCATATTATTCTTTTAATTATTATCGGTAAATTTTACCTTTACTTAAAAGAAAAAGTATATTGATTTTTAGGTTATATCAAATTATATATTAGTGTTAGCATTTAATTCTAATAGATAGGTAGGAAATAAGTAAATATATAAGTTTCTTCTGAATTATAAGTTTTTAAAAGTTCTATAAATACTTATGAAAAAGGTTAAATAATTATTTTAGGTAAATAAATATATTTTATATAGTATTAAAAAATTATAAAAAAACTGGTGATTTGAAAAAAGGAATTTTTTTACAATTTTAAGCCTTTTTATATTGATTATGAGAGAAAAATTTATTATTATAACTTACTTATAACCATTTAAGGATATTTTGAGTAACGGTAAAAAAATATCTATAGCTATTGATGGTCCAGCAGGATCAGGTAAAAGTACAACTGCAAAACTTGTAGCAAAAGAGCTCGGATTACAGTATATAGATACAGGAGCGATGTATAGAGCTGTAGCATTAAAGGTTCTAAGAACAAATACCAATCCAGATGATATTGAGAAAATTTCTAAACTAGTAAAAAATATTGATATTCAATTTAAGAATGAAAATGATAAACAAAGAATTTTCCTAGATAATGAAGATGTTACAGAGTTGATCAGAGATCCTGAAGTTACTAATTTATCAAGCCCTATAAGTGCGCTACAACCTGTTCGTGAAGCAATGGTTGCATTACAAAAGAGTTATGGTAAGAATGGTGGTGTTGTAATGGAAGGAAGAGATATTGGAACAGTAGTGATGCCACAAGCAGAGGTAAAGATTTTTTTAATAGCAAGTTTATATGAAAGAACAAAACGAAGACATCTTGAATTGCAGAGTAAAGGTGTTGAAAAAGATTTTTATGAATTGGAAAAAGAAATTTTAGCAAGAGATGTAAGAGATTCAACCAGAGAGATTAGCCCTCTTACAAAGGCACAGGATGCAATAGAAATAGACACTACTAATTTAAGCATTGAGGAGCAGGTAAAAAAAATAGTAACAATTGCGAAAGAAAGGACTAATAAGTAATGTTAGTTACTGTTGATGAAAATTCCGGGTTTTGCTGGGGTGTAGTAAGAGCTATTGATTTTGCAGAACAAGAACTAAAAAGAAATGGTAAGCTATATTGCCTTGGTGAGATAATACATAATCCTATTGAAATTGAACGCTTGGAAAAATTAGGATTGGTTACAATCACAAGAGAAGATCTACCGAAAGTTAAAGATGCAAAAGTATTGATTAGAGCTCATGGTGAACCCCCTTCAACATATAAGATTGCAGAAGATAATAACATTACACTTATTGATGCTACATGTCCTATTGTTACAAAAGTGCAGGATAGAATAAAAAGTTTTTATGAAAAAGGATATCAGATAATAATATTTGGTAAAAAAGAGCATCCTGAAGTAATTGGGTTAAATGGGGTTTGTGAAAATAATGCAATAATAATAAAAACAAAAGAAGAGATTGATACAATAGACCTTAAAGAGAAAAATGTTATATTTTCTCAAACAACTATGGATAAATCGGAATTCAAGGTTATAGTTGATTTAATTAACGAAAAGGCAAAAAAATCAAACTCTTTTCATGAAATTGAAGTATTAGTAAAAGATACTATTTGTCGTTCTGTTTCCGATAGAGAAGCTTTATTAAGAAGTTTTTCTGAAAATAATGAGGTTGTGCTTTTTGTATCCGGAAAGAGTAGTTCCAACGGTAAGGTTTTGTTTGAAATCTGCAAAAAGGCTAACAATAACTCATATTTTATTGAAAGAGCAGAAGAAATAAATGAAGGTTGGATTGATGGTAAGAAGAGCATAGGTATAACAGGTGCTACTTCTACACCAAAATGGTTGATGGAAGAAATAAAAGATTTTATTATAAACAAAAAATATAAATTAAAAACAGCCATCTAATTAACTGAAACTGTAAACTAAAAATTTTTAAACTTTTTTTAAATGTTTTGATATTTATGGCTGGATATCAAAAATTTAAGAAAAGTTGCTTGGAGGTTAAATGAGTGCTGAAGAGAATGTAAAGGTGACCGAAGATGCTTTGGGCACTAAATCAGCAAAAACAGGAGCAAAGATCAACATAATTCAGAATGAGGATAAACCTTATTCAAAAGAAGAAGTTGATCAAATGTTATCACTTTACGAAAAAACTTTTGGTACAATTAAGGAAGGTGAAATTGTAAAAGGGAAAGTACTATCAATATCAAACAATGAAGTCGCTGTTGATATTGGTTTCAAGTCAGAAGGTTTTGTCCCTTTAAGTGAGTTTTCCAGTACCGAAAATTTAAAAGTAGGTGATGAAATCGAAGTTTACCTTGAAAGCATCGAAGATAAGGATGGTCATCTTGTTCTTTCCCGTAAGAGAGCAGATTTTGTAAGAATATGGGAAAGGATTACTCAGGCTTATGAGAAGGGTGAGATTTTGCAAGGTAGATGTTTGAGAAGAATAAAAGGTGGAATTGTAGTCGATTTAATGGGTATCGACGCATTTTTACCTGGTTCACAAATTGATGTAAGACCAATAAGAGATTTTGATCAGTTTATTGGTAAAACAATGGATTTTAAAATTGTTAAGATTAATCATCCCCTTGAAAATGTGGTTGTAAGTCATAAAGTTCTTATTGAACAAGAAATTGCTGGACAGAAAAAGCAAATTCTTGATAATTTACAAAAAGATCAAGTATTGGATGGTTTAGTAAAAGCAATTGCCGACTTTGGAGTATTCATTGATTTAGGTGGTGTTGATGGTTTAATCCATATTACAGATTTATCATGGGGTCGTGTAAATCATCCATCTGAAGTTGTTAAACTTGATCAAATGCTTAAAGTAAAGGTTCTAGATTACGATCCAGAGAAAAAGAGAATATCTCTTGGTCTAAAACAACTTCAACCGCATCCATGGGAAAACATAGATGAGAAGTTTAAAGTTGGTCAAAAAGTTTCAGGTAAAGTTGTATCTCTTACAGATTATGGCGCATTTATTGAGATTGAAAAAGGTATAGAAGGCCTTATTCATATTTCAGAAATGAGCTGGACTCAGCATATTAAACACCCATCACAATTTGTAGCAATGGGTCAAATTGTGGAAGCTGTTATTCTAAGCATTGACAAAAACGAGAAGAAAATTTCTTTAGGAATGAAACAACTAGAACCAGATCCATGGGGTAATTTATTACAGAAATACCCTGTCGGTTCAAAACACAAAGGTATTGTAAGAAATATTACAAACTTTGGAGTCTTTGTTGAATTAGAGTCTGGTGTAGATGGATTGATTCACATTTCTGATCTATCATGGACGAAGAAAATAAGACATCCGGCCGAGGTAGTAAAGAAAGGTGAGACTATTGATGTTGTTATTCTTGGAATAGATATGGAACAAAGAAGAATATCCCTTGGCCATAAACAAGTTCAAGAAAACCCATGGGATAATTTTGCTGAAGTCTATAAAGTTGGTGTTGAAACCGAAGGTAAGGTCGTTAGGCTGATTGAAAAAGGACTAATAGTAGAATTACCTCTCGGAGTAGATGGTTTTGTTCCTGCATCACAGTTAAGTCAAGCACCAATTAAAAACATAGCAGAATCATTCAAAATCGATGATGTTTTACCACTTCAAGTTATTGATTTCGATAAAGAGAGTAAAAGAATTGTTCTATCAGTAACTGAATACTTAAAGAATAAAGAAAAGAAAATTATTGAAGAGTATTTCCGTAAACATCAACTTACTCCGGTTACTCTTGGTGATGCTGTTAAAGAATCAACAATTAATCCTGAAATACTTGCAGAAGAAAAGAAAGCTTTTGATGAACAATTTTCTGCTCCGCCAATTGACGCGAATAACAAGAAGTAAAATAAATATTTATTTATTGGGAGAGGAGTTGGCCTTTAGCCAACTCCTTTTTTTATGAAAAACGTACATATTCATACATTAGGTTGTAAGCTAAATTATACAGAATCTTCATCTATTGCAGAGCAATTCAGGAAAAAAGGCTTTAATTTTAATCCTGATGATAAGCCTGATATTTTTATTATCAATACTTGCTCAGTAACTAATAATGCTGAAAGAGAATGTAGGCAAATAGTTCGAAAAATAATAAAGAAATATCCCGATACATTTGTAATTATTATTGGTTGTTATGCTCAGATTAGATATCAGGAATTATCAAAAATAAAAGGTGTAGATTTAATTCTAGGTAATAAAGATAAGTTCGATATATTCACCTATGAACAAACATTTTCAAAAAAAGAAAAACCGGAGATTTTTGTTTCAGAATTTTCAGAGGAAGATTTAGCTACTCCTGCGTATTCATCTGTTGAGGATAGAACTCGTGTTTTTTTAAAGGTTCAAGATGGATGTGATTATAAATGCAGCTATTGTACTATACCTTTGGCAAGAGGTAAAAGCAGAAGTATTGATCTTAAAACAATAGAGAAAAGTATTATTTCCCTTGCTGAAAAAGGTTTCAAGGAAGTAGTTATAACGGGCGTTAATGTTAGTGATTATGGCAAAAAAATTAACTCAAATTTTTTTGAATTAATAAAAAAACTTGATACAATCATAGAGATACCAAGAATAAGGATTAGTTCAATAGAGCCAAATAATCTTAATGATGAGATAATTGATTTCATTGCAAATTCGAAAAGAATATGTCATCACTTTCATATTCCACTACAAAGTGGTGATGATAATATTTTAAAGGATATGCAAAGAAGATATAATGTTAAGCATTTTGTTAAAATAACAGAAAAAATAAAAAAAACATTGCCAGATGCAGGTCTTGGTTTTGATGTAATAGTTGGTTTCCCAACAGAAACTGAAGATAATTTTAATAATACATACAGACTTTTGAAAGAGATTGATTTTACATATTTGCACGTATTCAGTTACTCCATTAGACCTGGAACAAAGGCTTCTAAACTGAAAATGGTGCCTACACATTTTGAAATTGAAGATAGAAGTAAAAAATTAAGAGAACTTTCTATCAGAAAAAAAACCTCTTTTCTTATTACTCAATTAGGAAAAACATATGATGTTTTGTTTGAAAGCGAGATAAAGGATAATAAAATATTTGGTTTTACGAGTAATTACATTCGCGTTGGAATGCAAGCAAATAACGAGCTAATAAATAAAATTGTAAATGTAAGATTAGAAAAAGTAGTAAACGGTTATTGTGAATCAAGTTTAATATAAACAGATTATATGCTTAGGATAATAAATGTAAAAAAGGGGAGTATAGCCAGTAAATTAGGCTTTAAAAAAAATGACTCTATTATTGAGATTAATAATAAACCTGTAAGAGATGAAATTGATTTTAAATTTCTTACTTCTGAAGAAAAATTAAATATTAAAGCTATTTCAGAAGGCAAAGTAAAAAATTTTAAAGTGAGAAAAGAATTCGATGAACCACTTGGTTTGTTTTTTGAAGAGATGAAAATGTACTCTTGTGGTTCTGATTGCATTTTTTGTTTTGTTACACAGAATCCAAAAGGCTTGAGGGAGTCATTATATTTTCAGGATGGTGATTATAGAATGTCCTTTTTATATGGGAATTATGTTACGCTTACAAATGTTGGTCCAAATGCTCTTAAAAGAATTGTTGAACAAAAACTATCGCCACTATATATATCGGTTCATTCTACAAATATCGATGTTAGAAAATATTATATGAATTTAAAAGATGATGATCATTTGCTTGAAAAATTAAAATTTCTTACAGATAATAACATAAAATTACATACACAGGTGGTTTTATCCCCTGAAATAAATGATGGAGATGTATTAAAAAAAACAATTGATGATCTTTATAAGCTAAAAAATGGTATAGAATCATTAGCTATAGTACCTGTTGGATTGACAAAACACAGAAAAGGTTTACCAAAAATAAAAAAGGTTACTCCAAAATATGCTAGACAGTTTATAAATTATATTACTCCTATTCAAGAAAAAATTAGAAAAGAAATTGGAATAACATGGTTATACCTTTCTGACGAGTTTTATCTTTTGTCAAAAAGTGAATTGCCTCAAAATGAATATTATGATGATTATCCACAAATTGAAAATGGGGTGGGAATGATAAGATTATTTTATGATAATTTTATTTCAAAAATAAAATATTTCCCAAAGAGAATAAATAATAAAAAAGAAATTTCATTTATTACAGGGATTTTGCCTTATAGATTCATGCAAAATAATGTTATACCAATTTTAAACAATATTGAAAATTTAAAAGTAAATTTATATCCAATAAAAAACACTCTTTTTGGAAAATCTGTAACAGTTTCTGGATTGTTATCAGAAAAATGTTTAATAGAAGGTTTGAAAGGTAAAAGGTTAGGAAATCTTGTTATATTGCCTGATAATATTATAAATCACGAAGGACTTTTTCTTGATGATAGTACTCCCGAGATGTTTTCAAAGAAAATCAAAAAGCCTGTTTTAATATTTGATAATAATTGGAGGTCATTATTTAAGTACGTGGAAAATTTATGACTTTTAAAATAATACATTTAATTCTATTTTCTCAAAAACGGATAAGTATTATGAAACATACACTATTATTGTTAATAATTGTTTTATTTTGTTTTTCAAAATCTAATAGTCAAAACAGCATTTTATCACAAGATTATATTAAAAATCCAGAAAAAAAATTTAATTCATTTTATGAGGAGAAGAAGGAGAGAAAATCTGCTTTCCTTGCAGTTGTATATTCACTCATTTTGCCAGGAGCTGGTGAGTATTATGCTG
>Ga0116186_1003446_pt1 | contig 13465 bp, 16 predicted proteins | sample AD_JPNNA4_MetaG_FD_89806 | JGI IMG/M metagenome (GOLD analysis project Ga0116186, IMG submission 89806) | Active sludge microbial communities of municipal wastewater-treating anaerobic digesters from Japan - AD_JPNNA4_MetaG | ecosystem: Engineered > Bioreactor > Anaerobic > Digestate | place...
AACTTTTCAATAGCAGTATCGAATTGCCGGACAATTTCTAAACTTGTTTGAGTAGTTTCTGTATTTAGCGCAATAATAGTTGTATCGGAAAATCTCTTATTAATCGCAGCTAAATCTTCTTTTGTATTTGTAACAATTGGCTCATTTTTAGTTTCTTTTTTTGGTTCCTGTTTTTCTTCTTTTCTAGATTCTTTGGTTTCAGTAACAGCCCTTCCTTTTCTGCTATCAGAAATTCTGGGCATGCTTCTTCCAGTGCGAACTGGCTTAGGACTTGGAGCTTGCGTTGAGCAAGAAGCAACAAGTAAAACAATAAGCAAAAAAATCAAATACTTTTTCATACTCTTTCAAAAGAATACTTTATAATAAACAAATAAGTTACAAATTTTTTTTTTATAAATAAAGAAAAAACTAAATTTAAATGTAAAAAAATTACGAAATTTTTTTTAATTTGTATTTAAAAAATTTAAATTATTCAATTTTTGAAAGAACTATAGCGGTATATATGCTTTTCACTATTCAGCCTATTGCTGTTCATAGTTTTGAACTAATTACTGATATTGCAGGCTTATTTTTTACTGTACTTATTCTCTATTTATATACGTATTCTCATTATAAATATAATAGTGTAAAAACTTTGTTGCTAATAGTAACAATTTCAGCAGGAATTTTAAGCAAAGAAAGTTGCGGATTAGCTGTTATAATAATTGTAGCCGACAGTATTGTAAATAGAAATAAAAAGCTAATAATTAACAACATAATAACCTTAGGTATATCGGGTTGTATTATTTTACTTTCACAACTGTACATATCATCGCATTTCTATACTCATACAGCTATATATAATGTAATTGAAGAATTTAAAAACAATAATGGATATTATGTAAATTTTCAACAAATACTTCACAGTTTTGATATGTATTGGGCATTATTTATTGTATCGTGTATATATATGTTATATCGTTTACATACCTATAAACTCTATATTGCATCAATGCTTTTAACCATTCCGGCACTTTTTATTTGGGCTACAGTTCAAGATCGTACAATAGCTGTAGCGGCTCCATTATTTATAGTAATTTTTATTGAATATATACATAATTCTACCGTTTCAAGATTTTTAAAAATTCTAATACTAATATTTGGCTTCGGGAATATTGTATGTTCATATCTTATTTATGCTCATGCTATTGCCGGTATATTGCCTATATATTATTGTTTGGGTTTTGTAGCATTTGGAATATATGTATACACTGAGAAAATATATGTACCAATTAGAAATAAATAGTTATTAATTTTATTTTTCCCCCAATACTTCTTTAATTATTTCAGGCAATTTTTTGGTAAGTTTACACTGATTTATACACCAATAATTAGGTTTATATTGTAAATATTTTCCCAAATATTCTTGTTCGCTTTGTCCTGGGGTAGGAACCAAAACTGCTTTAATTCCTAATTTTTCGTAATCCATAATAGAGCTATATCCTGCACGAGAAATTATAAGCTTAGAACCACACAACAACTTATTAATTTCTGAATTTGTAGCAAATGTTTGTATAGTACAATTACCAACTTGTGCAGAATAGTTTTTACTTGCCAAAACACCCCGAACCAAACAACTTTTGTATGGCAATGTAGGTAAAATTGCACGTAGTTTATTTTCGAAAATTGTACGTTGAGGCTCAGGTCCCGAAAGTATAGCAACTACATCAAATGTGTTGACACATACTGTAGATTCTCTGCCCGTAAGTGGTCCAATAAAATGCGAATGAGGCACACTCCAACTATGCGATAATATTCCCGATAAATTTTTTGTCCCGGCATAATCGGGTATCCAACATTCGTTGAATTTAGAAATCATGCGTTTGTTTATCAAGTAAAACGGATATTCGAGCCAACGGAACAGTAAAGGTAAGCGAATACGTATTTGATGCGTTATAAAAATAGACTTACATAGCTTGCTATACATGCCAAATCTATTGTCGGAAATAATGCAATCTACGTTATATTTTTTAACAAGCTCATCGGCAATTTTGCTTTCTTTGTTTTTGGTTATAAGCGACTTAGGTATTTGAAACAATAACTTCCATATCATACCAAAGGCACTTTTACTGTAAGTAATTCCATATGCAGGGATTTCTTCGTATATACAGCTTGGAAATTCTTGTTTGAGTAATTCTAAAGACCTACCCGAAGTAGCAATTATACAAGTATTATTATTTTTTAACAATTCTTTAATTATTGGAATACAACGCGTTGCATGCCCTAAGCCCCAATCTAACGGAGCCACAACTACAGTTTTGTTTTGAATGTCAGAAATTCTTTGTTCCATAGTACAATACTAATAAGAAATAACTGTTTTTATACCTGCTTGTTCTATTTTTTTTGCGATTTCCTCTAATTTTTCTTTCGAAACCTTGTGTAAACTTTGAATAGGTGTATCGCGTTGTATACCATACAATACCACCTCGTAGGGTTGTATTTGTTTGTAAGCTTGTATTAATGCATCGACTTCGGCATCGGTTATATTCGAAAATTGCACACCATTGTATTCACCTTCGATGCACAGTGTTTGAATTATTTTTTTGCCCTTAAAAGCCGATACTTCACGTATAAAAGCATCTACATTGAGTTGTTTGCCGGGTTGATTGATTGTTGCAGCTGTAGATTGTATAGCAGAATCGAGTTTAAACATACAACGATCTACCAATTCTAGAGTTTCTAAAATATGAGATTTATGTATTTGAGTAGCATTGGTAAGAACTACAATTTCCGATTGTGGAGCATATTCATTTCGAATTTGAATAACATCGGAAATAATTTCGCAAAATTGCGGATGAATAGTTGGCTCGCCATTGCCTGCAAAGGTTATTGCATTTGGTGTAACATCCATGCGTTGTAGACAATCTATTAATTCGGCAGCAACTTCTTGGCGTGTTGGCAACAATTTTTGTATGTCTTTTTGAGCCAAGGGAGTAAATCCACACTCACAATATATACAATTAAAATTACAATATTTTATGGTTCGAGGCAACAGGTTTACACCTAACGAAACACCCATTCTACGGCTTGTAACCGGACCAAAAATTATACTATCGAATAAAAAAGTTGGCATAGTTTTACATTTTTGCCTTTAGACGTGCAAAAGTATAATTATTGAATTGTTTTTGTGTGGTTTTTACAAATAATTTTATAATCATACTTTTGTAGGTAGTGTAAATATAGTATGGGTTTAGTTTTTGGGGGGATATTGATTGGATTGATAAAGAAATATATAAATATGGAATATTACAAAATACTATAATTAGAGAAATTAAATATTAATAAATACCCTCCCTACATTTTCGTAAAAATCCTCTTTAAATCCTACCGCAATGTAGGATTTTTCGGTTTGTGGCACGGGCTACTTTCTCTGTATAAATATATTTTAATTTTTTTTGTTTCTGAAAATCAACGTTTTGCATTCGTTTTTTTTGAGTGCAAAACTGCTATTTTTTTTTGTGGCATCATAGCTGAAAAATAGGGAGAAAACTAAAAAATAATTAGGAGGTTATAAAAAATGAGAAAAGTAGCTATTTATGGTAAAGGTGGAATCGGCAAAAGCACGACTACACAAAACACAGTTGCAGGATTGGCAGAAATGGGTAAAAAAGTAATGGTAGTGGGATGCGATCCTAAAGCCGATTCAACTCGATTACTCTTAGGTGGTCTTGCTCAAAAAACAGTATTGGATACACTTCGCGAAGAAGGCGAGGATGTAGAGTTAGAAGATGTATTAAAACCCGGATATCGCAATACCAGTTGCGTGGAATCAGGTGGTCATTTTAAATCGGAATGAGGTGATCAATTTAAATCGGAGAAGGGTGGTCAATTTAGTCGGAATTTGCACTATAGCTCAGCACGAAACATTGTATATAGTAACTGTTGTAAGCACTTCAGGTCAAATTATACAAGTACTAGCAATGCCCAGTGATATTCAAGATCTTGGTATTGGTTCGTCGGTTATGGTGTATACCAAAGCTTTTAATCCTTTGATTATGAAACTCCACCTGTAATTCTTACATCGAATGCCCATGAAAATATTCAAACACTACGTGTGCTTTTGCTTTTCCTATTGCTTGTGATAGTTGATCTTTGGATGCTTGTTTTACCGCCTCTACAGTTTTAAACGTGCTTAATAATGTTTGTGCCAATGTATCGCCTATTCCTGCTATATTTGTAAGTTCGGTTTGTATAAAAGCTTTCGACCGTTTGTTTCTATGATGTGTAATGCCAAATCTATGAGCTTCGTCGCGCATGTGTTGTATTACTTTTAGTGTTTCGCTGGTTTTGTCTAAATACAGCGGAACCGAATCGCCGGGGAAATATATTTCTTCTAAACGTTTAGCTATACCTATGAGTTGAATTTTTTGTAAAATGCCTAATTGAGTAAATATTTTTACCGCAGAACTTAATTGTCCTTTACCCCCGTCTACAATTACCAATTGTGGAAGTGGTTCATTTTCTGCCAACAATCGAGTATATCTGCGGGTAAGAACTTCTTCCATCGATGCAAAATCGTTAGGACCTTCTACTGTTTTAATGGTAAAATGTCGATAATCTTGTTTACTTGGTTTAGCATTTTTAAATACCACACAAGCTGCTACCGCAAAAGCACCTTGTATGTTTGAATTGTCAAAACATTCCATATGTGCAGGCAATTCTTTGAGTTGCAAATCCTTTTGTATTGTTTCTAATATTCTTGTTGTATGTCGTTCGGGGTCAACTCGTTTTAACTGTTTTAATTTTTCTAATTTATAATATTTAGCATTTCGTTCCGAAAGTTCGAGCAATTGCTTTTTATCGCCACGTTGAGGTATTGTATATTGAACATGTTCTAATGTAAAATCAGGTTCAAATGGTACTATAAGTTCGGTGGCATTACTTGGAATTTTCTGACGAATTTCAGTGATTGCTATTGCCAATAATTCCTGAGGTGATTCGTCGAGTTGTTTTTTTATTTCTACCGTATGTACTTGTATTACACCACCGTTTACAACCTTCAAGAAGTTAACATAAGCCATATCAATATCGTCTAATATGGAATACACATCAACATTAGTAATACTTGGACTTACAATGGTAGATTTGCTTTGGTATCGTTCAAGTAATTCTATATGTTCTTTAATTTGTTTAGCTTCTTCAAATTGTAGTTCAGTGGCACATTGTTTCATTCGGGTACGCAATACCTGCATAACTTCCGAAATATTACCGCGTAATATATTTTTTATATCATTTATAGTTTGGGCATACGATTCTTCAATTTGTAATCCTACACAAGGACCTTTACAATTTTTAATATGGTATTCTAAGCATACTTTGTATTTACCTTTTGCTATTTCAGCTGGTGCTAAGTTGAGCGAACAAGTTCTTAGTGTATAGAGTTGTTGAATCATATCGAGTAGCAATTTCGACATGCGAACATTGGCATACGGACCAAAATATGTTGAACCGTCTTTTATGACAGTTCGTGTATGAAAAATGCGAGGAAAGGCTTCGTTTTTAATAACTATCCAGGGGTAGGTTTTATCGTCTTTAAGTAAAATATTATAGCGAGGCTTATACTTTTTAATCAAATTATTTTCAAGCAATAATGCATCTTGTTCGCTTTGTACAACTATATGTTGAATTGTGCATATTTTACTTACTAAAACTCTGGTTTTACCATGTTCGTGTTCTTTGGAAAAATATGAATGTACCCGTTTTTTTAGATTTTTAGCTTTACCTACATACATAAGTGTTTCATGCTTGTCGTAGAACTGGTATACGCCGGGCTTGTCGGGCAATACTGCAACCATGTCTTTACATCGTTCGTATGGAGTTTGCACGTTCATACAGTATATTTTTATAGGTAATTTATGCGTTTCGAAAAAAAATCGAATTGTTTTATTGTCAAATATTTATTTTTTGTAACCCGTGTTTACATATTGTTTCTCCCGATGTTATTTTTTGTTCGTATAGTTCTTTTCCACTCTGGGGAATTATACTGCGAGCATGGTGCAAATGATATTGTATAGCTCGTTTTTTGAGTGAAATAAGCTGCAAATTATAGTGTTTTCGTAAACGCCAACCTATATGTAAATCTTCGCCATATCCGGTTTGCGTAAAATCTTCGTCGAACCCATTTATACCAAGTACATATTCTTTAAGAACTCCCCAGTTGCACCCCCATATTTCGCGTCAATTATGAGCTGCTTTGTATGGCAGTGGCACATACAATCCGGCAAAGGGATTACTAACTCCAAAACGAATTAGATTCGCTATATTCAATACATTTAGGTCTTGAGTTTTGAGTAATGTTTGAGTAATAGTTTCGTTTAACCATACCCGTCGTCCGTAGTAATAATTGTTAGGAGCAATAGCTTTATCGTATTCGGCTATAAATCGTTTGTGTAAAATACAATCGCCATCTATAAATACTAATTTTTCGCCACGTGATACACGTACGGCATCATTTAATATTTTGCATTTTCTAAATCCTATTTTTTCGTGGAATACATGCTGAATGTCAAACGAATATGTTTGTTTGCATGTTGCAATAAAATCGGCACATTCTTGCGAATTATCATCTTCGGCAACTATTGCCTCAAAGTCTTGTGAAGTCTGCCATGCAAGCGTTTTAAATACTAATTGCAATGCCGGCATATTTTTGTAATGCGAAACTATAAGTGAAATCATTGAACATATTGGTTAATTCCTTTACTGCAAATTGTTTTGTTGGCATGTAATGCAGCATCGAGCAAGGCTTGATTTTCGGCAAGAGCTTGTTCCGATTGCTTATTTTCTTTGTGCCACAAGTGAAACGCAATACCGGCAAATTTTATATTTTTTCTTTGTACGCCACTATTGAGCATACGAACTACAAATTCACTGTCTTCGCGTCCCCACCCAATAAAATCTTCATCAAAGCCGTTTACTGCAAGTACATGATGTTTCCAAAAAGACATATTACAACCGCGTACACCTCTGTAATCTTTTTTTCCGTAAACAGACGAAACCACATACGATATTGGTAGACAAGCATATGCATTGAGTCGGTTTTGTATTCCCTGCGACCACATATGTAAATGCCTAAGTGTACCGGCATACAATTGCATAGTAGTATTTTGCGAAACTAACACACGCGAACCTTGGATAAACGATTGCGATTGAGCCAACGCCATGTGGTCGCGAACAAAATTTCGATGCAATACCATGTCGCCATCAATCATAATTATATAATTCCCTGTAGCCATAGCTATAGCTTTGTTTCGAATTTTTGAGAGTTGAAAACCTTCGTCGGGTTGCCAACAATGATGAACGGGAATAGAAAAGCGAGGTTTATATAATTCTATTACTTTTTTAGTATCGTCAGTAGAGCCATCGTCGGCTATTATTAGTTCGTGTGGAAAAATGTGCAATTGTAAAATACTTTCAAGAACCAATTGCAAAGCAGGCACACTGTTATATGTAGTTACTATAAGAGAAGAAATTATTGATTGCGTTGCAGTTCCCATAATTTTGCATATTTTAGAAATGTAGAAAAGGCAGCAATACTGCAAATAATTAAACCTTGTATACCATCGCGAAAGCCTTGGCGAAATATATAATCGCGAACAAATCCAAATAAAGCAGCAAATATCATTTTTAAGGGATTGGTTCGTTTGCCTCGTTCGAAATATTGTTGTGCCACAAGTGATGTGTATGTATTGGCACGAGCAATATGGTCGGCAATATTGCTATACGAATAATGCAACAAATCGCCTTGTAACAGTCGTTCTTGTTGGGTTGAATTAAATTGTAATTGTTCGTGTACATATCCATGCCATGAACCAATATGTCTATTCCATATACGTATTTTTGTATCGGGATACCAGCCGCAGTGTCGAATCCAACGATTTGCGTATCGAGCAAGTCTGTTCATTGAGTATATACCCGAAAATCCTTCGACTTTGGCCGCACGAATAGATTCGCATAATTGTGGCGAAAGTTCTTCGTCGGCATCTATAGAAAAAATATAATCGTAGGTTGCTAGAGAGTTTGCATAATTTTTTTGTTCGCCAAATCCTTTCCATTCGCACGAATGCCAACGTACCGAATATTTAGAACATATATATTGGGTAGCATCGGTAGAACCCGAATCTACTACTATAATCTCATCAGCTATAGGAAGTATCGATTTTAAACAGCGCTCTATATTTGCCTGTTCGTTGCGAGTAATAAGTACAACCGACAATTTATCCATATTAGTATTTTATATATTCTGCAAATGTATATGAATATGCATGTTTTTCATCGGCATCACAGTGAGTTTCCGAAACTTTTTTCCACTCATTGGGATTCCATTTTGGAAAAAATGTGTCGGCTTGCAATGTTGCATGTACATGTGTTATATACATAGTGTGAACCAACGGAAGAGCCAAAGCATATATTTGAGCACCGCCGCATATAAATAATTCATCTTTGTTTGCACACATATCTATGGCATGTTGAAGTGAATGTGCAATTTTGCAATTTTCAGGAGCATTGTAATGAGGATTCTTTGTGAGAATTATAGTAGTCCTATTTGGTAATGGTTTTCCGCCTCCAATAGATTCAAACGTATTTCGTCCCATTATTATGGTATGCCCGGTAGTTTTTGTTTTAAAAAATCTAAGATCGGCAGGCAAATGCCACAACAACGCATTGTCTTTGCCTATACCATAATTTCTGTCAATAGCTGCAAGTATCGATAATTTCATACAAACGAATTATAATTACGTATCAAAAATAATCAATTTTTTGATGAATTCAGAATTTGCCTGTTTAAACGCATATTTTATTGTACATTTGAAAATTACATCGAATTCAAGTTATTTTAATTTCTATTTAAAGGATTTTTCCTATATGTAAGCAAAGCATCAAATATAATAGTCAGAAAATTTAAACCATGGAACAAATATATATTGTAGAAAAAAAGTTCGAAAAATATGATTTCAAACATATTCCACTTACAAAAGCAGAATATGAAGATTGCAGTTTCCTTAATTGTGATTTTTCTGATGTAGATATGTCTGGTTGTAAATTCTCTGATTGTGAATTTTTTGGATGTAATTTAAGTATGGCGATACTGGTAAAAACTGCGTTTAGAGATATACGATTTCGTGATTGTAAAATGTTAGGATTGCGGTTTGACACTTGTAATGAATTTGGACTTTCATTTAGTTTCAAAAATTGTATTTTAAATCATTCTACGTTTTATAAAACAAAAATAAAAAAAACAACCTTTAAGAATACGCAATTGCAAGATGTAGATTTTACAGAATGTGATCTAACAAATTCCCAATTTGATAATTGTGATTTTGCACGTGCAACGTTTGACAATACAATTATAGAAAAAGCAGATTTTCGCACCTCATATAATTATACTATTGACCCCGAAATGAATTCAATTAAAAAAGCTAAATTTTCAATTCATGGAATAGCCGGACTGCTAGAAAAGTATGATTTAAATATAGATAGGACTTTGTAAGTGTCGATTTATTTTGAAATTGTATTGTAGAGATCAGACTCTTTGAGTCCCTATCCTTTTTGTATGTATAGCAATATATCAACACTAATATTTTCAAATTACCATTTTATTTTTTGATTGGTCGCAATTATAACAGTTAAGGTAAACGCATCTAAAATTTGATTCCATTTTTTTCAAAAAGACTTAAATGTAATAGGACTTTGGGGTTACCCATAGCCATTCAACTAAGTAATCGTTAAAAATAATGAAGTTAATGCGTAGTTTTAGCAGCTTGCCCAACACTGTGTTTAATAGTTTATCACAGGACTTTCATGGGCATTTTGCTAAAACAGCATTGACGAATATATTTTTAGATTACGTGTTGCATGGCGGCACTTTTTGTTTCTTTTTTTGCTGTAGAAAAAAGAAAAAAATGAATGTTGTGAGATATAATCAAGGTAGTTTTATATACTTGTATAATTGCGACCAATCAATTTATTTTTTATTAAAAAAGTCAAAAAATATTTGCTTTCAATAATTTTGCAATATATATTTGTCCTACTAAAACGATAGGATTAATAGTATAAATATATAAAACAATGAAAATTACAGTAAACGGCGAAGCCAAACAATATGAACAAGCAGTGGTAACAGTTGCCGATTTGCTTGTATTAGAACAAGTTGCAAGTCCCGAAATGGTATCGGTACAACAAAATGGTGATTTTGTAGCAACAGAACAGTTTGAAACTACATTGATACATGATGGTGATGAAATAGATTTTCTTTTCTTTATGGGAGGAGGTAGTATACCAGACTTTTCAAACATTTAGACATTTAGACAATCAGACATTAAGACGTATATACATGGACTTAACAGAACAACAAATAGAACGATATAGCCGTCACATTCTCTTGCAGCAAGTGGGATACGAAGGGCAACTTAAAATAGCACAAGGCAAAGTACTGATAATTGGTGCCGGCGGCTTGGGTGCTCCCGCAGCATTGTATTTGGCGGCAGCAGGTGTTGGAACTATTGGAATCATAGATGCCGATGTTGTTGACATTACCAATTTGCAACGTCAAGTTATTCATCATACTCCCGATATAGGAGTGCCAAAAGTAACATCGGCTGCCAATAAAATTGCAGAAATCAATCCCGATGTTCGCGTTATTCAATATCACAGTTGGTTTAACCCCGACAATGCGTTGCAAATAATTTCCGATTACGATTTTATTATTGATGGCACCGACAATTTTCCGACAAAATTTTTAATAAACGATGCCTGTGTAATGGTCGGTAAAGCATTTTCGCACGGAGGCATACTCCGATTCGAAGGACAAACATTTACGCATATTCCGGGCACTGCATGTTATAGATGTATATTCCCAAAAGTACCGCCAAAAAATTTGGTACCTACCTGCTCGCAAGCCGGAGTGCTGGGTTCTATCGCCGGTATGCTGGGAACTATTCAAGCTACCGAAGCACTCAAGTATATACTTGGAATTGGAGATTTACTTACAAATAAATTGCTTGTATTCAATGCGTTGAATATGCAATTCAGAACAGTTCCGGTAAAGAAAAACGACAACTGTCCGGTTTGTGGCACCAATCCAAGTATTACAGAATTAGTAATGGAAGAACAAGCGGTGTGTGAATTAAAAACAAAATAATACCTACTACTATGGCAACAAAAAAATTATCAATTATATGTTTCAGTGGCGATTTCGACAAACTCGTTGCTGCGTTTACCCTTGCAAGTGGCTCGGCTGCATGCAATTACGAAGTTAATATATTTTTTACCTTTTGGGGATTGAATGCAGTAAAGCACAAAGAAGGTAGAACGATAGTAGGTAAGGGATTTCTTGCACGGTTTTTCAACTTCTTGCAAGGAGGCTTACGCAATGTGCCTATGAGCAGGCTGAACTTTTTAGGTGCAAGTCCCAAACTGATGACCGGAATGATGCGCAAACGAAATGTTGCAACGCTTAAGGAACTTATAGAAGCAAGTGAAGCCCTAGGTGTAAACTTCTATGCATGCGAAATGAGTATGCACATTTTAGGTATCGAACTTAAAGACTTTCGCCCAAGTGTAAAAGAAGTTCTAGGAGTTTCACGATTTTTAGAATATTCCGAAGGCGGAGAAAAATTATTTATATAGTTATGAGTTATGAGTTTTTAGGTAACAAAAGAACTCAAAACCTATAAACCCATATACCCTTAAACCTTTATACCTATACACCTATGATTTACTCAATAGACATAACCAAAGAACATTGCCCAATGACATTTGTGAAAACAAAAATAAAGTTGGCACAAATAGCACAAGGCGATTTATTAGAAGTTACCCTAAAAGCAGGCGAACCTCTTGAAAATGTTCCTCGCAGTGCAGCAGAACAGGGTTTTATCGTACTCGAAACCAAACAATTACACGATGATGTTTACCAAGTAACAATACAAAAATGATACAGATACATGAACATATAGCACAGGCAATTGTAGATTTTGCTCGCAGCAAATTGCCCATAGAAGCATGCGGATATTTGGCGGGAACCGATGGTGTGATAAGCCATTGGTATGGCCTTACAAATATTGACAATAGTCCCGAACATTTTTCGTTCGATCCCAAAGAACAATTTGCGACGGTAAAAGATGCTCGCAGCAAAGGTTTGCAACTTTTGGCTAACTTTCATAGTCACCCCGAAACACCTGCTCGTCCCTCGCAAGAAGACATTCGGCTGGCATTTGATCCAAATATTCTCTATTTCATCATTTCATTTGCTGCAGAAAAACCTGATATCAAAGCATTTAAAATAGTGAATGGAGTTGTAGAACATATCGAAATTCAAATTCTTTAAGGTGAGTAGGATTTAAAACTATTTTACAATTTTCTCTTTTTTCTTGCATTCAAAAAAAAATATGTAATTTTATGCCATTGTTTAACTAAAAAAGAGAAAGACATGATTAACAAAGTAATTTTAGTAGGAAATGTTGGGGCTGACCCAGAAATCCGTTACATCAGCGATGGTGTATCAACCGGTAAAATTAAGCTTGCTACAAGCGAAACGTATCTCGACAAAAACAAAGAGCGAGTTACAAAAACCGAATGGCACAACGTTGTAGTGTGGAATGCACTGGCAAAAACCGCCGAAACCTACGTTAAAAAAGGTATGCAATTGTATATCGAGGGAAAAATTAGTACTCGAAGCTACGAAAAAGATGGCGAGACTAAATATTTTACCGAGATAATTGCAAGTGAAATGAAGTTTTTGGGACGTAAAGCCGAAGGTAGTTCTCAAGGTGAAGCACGTGTAGCCGCAGTTGCTGAACCCGAAATGCCACCAATTGATTTATCTCCGGAACCGGCAGACGATTTGCCATTTTAATATATAATTAAACTCATGCTGTTTTGGAAACATTAAATCACATTATCAATTGTATATATAGTGCATGCAACACGCAATCTTTTATATTTATTGGTATAGTTTCTTCGCTTTTGTTATTAATTTCTATTCTTATGTATGGTACTTTACGTGCCTACTATAGATTATCTAACGATAGTTTAGAACATTTGCAAACCAAAACAGACACTCGTTCAAATTATATAATTAAACAAGCTTCTCAACCGCAATTATTACGTTTTCATATTTTATTTACCACAAATATGATTCATGTAATAATTGCGGTTATTGTATTGTATACCTGCAGCCGCAACACGCAATGTATTCAATCGCCTATTATGTTATCAGCTATTGCTGTAGTTTTGCTTATGATTTTTATTGTAAGCAAATATGTAGCATTTGCAATTTCAAAAATTCATCCTATTTCATATATTTTTATAACTCATTGGCTTTTGCATGGAACCATTGTAGCTATGTATCCTTTGTATAAATTATTTGAAACTATTACTAAAACAAACACACTCACACAATTAACTTCGCAAAATGTAATGCTGAATATAG
>Ga0116186_1003453_pt1 | contig 13453 bp, 10 predicted proteins | sample AD_JPNNA4_MetaG_FD_89806 | JGI IMG/M metagenome (GOLD analysis project Ga0116186, IMG submission 89806) | Active sludge microbial communities of municipal wastewater-treating anaerobic digesters from Japan - AD_JPNNA4_MetaG | ecosystem: Engineered > Bioreactor > Anaerobic > Digestate | place...
CCTATAGACTCTAGTGTTGGTATCTCTGTAGGTTTTGTTTTGTATAAATGCGAAAGCATGTCTTCACACGGGTACTGAGTAAGTGTTTGGTTTGATAGTTTTTGTTTCCAAGCTGCCGAATAGGGCGTATATATGGTATAAGGCGTACCGTCTTTTTTTACTACTTCGTTATGTTCAAATATTACGTGGTCTTTATATGAATTAAATGTGATGTTGTGTGTTTTAAGAAATTCAGCAATTTCTGTATCGCGTGTTATACCATAGGGTTCATAATCTTTATTTACATACACAGAGCTAATGGTATAGTGCGAGCATAAATTTCGGAATATTTCAATGGGTTTCCCAAAATAAACCTGTAACGATGAATTATATTCTATACAGCGTTGTTGTATGATTTGTAAACATTCATATATAAATGTTATGCGAGCATCGTTTGGGGCTGGTAGTTGTGAAAGAATATCGGTGTCGAAAATAAAAATAGGCATAACTGCCGGTGATTCTTGTAAGGCATTAAAAAGACCTTTGTTGTCATGTAATCGCAAATCGCGACGAAACCAAAAAATAGAAACAGAGGGTTGTAATGACATACATCATGTTTTTTTAATTCATAGCTATAGCAATTGTAATTAAAATTTAGTAATTTAGCAAACAAATCATGGTTTAAAAAATACAAATATGGAAATATCGGGATATATACGTAAAGAAGAGCGATTGCAAAATTTAGAATCTTCAATTATTCAAGGAACTATGGTGTTAGAAACAGTAGATCCATTCAATGGATATTACAGTGCCAATCCCGATGAATATGTACCTCGAACCATATTTTTTATTACCAACAAAAAATATTCTAAAGAGGATGTTGCTCGCTATACTCGTGTTGTTTCTAAAAAGCTGCAAATTGATATAGATGCGGTGTATGCAGAGGTAATTATTCAGAATGAATTATATTATGCTATACGATTGTATGATTTTAAAGAATATGGAATTATTGAATCTATTCAGCAAGCATTTCAAAATTTAGGTATAGAGTTTAAAAAAACATCACAAAAGGTTTCAACATTGTGTAGAATCAAGATTTATAAAGTATTTCTTGTGGAGGAATCTTCACAGGGAATCTACACCAATGCCAGTAAGTCTAAAATGTTTTATTTTACTATTCCGGTTGAATTAGAATTTACAGAATTTACTGCTCTTGTGCAAAAAGTTAAAAATAATTGGACAGGTAAAGATTTTGATGCCGCACAAGGTTTCTTTTTTAGAAAACATACCGCAGAAGATGTTGTGCGAATATTCAGTAACCATATAAGCGATGAAATGAAGCAACAGTTGGTTCAGAAATTCAATTCGTTTATTGAGTAAATATGGATCCGTCTGACAAAAAGTGGTTGCTGGTTTTTAATAAGAATGTATCTGAACGATTACCTCATATACGAGAATCATTATATGAAGAATTTAATCGTTATGCACATATTCAAGATTTTATTCGGTTTTATTTGCATTCGTCGGGATTACTCTATGGATATGCGAGGAAACAAGTGTTGTGCGAATTTTCCGATACGCATTCTTGGGCGTATGCCGATACTTACAAAATAAGCCTTACCGAAGGGTTTTATTTGGTGTATTTATATATCCATAAAGAAGAATTGAAACATGAGGAGCACATACAAAATCTTTTAGATAAAGCGAATCATGCATTGTACGAATTCTATCTTTTATATTCAATTACCGACTCTTTTTTTGTTACTCACAAGCGATTATTACGTAAAGCAAATAAAAATTTTGCAACAGTCGAAAAAATTATCGATGTAAGGGTTAATAACCCCGGAATGCTTAGAAAAGGTTTTTGGAAGGGGTCGCAATTCAATGTATTTTCGTATTTAGATATTGTATTTTTTTCTCATTGGTTGCAAAATGATTATTTATACGACAAAAGAGACGGTATAAAGAAAACTATTCTTCAAATAATGATTGCAGCTTCGCATTGCGAAGGCTCTATAGTGCAAACAGAACGCCTCTTGGTTTCGTATTTCCTAGCTTCGGGAAATTTTGATGAGGCTACCGAACACGACTTGCAAATACAGTTAAAACAAGGTTTGTTTTTAAATCAAATTCAAATTCAACCACATTTGCCATATGATATTCGTTTAATACTTTTTGAAAATGCAGTTATTTCGGTATTAAGCGATACAACTATTAATAATTTCGAAGAAATATTTTTAGGGCGACTAGCCGAAAAACTCGAAATTTCTGATAATGATGTCAATTACAGTATGGTAATGATTCAAAATTATATATTGCAAAACAATAAAAAGTTGTTGTATTTGCACCATAAAGAAGGTTTTGAAGTGTTAACCAAAAGTTTTGCTCAACGATTTCAAGTTTTCTTCAATAAAAACAGCTCCAAAATTATTAAAGAAATGAGCGAGAGCAAGGAATTGCTCGAATTACTTTGGAAAGCAAAAAACGAAAAACTTACCGACGAAGAACGAGAAAAAGTAAAAGAACAGATAATTGATGTATTGAAAACCATACCCTCACTTACTATATTCATGATTCCCGGAGGGTCTATTTTATTGCCTATATTGTTAAAAATTTTGCCGGAAGAATTGCTTATGCCTAGTTCGTTTCGGAATAAATAAAAAATAATTATGAATTATTAATTATGAATTTGTAATGCTTTTTTTTAACAATCTTCAAATATTTTTAAATAAAATTTGATTTTCAATTATTAATACACTATTTTAGCTCCATATTTATTAAACTCAAAAAATTATTGCCTATAGATAGAACATATACTTTTCAATAACAATTAAAAAAAACAAGGAGGTTATTATGAAAAGGTATGTTTCTGACCAAGAATTGGTACACGAGTTTATGCAAGGCAATCATCGAGCAATGGACACATTGCTTGAACGTCACAAACGAAAAATCTACGGGTATATTAAGCATTTAGTAAAAGACGCTACGCTTGCCGAAGATTTATTTCAAGACACTTTTGTAAAAGTTATTCGCTCGCTTCGTCAGGGAAGTTACCACGACGATGGTAAATTTATTGCGTGGGTTATGCGTATTGCTCACAATTTGGTGATAGACCATTTTCGCAGAGAAAAAAATTACAAAGAAGTATCGAACGAACAGGGTGAGTATGATTTGTTTAATAACATGAAGTATTCTCAAGAAACTGTTGATATTACCTGGGCTCGCGAACAAATTAGCAAAGACGTTAAACAGCTAATTCAACAATTGCCCGAAGAACAAAAAAATATTGTAATTATGCGATTGTATTTGGATATGAGTTTCAAAGAAATTGCCGAGCATACCGAAGTTAGCATAAATACTGCGTTGGGAAGAATGCGGTATGCTATTATAAATATGCGTAAAATGATGGAAGAAAAACAAATGAGCCTTACTCTCCAGTAGGTTTAATTTTGTATTTTTTCTTTAAAAACTCATAAATAGCTTCTTGTGAACGAATAGCGTGGGGTGAATCGGGAATACGTATATTTTGCGTATTCTCGTCCAAACACGTTGCTTTTACAGTATCTTTGAGTTGAATGTGAAGTATTTCTAAAATTTCTTCTTTTATGTTATCATCATATACAGGATACACACATTCTATCCTACGATACAGGTTTCTTCGCATCCAATCTGCCGACCCTAAATACAGCGTTTTTTTGCCACCGTTGTGAAAATAAAAAACTCGGTCGTGTTCCAAAAATCTGTCTACTATACGCATTATGCGAATGTTTTTGCTGTATGGCTGGTTGGGTTTCAAACAACACGCACCTCGAATTATTAAATCTATACGAACACCTGCTATACTTGCTTTGTATAATTGGTCAATCATAAACGGATCTTCCAATGCATTCATTTTTATAATGATATGTGCTTTTTTACCTTTGCTCGCTTGTGCAATTTCTTGTTCTATCAAACTGGTATATGTTTCTATCATATTGAAGTTTGGCACAAGAATATGCGAGAACGGATAGCTCGTAATCTTTTTTTCGAGTATCTGAAACAATGCTTCTATTTCGTTTGTTATTTCGGGTCTTCCGGTAAAATATCCGTGGTCGCAATATACGGTTGCAGTGTTTTCGTTGAAATTGCCGGTACCTATGAAGGTGCTTAATTGCTTTTTGCCTTTCGATGTAATGCGAGTAACCAATGCTACTTTTGCATGTACCTTTAAGCCCGGAATACTATAAATAATATGAATACCCGCACGTTTCATTTCTTTGGCAAATCGCAGGTTGTTTTCTTCGTCAAATCGAGCTTTGAGTTCAACAAACACAGTAACTTTTTTGCCATTTTGAGCAGCTTGAATCAAAGATTTTACAACTGCGGAATTATAGGCAACACGATATTGTGTCGATTTTATTTCTACCACCGATTCGTCGTGGGCAGCTTCTTGTAAATAGTGTAAAAAATAATTGAACGACTGATACGGAAAATGTAATACAAATTCGTTTGATTCAATATGCCGAATAATAGATCGCACTTCTTGTAATTTGGGATGTAGCAACGGAATAAACCGAGGGTATTCCAATTCGGGTGATTTGGGGTTTGGGAAGCGAAATAAATCTCTGAAATTGTGATATTTCCCTGCTTTTACCAAATCTTCGTTGTGCAGTTCAAATGTTTTTGCCACATATTGTAATACCGATTGTGGCATAGTATAATCGTATTGAAATCGATTGGGACGTCCCAATTGACGTGTCGACGAAATTGTAGAAATAATATCGATAAGTTCTTCGTAATCATGTTCTTCAAAGTCTAAATCGGCATCGCGAGTCATTTTTACACTATGCCACGCACTTATATCGTAGCCGGGATAAATAGCATTGAAAAATCGCATCATTATATCTTCCAAAAACATGATACAATGATTGCCTTGTTCGTCTTTGGGTAATTCTATAAAGCGAGCTATATCGTGGTCGGTAGGCAATTTAAGTAAGCCATATACAGGGCGACGCAATTTTTTTGAGATACTCAATTTTCCTAATTTTTTAGGAAACATGCGAAGAACTATGTATATCTGTCCAGTACGTAAAAAGGGTTTAATTCTCCCTTTAATTAAAATTACCGGTTGTAAATACGGTAAAATATCTGCATTAAATACTTGATGAATATACTGAATCTGAGATTCGGTAAGCGAAGTTTCGGGTTGAATGAGTCGAATTTGATTTTTTTCTAATTCTTGGATAATTTCATTATGAAACAAATCCATTAATTCGTTTTGAAACCTACTCACTAACGTATTTATTTGTTCTATAACGGTTTGCGGTTGTACTTTTTTAATTTTCGGATGATCTTCGGAAAAATCGCGAAGCAATCGGCGATAGTAACTTACCCGAACGCGATAAAACTCATCGAGGTTGTTGGAGTAAATTGCCAGAAATTTGAGCCGTTCGTAGATTGGAAGCTGCTTGTTTTTAGCCTCTTCCAACACTCGATAATTAAAGTACAGCCAACTTATGTCGCGATTTACATAATCAAAGTTCATATCAATTCCTCGAATAGTTTAAAATGCAGAATTATACAAAAAAAACAACAAAACAAAGAGAAATGTATATTTATTGTGTTTTCTTAACATTTTGGTAACATTTGAATGGGGCTGTAATGAAATTTATTTCTTTTTTTAATATCTTTATCTGGTTTTTTATACATATATTTACAGTGTTTTTTTTACGAGTATTTAAAGAATGAAGCAATATTTATATTTTGTATTTTTAATTCTTATTGCAGCAACTGGTTGTAAAAAAAATAGCAATGATGTATTGCAGGATATTTCAGGAATATATACCGTAAATTTTACAGGCTCATACATGGTTGACACTGTTGTATATACCTGGAGTAGAGAACAAAATATGAAAATTTCAAAAAGGAATGACTCTCTATATAATCTATGTGTATGTGAACATGATTCTTGCATTGAAAATACAGTAACAACAGTGCGGGTAAATAATGCACAAGAAATTGCCGGGTATTTTTGTTATGAAAAAACTTCAAAATTGGATTGGTGTATTGATACCCTTTATGGAACTATTAGCAACGAAAATAAGGTTGCTATACACGGATTTTTTGAAGCAGAAACCGTTCAAAAAATTCTTGTACATTCTGGTCCGTATACCTATCCTGAATATATTACTATTCCGGTTCATGGAACATTTGTTTTTTCAAAATTTTGAGAGAGTAATAATACAACAAAGGCATTTGTTAGGACCTAAACGCTCGCACTCGAAAATCTATTTTGCTATTTTCTTCGTACAAGCCCTGTGAGTCGAAGTTCCACAACCATTCACTGTGGTGTGTGTGTGCAGGTGGTTCTACAAACACCAATGGTTCGGAGTGTGTGTGTCTGGTTTTAGTATGAGTTACTAATTTCTCCCAATCGCTTATCAAGCAGTAGTTGTATTGCTCCAGCAAATGCATGTGATTTTTTTGTATACAATATCTAAAATCCTGTTTTTCTTCCTCGCTCACCGTTTCGTGTTTTTCCAAAGCTTCGAGCAATAGTATATCAAGCTGGTTTACTATATTGAGCGATACTAAAAGGTCAAAAGGTATATCATACGAAAATTGTGTTTGTGTTAATTGTGGTAAGGACTGTTTACGAACATGAGATTTTGCCGTAATACGATCATAAATTTTTTTTGCCACTCCTCCGGTTACATCGGCTTCTATAAAGTGTACATGCGGGTATTTTTTGTATTTATGGGTAATTTGCAAAGGATGTATGATATCGAACAGGTATACCTCTTTGAAATCGCGAATAATATCGTCTATTGGCACATCGAGCAACCATCCGCTTCCAAATATTGCTATAGATGAATATTCTTTGTGAGCATACGCATCGCGAATCCATTGTTTGGTATGTTCTAAGTGTGATTTCCACGCGTTGCCTTCGCGCAAAAAACGGGTAAGAATACCTTCTTGGTCTATACTATAACCTAATTTTTGATATATTTTTTTGTTGGAATGTTGAAACTTCACTTGTAATAGAATATATGAAACGTACGATTTGGTCGTATGTAAATTATACCGGGACGTAAATAATTTTTTTTGTTTCAAAAAATTCTTCGGTAAACACGTCAGAAATAGTATATATCTGGAATTTTTTAAAGCCTTTCATTTCTTCGTAAAAATCACCACCTTTTAAATAAATTATACCATTGTGCAGTTTGTTGTTTACAATACCACTTACAGCATGTTTGCTCATAGTGTAAAATTCGGGAAAGGCGGTTACTGCTCTGCTCACAATATAATCGAAACGTTGGGTGCATTGTTCTACCCGCATTTGCTTCGCAGTAACATTTGTAAGTTGTAACTCTTGTGCAATAGCTTGTACAACCGATATTTTTTTTGCAATAGAATCAATTAATACAAATTCAACTTTGGGAAACATTATAGCTAAAGGAATTCCGGGAAACCCGCCGCCGGTTCCTACATCAAGTATTTTGCTTCGTTGTTTGAAATCAAAAAATTTTGCAATTGCTAATGAATGTAGAATATGATGAGTGTATAAATTATCAATATCTTTTCGCGAAATTACATTTACTCGTTCATTCCAGTATTTATATAAAGAATCGAGTTTTGCAAATTGTTCTTGCTGATATTTGGTAATGTCGGGAAAATATTCGAGTATACGATTCATAGGTTAATGTGTGCGTTGCAATACGTTATACAACAACTCGCGGGCTCTAAACAATTGAGCTTTAACAGTGCCCAGCGGTAAATTCATGTGTTGAGCTATTTCTTCGTATGCAAATTCTTTAAAATATCGCAACTCAATAAGTTCACGATATCGAGGTTTCATTTTTTTTACAATTTCAGCTAATAGAACCGAATTTTGAGATTTAATAAAATTTTCTTCGGGATTTAAATCAGAACTTTCAATATTAAATGAATATTCATATTCGTCTTTCTCGAAATTTTCATCTATTGAAACGGTTATAGTTTTTCGTTTACGTAAAAAATCAATACAATTATTCGATGCTATTCGGAATAACCATGTGCTGAATGCAAAGTCAGATGTGTATTGTTCTAAATTTTTAAATGCTTTGCCAAATGCTTCAATGGTTAAATCTTCGGCATCGTTTTTATTTTTAACCATTTTCAAAAGCATAAAATAAATGGTATCTCTATATCGGTCAAGCAATTCGGTGTATGCCTTTTGACTACCTTGCAAAGCTTGTTCTACAAGTATAATATCTTGTTTTGCTTTACTTGAGAAATGCTCATTTACTTCCATCTTCTTTTGCGTGTATTTAGCTTGTTCTGTATCATCAGTATCGAAATCAAAAAAGGTAACAATACATCAAATAATGGCGAATATACTAATAATTTTGATTCGTGCAAACGATTCATTGTTAAATTGTGAATTATAAGCTGCAGTAAAAATCTCATTGAAACTAATGATATAACTACGTACAACAGTGTGGTGCTCAATAGAATTGCATATATAAGTATAAAGCTAAACATCAGCATTCGAGTTAGTGGTTCGAGTGCTAATAAAAATTGATGTATAAATCTATATGATGATGCGGTAGTTAAATGTCTTCGTTTTTGTGAACACCATTGTGCAAAGGTTTCTACTTGTTCCGAACGCGTAAATCCTTGTCCCGACAGTTCTATGCGTGTATTTCCGCGACGTCCTACTTCACAAACAAATAAATCATCGTCGCCCGAAAGAATATGATAATGTTTGGTAAATTTACTGCTTTGTTCATAGGCTGCTCGTGAATATGCCATATTTCGTCCAACTCCCATATACGGTAGTCCAATGCGGGCAAACGACAGATAATTAAGTGCAATAAAAAACGTATCGTAACGAACTAACTTGTCGAGAAAGCCAGTTTTGGGTTCGTATCCACCATATCCTAAAACTATATAAGTAGATTCGTTGAATTGTGAACTAATACACTGTAACCATTGTGGTGTTTCGGGGTAACAATCGGCATCTATAAATACAAAATGATTGTATTGAGCTGCTTTAATACCCAAAGTTACGGCCAATTTTTTTCCGTGTTTAAATTTTGGGTCGTCTTTTATAAATGTGTATTTTAAATTTGTATATTTTTTCTGCAAATTTGTTATAAACGATTCGGTATCGTCTTCGGAGCAATCATTTACAAGTATTACCTCAAATGCAGGATATTGTTGCTCTAAAATTAATGGTAAAAATTTTCTCAAATTATCTTCTTCGTTTTTTGCGCAAATAATTATTGAAACTGGTGGATTCTTTAATTCAGTAGTATTTGCTTTGTGTTTAAACAAGGCAATTCGTGAATATATCAATCCATAGTAAAGTATTTGAATGCTTGTGGCAACTATAAGAATTATAGCTATGAAAAATTCAATTTCCGAATATCTTATTTCTAACATACAACCTAAACGGTTTTATTTTTTGTTTTGCCAAAATTAGAATAATTATCAGTTCATTAACACAACTGTTCATATCTTTTGAATAATTTGAATAGGTGTAATTCTAAGTGTTTAAAAATGAATTGATTTTTTTGTGTCTTTGCCGCAGAATATCACATAGATACAAAACAATTGCTAAACTTTTTAATCATATAGCCCATGGTTTCATTTATAAAGCCCATGGTTTTAACCATGGGAACAAGATAAAATCACGCACTAAATATCGGTTTCAACCGATTAAAATTTTGATTATAAAAATATCTGCGTCTATCTGTAGATTACTAAAAATTATATCGCATAATCAAACTTCCAATACTTTATGTAACAACACATACCACACATATCCGGTAACTGTATATCCCATACTTTGCAATACACGTACATATTCTTGTACTTGGTGTATATGTTTTGTTTGTGTTTCTAAGGTGAATTTATAGTCAATAACTTCAATCGTGTTTGCCTCCGTAAATACTAGTCTGTCGGGACGTTTTTCGCCTTCGGGCGTACTAATTCCTTGTTCGGTTTGAATTCGATACGTTGTGTCAAACCATTTGCTTACATTACTTTGTTCTATAGCTTGTGTGCAGTAATTTACATATTCTTGGTATTGATTTTCTTCAATAATTCCTTCTGCTATCGCTTTGTGCACTGCTACTGATATATCGTTTTTAGATAGTATAAATTCAAATATTCTATGCATACGAATACCTTGTATTTGTTCGTGCCTCGATGATTGCATTCGTTCTATAAATCTGTATGTTTCCGGTACCGGCAATAATTCTAATTTTTCAGTATATATTGGGTATTCGGTACCTACATTATTTGCTATGCTTTGTGATATTGCTTGCGTATCAAGGGTGCCAATTTCTATACAAGTATTGTCTATTGTGTGCTGTGAATACTGTAATTGGTATTCAGCTAAACACGAAACTATTTCGTGAGAAATTCTATTAGTTTGAGAATTTTCGGGAATGTACACAAATAGGGCATCGACAGCACGTGTGCAAGCTACATAGAATACATTAATAGAATCTATATATTGCTGCATTATTTCTTCTGCATACTGTTTCGCAAATTGTGTTGTAGCCATTTCTTTTTTTTGCGATACATATGCAAATGGAATAGCCGAAAAATCGGTGTCGATGGTATTGCATATCATTGTAGAATTGCTGCGGCTGTATTGCCAATCTACAAATGGCATAAATACTACCGAAAACTGTAATCCTTTAGATTTATGCATTGTCATAGCTCGCATGTACCCTTGTGGCTCTTGTTTTAAATATGCAGTATCTTCTTGTTCATGCCACCATTCTATAAACTGCGAAATAGAAACCATATTTTTTTTAGAATAGGAATAAATTATATTTTGAAAATCAAGAAGATATACCAATTCCTGAGTGTGGGTGTGCAGTGAAAATTGTTGAATGATGTTGTCGGTTATGAGATGCAACGACATGTTTTTTGATATTGAAGGTATATCTCCAAGTATATTCGCTTTTGTTTGTACCTGCATCACCGAATCATTGGTTTGTGCCAATTGCAATCTGTTGTATATAACCGATAATTCTGTTCTGAAAAAATTGTTTTCAGGTTGTTCCATCCATTGCAGATATGCTAAAATAAACTGAACTACATCTGACTTCGAAATTCTTAAACCTTCGCCGGTAACTATTGTAAATGCTTGAGCATATTCAGGATATTCTTGTTTTTTTTCATTAAAAAAAGTTACTATTTGGCTTATATGTTTTTTTTCTTTACACAAAAATACAATATCATGAGGGGCATAGCCTTTTTCGAATAATTGTAGAACATCTACCAACAATTGTTCTAATACGAGTGTTGGAAATTTTGATTCCTTGTCTGCTGAAATAGTATGTAGATTTACATATCCACCATCGTTTGAGCGTGTTGGTATTAGTTGTTCTACATCAGCATAGAGCGAAGGTATGAGTGATTGCAATTTGTCCGGTATTTCTGTAAGCCCGGCTTCAGTCATAGTACCTATATACTTTTGTTGGAGTATTGATGAAAATAATTGAAAAAATGTATTGTTAAATTCAATGATGTTTTTTCGACTTCGCCAATTGTGTTGTAACGAAATTTCTGATATTTCTTGAATAAAATCATTATAAATACCGGAATGCAATAATGACCAATCGCCATTTCTAAATCGATAAATAGATTGTTTTACATCGCCTACCACCAATGCACTGCCTCCTTCGGAAATTGCATTTGAAATGAGTGGTAAAAAATTTCGCCATTGCATTTGCGATGTGTCTTGAAATTCATCAATCATGATATGGCGAATAAAGCAGCCGATTTTTTCGTATACAAACGGGGCATCGCTTCCTTGAATTATGGTTTGTAAAAACATGTTAGTATTTGAAATCAAAAACAAATCATTATCTCTGCAATATGTGTCTATAGATTTTTGTATGGCTTGCAACATGCCAACACTGTATTTTTGTGACGAAAGAAGTAATGCAGTTCTGTATATTATTCCTTCATTCCCCATATATAATGAAAACATTGAATGTGTAATTTCTAACAATCCCGATTGCTCTAAAGTCCCAATGAGATGACGCTGCTTCGATGTCTTTGTAAACCAATTTTCAGTATCTAAAATTGCTTCTAATTTTAGATATTTTTTATCATTTGGCTGTTGTGCCAATATATAAAATGGCTTCATGCAACTTCTGCTGCCACCTTTAAAATCTTCTACTTGTAAGTCGTGTTTTGTAATTATTCCAATAGCTTTTTCTGCCAACTGTCGAATGTTGGTTTCAAATGTTTGTATAAGTGAATCTACGTGTTCAAAAAAAGTAACAATATCGGCAAATTCAATACTTTTTTGTGTGAGTTGCATATACTGTTCTTTAAACAAAATGCTACTATCATTCAGTAATGCTCTAAACACATTTCGGTTTTTACCATCGTCTATTTTCGCAATGCTATAATCTATAAGCCATTGTTCAATTTCGGGATATTCGTGAATGTTTTGAAATAAGTTTTGTACACTTTCTTCTATTACAGCACTCGTATCTAATTCAAGTCCAAAATATGAATGTAGACCTAATTCTTTTGCAAAATTTCGAATAATTCTTTGAAAAAACGTATCGATAGTCTCTACATAAAAAAATGAATAATTATGCAAAATATCATGTAAAATTTGCTGTGCCTTTTTTTGTAATTCTATTGGTTTCAACGAAAATTCCTCACACAATTCATTAGCGTACTGTACCGAATTATAATTGTTTGACAATGTATATAATGTATGCAAAATACGTTCTTTCATTTCGCCACAGGCTTTGTTGGTAAATGTTACCGCAAGTATGTGTTTGTAATTGCCCGGAGCAGCCAAAAGCATACGTATGTATTCTTTGGTCAAAGCGTAGGTTTTACCCGAACCTGCCGAAGCTTTGTAAATAGTAATATGAGCAGAATTATTGTGCATAGAAGTATTTGGTATAAAAGTATAATTTTTTTATGAAAGCATAGTATTTTTTTTGCAAAAAATGTGTATTTTTATCGATTCAAAACAAATATGTAAAAAACTACTATTCTACCACTTGTAGTTATACATGCACTTGCAAGTATACATATTTAGAATTATTAGGAACCTAAATACAATATAATGAAGAAAATTATTGCTCTAAGCATTGTGCTTATTAGTTTACACGTGTATTCACAAAAAATTGAAGGATTGGCAAAAACTCCTCCTATGGGCTGGAACAGTTGGAATACATTTGAAACCAATATAAACGAAGAACTTATCATTGGCATGGTCGACAGTATTATTTCCAAAGGATTGAAAGATGCCGGATATACATACATCGTGTTAGACGATGGATGGATGGCTCGCGAGCGTGATGCACAAGGGAATTTAGTTGCCGACCCTGTAAAATTCCCCAAAGGCATGAAACATCTTGCCGATTATATACATTCCAAAGGGATGAAATTTGGCTTGTACAATTGTGCGGGAAAACTCACCTGTGCAGGATATCCGGGAAGTAGAGGACACGAATATCAA
>Ga0116186_1003457_pt1 | contig 13445 bp, 10 predicted proteins | sample AD_JPNNA4_MetaG_FD_89806 | JGI IMG/M metagenome (GOLD analysis project Ga0116186, IMG submission 89806) | Active sludge microbial communities of municipal wastewater-treating anaerobic digesters from Japan - AD_JPNNA4_MetaG | ecosystem: Engineered > Bioreactor > Anaerobic > Digestate | place...
AGGTTGGGCGTGGAGTACATCGTCACGTCCTGGCTGAGCCGCTCGTTGAGGTTGGGGCTGTAGCCGAAGGTGATGTCGCGAAAGCCCTTGAGCGACTCGCCCAGGAAGGGCGTCATCGTCACGCCCTGGCCCTTGACGACCTGCTCGAGCCGCTGCGCGTACTGCTTGTAGAACACCGGCACGCCGCGCACGCCCTCGGCGATCATCCGGCCGTAGGCCTTGGTGCCGGCCGCGCTCTGCAAGTAGGTGCGGAAGTAGGGCAGGTAGCCGGCGAGCGTCTCGTCGCCGCCGTTGCCCGAGAGACTGACCTTGACGTGCTTGGCGGCCTCGCGGAAGACCGAGTAGTAGGCATAGGGCGCCGAGGAGATGGTCGGCTCCTCCTGGGTGTACACCCAGGGCATGATCTCGGCCCAGAACTCGTCCGGGTTGGGGTAGGAGTAGACCGGTGCCGACCGGGCAAAGCGCTCCACCTCGGTGATGTAGCGGGTCTCGTCGATCGTCTCTCCGGGGAAGAGCGCGGAGAAGGTGAAGAACTTCCCGCCGGTATGGGTGTCCTCGCCGCCGTGGACGAGCTGGGAGGCGACGCCGACGACACCCGAGGAGTCGAGCCCGCCGGAGAGGTTGAAGCCGAGCGGCACATCGGCGATGAGGTGGCGGCGCATGACCTTCTCGAAGACGGCGCCGTACTCCTCGGCATACTCGGCGTCGCTCTTGCTCGGGCCGAACTCGGGGTTGAACTCCAGCGTCCACCACTTGGTGACCGAGCGGGTGCCGTCACGGCGGATCGTCATCGAGTGCCCAGGCATGAGCCGCTTGACCCCGGCGAAGAAGGTCTGCTCGTCGCTGTCGTGGACCCGGAACTTGAGGAAGCGGGCCAGCGCCTCGGCGTTGACCTGCTTCTGGACGCCCGGGATGACCATGAGCGACTTGATCTCGCTCGCGAAGGCGAAGAAGGGAGCGTCGACGTAGTAGAACGGCTTGATCCCGAGCCGGTCGCGGCCGATGAAGAGCTCACCGGTGGTCGTGTCGTAGAGCGCGAAGGCAAACATCCCCAGGAGGTGCCGGAGCACGTCCTGGCCCCACTCGGCATACCCCGCGAGGATCACCTCGGTGTCGGACTGGAAGCGGAACTGGTGCCCCTTGGCCACCAGCTCGGCCTTGAGCTCGCGGAAGTTGTAGATCTCGCCGTTGAAGATGATGACGAACCGCCGGTCGGCGCTCCACATCGGTTGGTCGGCCTCGTGCGAGGTGTCGATGATCGTCAGCCGCCGGTGCCCGAGGCCGACCGTGCCGTCGAGGAAGATGCCGTCGCCGTCCGGTCCGCGGTGGACCAACTGGTCGTTCATGGCCTGCAGGAGGTCACGGTCGTCATGACCGTGGAAACCGACGATCCCGCACACAGGCAACTCCTCGTTCTTCGTTCGGGCGGTCGGGCAGGGGCACGCCGCCGGTGACCAAGCGTGCCATGTTTCCCGCGCCGGGCCGATGTGCCCCACTACGGTGGCGCCCATGAATCAGCCAACGGGGATCATCCGATTGACCATCCAGGGCAGCGTCATGACATCGAACATGATCACGCCGACCTGCCGGATCAATGGGCACCCGGTGCCGACCCGCTATGGGGCGCAGGACCTGACCGTGTGGGCGGGACCCAACCACCTCGATCTGGAGGCGCAGTGGATGCGCACCTATGGACAGGCCGCGATCGATGTCGACGTCGCGCCCGGCCAGGTCGTCGAGGTCTTCTATGCCGCGCCACTGCATCAGTTCGCGCGGGGCAACATCGGGCTGGTCAAGCAGTCGCGCCCGGGGTTGATGCCCCTGCTCGGCTGCCTCGGGGTCTTCGTGGTCGTCCTGGTGTTGCTGATCGTCGCGGGGATCCTCGCGAGCTGACGAGAGTTCAGTGGTCCTTTGTGGCCGCCTGGCCCGATGGCGGGGCGGCCGGAAGTGGCCACTCGATTCGGCCGGGCCTGTGGACAACGCGTCGGCAGTTAGCGCGAGGCATCAGGCTGGGGTCCGTGAAGCCCGCCCCACTTCCCTCCGGTATGCCGCGGGGCCCGGTCTCCGTTCGGGAGGCCCGGGCGCTCGGCGTGGGTCGAGGGCGGCTGCGCCGCGGCGACATCAGGCATCCGGTGCGAGGTGTCGTGAGCCTCGACGAGCCGGACACGACGCTGGCCGGACGGGCGGCCGCGCTCAGCGCCGCCCTCACACGACCGCACGCGTTCAGTCACCGGACGGCGCTGGGCCTCCTCGCGTTGCCGGTGCCCGAGAGCCTGGGATCGGCCGACTCGCTCGACGTGATGACCGAGACCGCGGCGGGCCGCGTTCGGCGCCGTGGTTGCGTCCATCACCGGGGGCTCGAGTCCCGGTCGGTCACCACGGTGACCGGGTTGAGCGTCGTTGACCCCATGCACACCTGGTGTGACCTGGGTGATCTCGTCGGCAGCACACGGCTGGGCCTCGGCGACCTCGTGATGGTGGGGGATGCCGTACTCGCACGGGCGGCACGAGGCACGCGGAAAGGGGCGTCGGACCGGGCAGAGGCCAGCCGGGCGGCGTTGGCCGCCGTCCTCTCCTCGCGGGTGAGGCCGCGCGGGAAGCGTGGACTCGAGGCTGCCCTTCCGTTGCTGGACCACCGGTCGAAGTCACCGATGGAGTCCTGGGCCCGGGTGATCTTCCATGAGGCGGGCCTGCCACGACCGGAGATCAACGTGGAGGTCTTTGCCGATGACGGCTCCGGCTTCCTCGGCGAGTTCGACTTCGTGTGGCGAGCTGCGCGGGTGGCCGCGGAGTATCAGGGTGGTCATCACGCGGACCGTCGCCAACGGGCTCAGGACTCCGCCAAGCTCCAATGCGCTCGCGACGAGGGGTGGACGGTCCTCGAGATCTGGGTCGAGGACCTGCGTCACCTCGGCCGACGGGTGACCCTGCTCACCAGGCTCGCCCACCTGCTCCGGGGCACGACCTGAGTGTTTCTCTGGCTCGCGATCCGGTCGGTCGAGTGGTCACTTCAGGCCACTCCGGACGCGGCCAAGGCGGCGGAAAGTGTCCACTCGACTTCGGACCCGCCGGAGGCCCGTCTCCCCGAACCGACGGCAACCGCCCTCCCCGGTATGCCGCGGGGCTCAGCTCGCGGTGGCGTGCCGGTCCGCGGCGTTGGCCTCGGCAGCGGTCACGGCCTGCTCGAAGGCGGCCACCGCGCGCCCGTAGTCGGTGCCGATGACGTCGCGGGTGCCACGCGGCGGCACCGGGGTGCGCACCCGATCGCACTCGACGAGGGCCTCCATGGCACGCACGGTGACCGGATCGGACCAGTCACGCAAGGCCGCCTGGTGCGCCGTCTCCTCGAAGTGGTTCCCCTGGCCGAGCAGTCGGTGCGCCAGGGCGCGGTCGTGCTCGATCAGCGCGGCCCACTCGCGCGGGAAGTCGCCATAGCCGGCCTGCCGACGCAGGCGGGCGTGCGCGAGGTCGTCGCGCCGCGGGACGGCGGCGACGACGCGGGTCACCCCGCCGTGGACCGGACGCACGACTCGCTCGCTGGTCAGCGCCAGGATGATCGCGCCGATCCCCCAGCCCAGGACGACGGCGGCCCGCCAGAGCAGCCAGGCCAAGGTCCCCAGCACGGCGGTGACATCGGAGGAAGCCGAGCCGGCCGCCACGAGGACCCCGGCCAACACGTCCGGGAGGAACAGGAGGAGGCCCCCCGCGGCATACAGGGCCCAGCCGGAGCGGCGGCCGAGGCGCGAGAACCCGGGGCGGCGCGCACGATAGCGGTGGCGCAGCGTGCGGCCGAAGCCCCACAGGGCCAGGCCGGCGCCGGTCAGGCCGAGCAGTGCGGTCAGCAGCGAATGCATGTCAGTCCTCCTCCGGATTCACCGTGCCCAACGCACGACCTGAGGTCAAGGTGCCCGACCCACGAATCAGGGACCGATCAGGGCCCTCACTCCCACTCGATGGTGCCCGGCGGCTTGGAGGTGACGTCGAGGACGACCCGGTTGATCTCGCGCACCTCGTTGGTGATCCGCGTCGAGATCTTGGCGAGCACCTCATAGGGCACCCGGGCCCAGTCCGCGGTCATCGCGTCCTCGGAGGCGACGGGTCGCAGCACGACCGGGTGACCGTAGGTGCGGCCGTCGCCCTGGACCCCCACCGAGCGGACGTCGGCCAGCAGCACGACCGGGCACTGCCAGATATCGCGGTCGAGTCCGGCAAGGGTGAGTTCCTCGCGAGCGATCGCATCGGCCGCCCGCAGGATGTCGAGCCGCTCCCGGTCGACGGCCCCGACGATCCGAATGCCCAGCCCCGGCCCCGGGAAGGGCTGGCGCCAGACGATGCCTTCGGGGACGCCGAGTTCGAGGCCGACCTGGCGCACCTCGTCCTTGAAGAGCAGCCTCAGCGGCTCGACCAGCTTGAACTGCAGGTCGTCGGGCAGTCCGCCGACATTGTGGTGCGACTTGATGTTGGCGGTCCCGGTGCCGCCACCGGACTCGACCACGTCGGGATAGAGGGTGCCCTGGACGAGGAACTCGACGGGGTGATCGTCCGCGCCCGAGTGCGCGCCGACGATGTCGCGGGCGGCCTGCTCGAAGACCCGGATGAACTCTCGCCCGATGATCTTGCGCTTCTCTTCCGGGTCACTGACCCCGGCGAGCGCGGACAGGAAGCGGTCCTGGGCATCGACGACCACCAGGTCGACCCCGGTCGCGTCGACGAAGTCCTTCTCGACCTGCTCGGCCTCGCCGGCGCGCAGCAACCCGTGGTCGACGAAGACGCAGGTCAGCTGGTCACCGACCGCGCGCTGGACGAGCGCAGCCGCCACCGAGGAGTCCACGCCACCGGAGAGGCCACAGATGACCCGCGCCTCACCGACCGTGCTGCGCACCTGCTCGACGAGTTCTTCGACGACATTGGCCGCGGTCCAGTCGCCGGCGAGCCCGGCGCCTCGCCTCAGGAAGTTCTCGAGGACCTGCTGGCCGAAGGTGGAGTGCATGACCTCGGGGTGCCACTGAACGCCATAGAGCCGACGGGCATCGTCCTCGAACGCAGCCACCGGCGCCCCAGCAGTCGTGGCCGTCACGCGCATGCCCTCAGGGGCCACGGCCACCGAGTCGCCGTGCGACATCCACACCGACTGCTCGTCCGGCTGCCCGTTGAAGAGAGTGGAGGTGGTGTCGGACACCATCGCCTGCGTCGCCCCGAACTCCGAGAGCCCGGTCTTCTCGACCGACCCCCCGAGCGCCTGAGCCATCGACTGGAAGCCGTAACACATGCCGAAGACCGGCACCCCGGCCTCGAGCAGCGCCGGATCCAGACTCGGCGCTCCCTCCTCGTAGACCGACGACGGACCGCCGGAGAGAATGATCGCCGCCGGATCCTTGGCGAGCAGCTCGCCAACTGGCATCGTCGACGGGACGACCTCGCTGAAGCAGTTGGCCTCGCGCACGCGGCGGGCGATGAGTTGGGCGTACTGCGCGCCGAAATCGACGACGACGACGGGCCGGGCCTGGAGGTTGTCCTGCGTCACGCGCTCACGCTACCCGTGGTCGCCATCTGCGCCTCGACCTCACGCGCCACCTTGCGCTCCACCCGGAAGGACAGGAAGGGAACGCATCCGGCGAGCATCACCCCGACCATCTTGGGCAGCGACCAGCCCACCTTGAACCCGAGCAACGCGGTCGCCACGAGATAGACCATGTAGATGAAGCCGTGGGGCTGCGGCCACCAGTGCAGCGGGTTGTCGTCACCCTTCATCCCGAAGCCGTAGGACAGGACCATCTCGACGACGAGGACGAGCAGGCCCACGCCGACGATGAAGGCCATGACCTTGAAGAACGTCAGGCGCGAGCGCGCCCCGGGCACATCGGAGATCTGGGGTGAGTTGTCAGGCACTCACCCATTGTCGCCGCTCACGCGTCGTCGGTATGCCGCGGGGCCGGGTCGCCCTCCCCCGCCGCCGGTGCCGGGTGGTCCTGGCGGTGGGCATCACGCACCATCCGCCACCAGAGCCAGAGCGCGAAGAGGGCGAAGACCCACCACTGCGCGGCATACGAGGCATTGCGCCAGTTGATGCCCGGAGTCGGCGTCGGGGTGGGCACGGTCGTGAGATCCGACGCAGGCTTCTGCTCCTCGAGGAAGACGAAGGCGTTGTAGAGGTCGCCCGACCACTGGTTGACCAGGACGGAGAGATCGACGGATCGCAGTTGTCCCTGCGGCAGGCCGGCGCTCGACAGGGGCGACTCCGCCGGGGCGAGGCCGCCCCGGACCGTCACGGGGCCTGCCGGAGGTGCCGGCACTGCGTCCGGTGAGGTCACGAAGCCGCGCAGCACCGGCAGGGTCGGGCCGGCGTCGGTGTGCAGCGCGGTCACAACCCACCAGCCGGTCTGCCCGTCGAGCCGGCGGTCGGTGACGAGGACCTGCTCGTCCGCGGCATACGTCCCCGTGGCGCGAACCGGTCGCCCGGACAACTCGCCCGGAAACGGCGAATGTGGTTGCAGAACGGTGCTCAACTCGACGACGCCGACCTTCTTGGCTGCCTCCAACTGCTCCTTGAGCGCCTTGTCCTCGGCGACGCCGAGCTGCCAGCGACCGAGCTGGACGAAGGCGACGACGAAGAGCAGGGCCACGGCCAGCAGACCCAACCATCGGGGTCTGAGGGCGGTTCGCAGCACGCACCAAGGTTAGGCGCCCGGCGAAAACCGGTCGCCCGCACCCCACCCCGGCGCCTACCGTTGAGCGGCCATGTTCCGCGTGCCCCGCTTCCGCTACGAGCTGACCGATGCCGAACTGGAGGCCGCGCCGACCTCCGGTGATGCGCTGCTGCTCTGGCTGGCGCGGCGGCAGTGGCTCACGCTGCTCGGCGGCATGCTCTTCGGCGTCCCGTGGATGGTGGCGATCGCCCTCCAACCGGCCGCGATCGGACGGGCGATCGATGCGGGCATCGTCGCCCGGGACCGTGACGGGCTGGTGCTCTGGTCACTGGTCATCGCCGGCCTCGGGGTGGCCATCAGCCTGCTCGCCGCGGCGCGTCACCTCATCGCGGTGCGCAACTGGTTCCACGCCGCCTTCCGGTCCAGCCTGATCGCCGACCACGGCGCTCGCCGCGCAGGCCCGGCGTTGACCCGCGCGCTCCCCGAGGGGGAAGTGCTGACGACCTTCACGACCGACTTCGGCCGGATGGGGTCGACCTTCGACGTCAGCGCGCGCTTCTCGGGCGCGCTCGTCGCCTTCGTCGTCGTCGCGACGATCCTGCTGCGCACGTCGACCACCCTGGGCCTGGTGCTCCTGCTCGGCGGGCCGGTGCTCATCTCGTCACTGGCCCTGGTCATGAAGGCTCTGGGCCGCCGACAGGAGGAGCAGCGGGCCGAGTTCGGTGCGCTGTCGGCGTTGGGGGCCGACACGGTTGCCGGTTTGCGCGTCCTGCGCGGCATCGGGGGCGAGGAGGAGTTCGTCCGGCGGTATGCCGCGCAGTCCGGTCGCGTCCGCTCCGCCGGGGTTCGGCTGGCCGGCATCCAGGCTCTGCTCGAGTCGGCGCAGGTCCTGCTGCCGGGCATCTTCGTGCTCGTCGTCGTGGGCGTCGGTGCGCACCTGGCGATTCGGGGTGACATCAGCCCGGGGCAACTCGTCGCCTTCTTCGGCTACACGACGTTCCTCACCATCCCGCTGCGGACGGCGGTCGAGTTCGTCGACAAGCTCACCTCGACCCGCGTCGCCGCGCGCCGCCTGGCACGGATCACGGCCATCGCCCCCGACCATCCGGCAACCCCCGCACCCCTCGCTTCCCGACAGTCGAGTGAGGAGAACACGCGGCATGCTCTTGAGCTGTCACCGCATGTTCTCCTCACTCGACTGTCTGGGGCCGCACTCCACGACCCGGTGTCCGGGGTCGAGATCCGCTGCGGTGGGCTCACGGCCCTGGTCAGTGCGCGTCCCGAGGAGACCGCCGAGATCCTTGCGCGACTGGGTCGCACGTCCCCGGGTCAGCACGATGTGACCTGGGGAGAGCTGCGGGTCGACGACCTCCCCATCAGTGTCGTGCGCGCGAAAGCGGTTGTCGCACAGGCTCACCCGCAACTGTTCTCCGGTCGACTCCGCGATGAGTTGACCCCGGATCCGGCGCACCCGATCACCGACGAGGCGCTCCTCCAAGCGATCCATCTGGTTGCCGGCGAGGACATCCTCGAGGCCCTCCCCGACGGCCTCGACAGCGAGATCGAGGAACGCGGCCGGTCCCTCTCCGGCGGCCAACGCCAGCGCCTCGTCCTGGCTCGCGCCCTGCTGCTGGATCCCGAGATTCTGCTGCTCGTCGAGCCGACGAGCGCCGTCGACGCGCACACCGAGGCGCGCATCATCACCCGCCTCGCCTCGGCCCGCGCCGGCCGCACCACGGTCATCACGTCCGCCAGCCCACTCGTACTCGCCGCCGCCGACGAGGTCGTCCTCGTCGAGCACGGCCGGGCGACCACCGGTGGATCGCACGCCGCGCTGGTGGGTGCGCACCCGGCATACCGGGCGATCGTCACGCGAGGGGAGGACCAGTGAAGCCGCCGCCCGGACTGCACACCGACCACACCCGTCGACGCCTGCCGGTTGCCTCCTCGGCGACGGTGCGGCGCAACGTGATCGAGGTGGTCAGGCATCACCGTCGAGCCCTTGTCGGCGTCCTGCTCTGGCACGTGGCGGCCGCACTGACCGCACTGATCGCTCCATGGGTGGTCGGTCACCTCGTCGATGAGATCACCGGTGCGCGACGCATCGAGCGAGTCAACCAACTGCTCCTCGTCCTCGTCGTCGGTCTGCTGGCGCAGACGCTCCTCACGTGGTTCGCGCGTCGTGCGGCCTTCGTCCTTGCCGAAACGATCTTCGCCAAGGTGCGCGAGGACTTCGTGGCGAGCACCGTGCGCCTGCCGCTCTCGGTCGTCGAGCGCGCCGGCACCGGTGACCTCGTGGCGCGGACGACCGGGGATGTCGACGCCCTGGCCCACGTCGTGCGGATGGCCGTGCCCAGCCTGCTCGTCGCCGGGACGAGCATCGTGGCCATCGTCGTGGCCTCCCTGTTCACGGCACCCCTCGCCGTGGTGGCCTTCGTCGTCGCGCCAGTGCTGCTCTGGCACCCGGTCCGGGTCTACCTGCGGCGGGCCCTCCCGGGCTACCAGTGGGAGCGCGCGACCTACGCGACGCTTGCCGGTGTCGCCTCGGAGACCGTGCAGGGGCTGACCACGATGGACGCCCTCTCGCGGTCCGGTCGACGACGCGCGGCCTTCGAGGCTGCCCTGGGCGAGTCCGAGGCGGCCGAGCACTGGACTCTGCGCTTCCGTGTGCGCTTCTTCCCGTGGGTGGACATCGCCTTCGGGGCTCTCGTGGCGGCCACCGTGCTCTGGGCCGGCTGGCTCTCCCTCCACGGCGTCCTCACCATTGGCGCGGCCGTGTCGGTGGCGCTCTACAGCGAGCGGCTCGTCGACCCGATCGGCGACGTTGTGGGCTGGCTCGATGAGATCCAGGTTGCCGCGACCGGCTACTCACGCCTGCTCGGGGTGGGTGAGGTGCCGGCCGATCGCACGCCGACAGGGGACCGTCCGGTCAACGCTGCCCTCGAGGTCGAGGGAGTCACTTACGCCTATCGCGACGGTCACGACGTCCTCCACGACGTGAGCCTCGCGCTGCGCCCGGGCGAGCGGCTGGCCATCGTCGGCCCCTCGGGGGCGGGCAAGTCCACCCTCGGTCGCCTGATGGCCGGGATCGATGCACCCGGCCGCGGGCGGATCGCCGTCGGCGGCGTGCCGCTGGTCGACCTCGACCTGCCCACCCTGCGGGGGGAAGTCGCCCTGGTCACCCAGGAGCATCACGTCTTCGTCGGCACGCTCGCGGACAACCTACGCCTGCCGCGGCCCGAGGCGAACGACGCAGAGCTCTGGAAGGCGCTGAGCGCCGTCGACGCCGACGGCTGGGCCGCGGCGCTGCCCGACGGGCTCGCCACCGCCGTCGGCTCCGGCGGTCACCCCCTCACCGAGGCCCAGGCCCAGCAGCTCTCCCTCGCCCGACTGGTCCTCGCCGACCCCCACACCCTCGTCCTCGACGAAGCCACCTCCCTGCTCGACCCGCGCGCTGCACGCCACCTCGAGCGATCATTGGCCGCCGTCGTCGCCGGTCGCACGGTGGTGGCCATTGCCCACCGGCTGCACACCGCCCACGACGCCGATCGGGTCTGCGTCATGGAGGAGGGCCGGATCGCCGAGCTCGGCACCCATGACGAGTTGCTCGCCGCCGATGGGTCGTATGCCGCGCTCTGGCGCACCTGGCACGGCTGACCCGTCCGCTCCCAAGCCCCGCCCCAACCAACTTCTGCGTCACGCAGAAGATCGCATGGCACGCAGCAATAACCGCGCGCCAAGCAAACATCCGCGTCACGCAGAAGGTGGGTTTCAGGCAGAGGCAGAAGCAGAGGCAGAAGCAGAAGCAGAGGCAGAGGCGGGGCGGTGGGGGGTGGATCCATCGAAGGGTTGACCCGAGGGTCGAGCGTGCGGTGGGCCCGCGGCATACCGTCGAAGACATGAATCTTCTCCTCACTCGCCTGGCCGCCCTCTGGACCGCCCTGGGCCTGATCGGTGGCCTGGGTTACCGCGAGCTCACCCGCTCGCAGGGTTTCGAGGGCTCCACCCAACTGGCCGTGGTCCACACCCACGCGCTCGTCCTGGGCACCCTGATGATGCTCGTCCTGCTCGTCCTCAACCAGCTCTTCGGCCTGGCCGCCGACCGGCGTTTCCGCTGGGGTGTGTGGACCTGGACCGTGGGCGCCGCGATCACCATCGGCATGCAGACCGTCAAGGGCAGCCTGCAGGTCCTGGACAGTGGCGCCGCGACGAGCAAGGCGCTCGCCGGCATCTCCGGCCTGGGTCACATGACGCTGACCGCCGCCTTCGTTCTGCTCTTCCTCGCCCTGCTCACCCGCGTCGCGGCGACACCCGAGACCGCGCGGGCATGAGCACTGGTCCCCGGGGCGAGGCTGCGACCGACACAGACAGCACGACCGCGCCCGACACCTCGCAGCCAACGGCGCGCACCAAGTGGTTCTCACTCGGCGTCCTCGCCCTCGGCCTGTCGATGATCGTGCTCGACGGCACGATCGTGGGCGTCGCCCTCCCCCGGATCATCTCCGACCTGCACCTCGACCTGGCCGACGCCCAATGGGTCAACGCGATCTACGCGATGATCTTCGCCGCGCTGCTCCTCACCGTCGGGCGGATCGGCGATCGTTGGGGACGCCGCCGGACCTTCGTCGCCGGGGTCGTTCTCTTCGTCACCTCGAGCATCCTCGCCGCTCGTGCCGACTCCGCCACCGCCCTCATCGCCTCGCGCGCCCTCCAAGGAGTCGGAGGCGCGCTCGTCCTTCCGTCCACCCTGTCGACGGTCAACGCGACCTTCCGCGGCAGGGACCGCGCCACCGCCTTCGGCATCTGGGGTGCGGTCATGGCCGGGATGGCCGCCGTCGGTCCCCTGCTCGGCGGCTGGCTCACCTCGAGTTTCGACTGGCGCTGGATCTTCTACGTCAACGTCCCCATCGGGGCGCTGGTCGTGCTCGGCACCATCCTCTGGGTGCCCGAGACGCGCGGAGCACCGGGCCGCCGGGGTGTCGACGTCGACGGCCTCCTCACCAGCGGAATCGGCCTGTCGCTCATCGTCTTCGGACTCATCGAGGGCTCGACCTACGGGTGGTTCCGGCCGGTCGCCGACCTCCACGTCGGCAACTGGACGTGGCCGACGTCAGCTCCCCTCTCACCGGCTCTCGTCGCCCTCCTCGTCGGGGCCATCTTCGTCGGGCTCTTCGTCGTCTGGGAGCGTCACCGGGCACGCAATCGCCGCGACGCCATCCTCGATCTCAGCCTCTTCTCCGTGCGCACCTTCACGTGGGGCAACCTCACGGCCGCCGCCGTCGCCGCGGGCGAGTTCGCGCTGGTCTTCGTGCTGCCGCTCTTCCTCGTCAACGTTCTCGGCCTGGGCATCATGGCCGCCGGCTGGGTCCTGGCCGCGATGGCGATCGGCGCCTTCGTCAGTGGCGCGCAGGCGCGTCATCTCGCGGCTCGACTGTCCCCGACCAAGGTCGTCCTCCTCGGCCTGGCCCTCGAGGTCGCCGGCGTCGCCGCACTCGCGCTGCTCCTCTCCTCGACGATGCCCGCCTGGGCGGTCGCCGTGCCGCTCGTCGTCTACGGCGTCGGGCTCGGTCTGGCCTCGGCCCAGCTGACCTCCACCGTCCTGGCCGACGTTCCGCCCGCGCAGTCGGGCTCCGGTTCGGCGACCCAGAGCACGGCCCGACAGGTCGGGTCGGCGCTCGGCACCGCCCTCGTCGGCTCGACCCTCGCGGCCGCCCTCGGGCACACCGTCGCCACCCGCCTGGCCGACATCGCCGGCTTTCCCGCCGCCCTCGCGGCCAAACTCACCGATGCGACCGCGGCCTCCGCCGGCGGCCTCATCGAGACGGTCCGGGCCCAGGGGACGACCGGACAGTACGGCGCCCTCGGCCCGCAGATCGCGGACGCGCTGGCCGAGGGCTTCGCCGACGCGACTCGGATCGGCCTGGGCGTCGCCCTCGCCATGCTGCTTCTCGGGTTGGCCGGAGCGGTCGTCGTTGATCGCGTCCGCCTATCGTGACCGTCATGGCCCACGACGGCGGCGAGCGCGGCGCAGGATCGCTGCTCTCCCGGATGCAGCACGGGCTCTTCGTCCTCCTCACGGGGATCGGCCTCGCCCGGGCCCTCACGACGGGCGCAGCTCTGGCGCCCGTCCTCCTCGGCGTCACCCTCCTCCTCGGTTGGTATGCCGCGGGGCTGGCTCTCGCTCGACGCACCGACACGAATCTGGCGATCTGGTGGCTGCTCGGGCTCACGGCCGTCTGGCTGGGGCTGGTGCTCGTGTCGAGCGAGTTCGTCTGGGTCGCGGTGTCGCTGTGGCTGCTCGCCGGCCACTTCCTGCGCGTGCCGTGGGCGATCGCGTACACGATCGCCGTGCTCGTCATTGTCATCGCCTCCCAGCAGCACGGTCGACCCTGGACCTCGGCGATGATCATGGGGCCGGCCGTCGGCGCACTCTTCTCACTCGCCCTCTCGCTGGGCCAGCACCGCCTCGTGCGCGATGGCATCGAACGACAGCGTCTCGTCGACGCGCTCATGGCGGCCCAAGCCGAATCGGAGACTCTGCATGCCGAACTGGCTTCTGCCCAGCGTGAATCCGGTGCTCTGGCCGAGCGCACACGGCTCAGCCGCGACATCCACGACGGGCTCGCCCAATCCTTCTCGTCGATCCTGTTGACGGCGCGCGGCGCCCGCGAGGCGACGCCCGAGACCCTGGCCAGGGCCCTGCGGCAGGTCGAGACCTCGGCCCAGGAGGGATTGGACGAGTCCCGCAGGGTCGTGTCGGCCCTGGCACCGCGTGACCTGACCGACACCGGGCTCACG
>Ga0116186_1003462_pt1 | contig 13437 bp, 10 predicted proteins | sample AD_JPNNA4_MetaG_FD_89806 | JGI IMG/M metagenome (GOLD analysis project Ga0116186, IMG submission 89806) | Active sludge microbial communities of municipal wastewater-treating anaerobic digesters from Japan - AD_JPNNA4_MetaG | ecosystem: Engineered > Bioreactor > Anaerobic > Digestate | place...
CAGAAAAAGTTCGACAACACATTTCAGGAAATTATTGATGAGCTCAGAAAGGAGAATATCTATCTCATTAACGAAACACAGCTGTCAGCTGGGCAAATTGATTACCTTAACGGTTTTTTCGACGATCACATTTCGGAATTTGTGGCACCGGTAATTTTAAAGCGGAACAATAAATTCCCTGAACTGGTCGATCAATCCATTTACCTAGCGGTTAAGCTTACGAACAGTCAAAAACCCAATACAAAGGAGTTTGCACTCATCGAAATCCCTTCGAGGTTTGTAAAGCGTTTTATACAGTTACCGAACGAAGGCGATAAAAGTTTTATTATCCTCCTCGACGATGTAATCAGGCTTTGCCTATCCAAGGTATTCAAGATACTTCCTTTCGATACTTTTGAGGCATACACTGTAAAGATTACGCGCGACGCAGAGCTCGATGTGGATAATGATATTTCTGAGAGCCTTTTGGAGAAGATATCAAAGGGAGTTAAGAATAGGAAACGTGGCGAACCGGTAAGGCTTGTTTACGATGAAAAAATTCCTACTGACTTGCTAAAGTTCATTGTGAAAGGGCTTAATTTGGACGAGGATGATTATGTTATTCCGGGAGGGCGATATCACAACTTCAAGGATTTTATCCGATTCCCCAGCTTGGGACGAAATCACCTTATAAATTTACCGCTTGAGCCCGTTAGTGTCAAGGAATTAGATGAGGCTACTCGCATAATGGATATTATGTCCGATCACGATTTCATGCTTCATTATCCTTTCCATAGCTTCCAGTATTACATTCGCTTATTACGTGAGGCTGCCCTTGATCCTGCTGTTAAATCAATTCATATTACCCTTTACAGGGTTGCCACTGAATCGCGTGTTGTGCATGCATTAATCAATGCTGCTCAAAACGGTAAAAAAGTTACAGCCATAGTTGAGTTGCGCGCTCGTTTCGATGAGAATGCTAATATATATTGGTCTAAGCAAATGCAAGAGGCTGGCGTTCAAGTGATATTCGGGGTGCCTGGTTTAAAGGTGCATAGTAAAATGACACTTATTACCCGTCAGGAAAAAAACAAGGAACGTAAGTATGCGGTGGTGAGCACCGGTAATTTTCATGAGGGGAACGCAAACATCTATACAGATGTTAACCTTTTTACTGCCGATTCAAGAATAACCTCTGAAATACTTAAAGTTTTTACTTTTCTTGAAACAAATTACAAGACATTTTCATACAAGCATTTGCTAGTTGCTCCATTCAACATGCGCAGGCGCTTATACTCATTAATTGATACTGAAATTGAGAATGCTGCCAAAGGACTCCCTGCCTACCTTATTGGAAAAATAAATAATCTGGTTGACGAGGAGATGATAAAGAAACTATACCAGGCGAGCAAGGCAGGTGTAAAGATTAAACTTGTGGTAAGGGGAACATGTGCACTTGTGCCAGGCGTAAAGGGCATTAGCGAGAATATTGAGGTATATGGAATTGTTGATAGGTTTTTGGAGCACTCTCGCATTTTCATATTTGCAAATGGGGGTAGTGAAGTATGCTATATTTCATCGGCCGACTGGATGACCCGTAACCTTGACTACCGCATTGAAGTGGCAACTCCTATTTACAGTAAACCCCTAATTGAGGAGATGAAAACGGTGGTTAACTATGCGCTTCGCGACAATGTGAAAGCGCGTTTGGTTAACCATGGTGGTTGCAATGAGTTTAAGCCCTGTAAAGAGGGTGAACCCGAGTTTCGTTCACAACTGGAACTTTATAGCTTTTATCAAAATATTGAAAGGCACAAGAACGGAGAGGTAAAATGAAGATATTAAAGTTTGCCGCAATTGACATAGGTTCAAACGCAGCCCGATTGCTACTTACAAACGTGGTGGAGGATGGAGAAACTGTAGTTTTTAGCAAGTCCTCGCTGGTGCGAGTTCCTATCAGGTTAGGCGAGGATGCTTTTTCTATTGGTTATATCAGTGAACACAGAGCTCAGAAACTGCTCAAAACCATGATTGCTTTCAAAAACCTGATGGAAGCGCAGGATGTGGTTGCCTATAGGGCATGTGCCACATCGGCAATGCGTTCGAGCAGCAATGCGCCTGAACTTGTTAGTATGGTTAAACAACATGCAAACATTAACATAGAGATTATTGATGGATCACGCGAAGCCGAAATAATTTACGCTAATGGTATTGCAGAGATGCTTGACCATGATAGACCTTATATATATGTTGATGTGGGTGGTGGTAGCACTGAAATTACTGTTTTTGAGAAAGGTGAAATCAAGGCATCAAACTCTTTTAATATTGGAACTATTCGCATTCTTAAGGGAATGATTGGAAAACCCGATTTTGATCAGGTACGCGACTGGCTTAAGAGTGTAGTGAAAAAGAAAGACCAACCTAAAATTATTGGGTCAGGTGGAAATATCAATAAGCTTTACAAGCTTGCTCGTAAACCAATAGGAGAGCCGTTATATCAAAAGGAAGTGAAAAATTTATACGATTTTTTGGACAGTTTCTCAGTTGAGGACAGAATTAAGTTTCTTAGCTTAAACCCTGACCGTGCAGATGTTATTATACCGGCAACCAAAATCTTTCTCAAGGTGATGAAATGGACTGGTGCAAAAGAGGTGATAGTTCCTACAATAGGGATTTCCGACGGTATTATTCGTACGCTTTACGCTGATTATAAGCAAAGCCTTGCGTTGCAGCAATAGCACCATCTGTTACATTCTAATATTCATTTGGTGTAAACCTTAATGGTTTTCATTTGTTACCTTTGCAAAAATTTTTTACAATGAACCAGGTGAGAAAGCGTGTTGCATTCTACACGCTGGGGTGCAAGTTGAATTTTTCAGAATCATCTACCATTGCCCGTCAGTTTGCCGATATGGGCTACGAACGTGTTTCGCCCGATTCGGAGGCCGACGTTTATGTAATTAATACCTGTTCAGTAACCGAGCATGCCGATAAGAAATGCCGTCAGGCAATCCGAAAGTTTACAACCAAATCGCCCAACGCAATGGTTGCTGTGGTGGGTTGCTACGCTCAGCTAAAGCCCGAAGAAATTGCACAAATAGATGGGGTTGACTTTGTGCTTGGAGCAGCTGATAAGTTCAACCTTCCTCATCTGATTGGGAATGATGCTAAAAAGACAAAAGTAAAAGTTTATAGCTGTGATATCGATTCGGTAAGTGATTTTTTCCCGGCATACTCAACTGGCGATAGAACACGATCGTTCCTCAAGGTTCAGGATGGTTGCGATTACCATTGCAGCTACTGCACAATTCCCCTTGCGCGAGGTAAAAGCCGCAATATGCCCATTAGTCAAATAGTGGATCAGGCCAAAGCTATAGCCAGTCAGAATGTTAAAGAGATTATTCTTACAGGTGTCAATACAGGCGATTTTGGCAAGTCCTCTGGCGAAACATTCCTGGAACTCATCCAACAGCTCGATAGGGTAGAGGGAATTGAGCGCTTCCGAATTTCGTCCATTGAGCCAAATCTTATTACCCCTGAAATGGTCGATTTTGTGGCACAATCGGCTAAGTTCCTTCCCCATTTCCATATACCGCTTCAATCGGGTTCAAATAGGATACTTGCGCTTATGCGCAGGCGTTACCGCCGTGAACTCTTTGCCGAACGCATTGAGCTAATCCGAAGCCGTATGCCCGACACCTTTTTTGGTGTAGATGTAATTGTTGGCTTTCCAGGCGAAACCGATGACGATTTTAGCGATGCTTTCCGCTTTATTGAGCAGGTGAAACCATCATTTTTACATATTTTCCCTTATTCAGAGCGTCCAAATACCCCTGCCACCGAATTTGAAGGTAAGGTAAGTCCAAAGGTGGTTAAGCAAAGGGTTACACTTTTAACTGTACTATCCGATAGGTTACATAAGGAATTTTTCCTGAAACACATTGGTCAAATACGCCCTGTCCTTGTGGAATCGTCACGTAAAGGCGATTACATGTTCGGTTTTACCGATAACTATATTAAAGTAGGTATTCCTTTCGATAAAGGGCATGCAGGCAAAGTTGTAAAAGTGCGGTTAGAAAAGTTTACCCCTGATGGGTTTGTTGAAGGTTTAGTGATTTAGCGTTGCCAATCCGTTTGGAATAAAAGCAAAGAGCCGGAGTTTCTCCGGCTCAAATTTTTAAAGAAACAAGTATTGGGTTAAAGATCGAAATTACCGGAGTATGAATCAACATACGATGGGGCAACAGTTAGTCCCCTGGCCGATGCCCAGTTTTTCATTTGCGTGCAAGCGTAGCTGCAGTCAGGCTCAAGGTAAATGTAACCCTTATAGTCAAAGCCATACATCTGGTAGTAGGTAAATACTCCGTTCTTCATGGTAGCATCGCCATCGTAGGAGTATGTAGTAGTGCTTGAGGCCACAGCAACAACTCTACCAGTTGCTTTAAGGGCGGTTTTCATTGCACCTATTTGGCATGCATCAAAGCAGAACATCATCTTGGTGCTCTTGGCTGTTGAGAATTTTGTTTTAAACCATGAGCTGCTTATGTAGTAAAGATCAGTGGTAACAATATTACCGTTACTGCCGTGACCTGAGTAGCAAAAAGCAATTTCGGTACCTGCAGCAGCCTTACTAACCAAACTGTTAATTGCCGATTGAATATTGGCTGAGGTTGCATTGCGATCCAGAAGAATGGTAACGGAGTATCCTTCCTTTACAAGCCTGTTTTTCCAGTCGGTTGCGTCATCGTCGCAGTATTGAAGGTCATACTGAGTTCCGGAGTAATCGGAAATACCAATAACCAAGGCATACTTTGCACCTTTAGGGGTGTTTTCATCAACTTTAACAAGATCAGCATCCTTCTCTGTTAGGGTGAACTGCTCAATAATGTCCTGTGGACGTGTGTCGAGCGTAGCAAAATCGGGGCGAACTGTCCATTGACTTTCGTTGGGTTTCTGAACCAATTCGTCATCTTCCTTTGAACAGCTTACAGCAATTGCTGAAGCAAAAATTGCCAAAACGGCAAATCTTAAAATTTTGTTTCTCATAGGTTTTGGTTTAGTTGGTTTGTTATTTTTTAATGGCAATGGCAAGTTAATCCTTGTTTTACCCGAAATCAATTAAAGTCGACAAAAGGCTGATATTGAAGCACATAAAGCAAATAACAACCAACCAACAACCTATTCTAATGTTTTTTAGTGGAATAACCAGAAAATTACTCAAGTGCAAATTTTACTTCTGTAGGAAAGCCCTAATTGGCGCTTAGTAAAATATGCCTTTACTGTTGTTGTAATAAAATCTTAGTTCTTGTACCGGCTGTTCACTCCATTCAGCCCTACTAATCGCCAATACCTTACCCCTTGCGATTTGTAGTAAACAAGAATATTGTAAGCGTTTTCAGTTTCAAAAAAATTCGCCTCAATGCGGTTAAAGTCAGGTGTAGCCAAACCTTGGGAAACAAATACATACTTGTAGTTATAAAAGCCTTGTTTTAAAAGTAATCGGGTTTCGTAGCAGTTGCATTCCGGATTATATTTCAATTTGAAATTTGGGTTAAGCTCCCAACCGCTTAGCTCGCCAAATATATAGATATCGCCATCGAACTGAACGTCGTTGCTGAGGGTGAAATATACCCATGTGTAATCGGCTTCAACTTGGCTTTCTGTAACATCATCGCATTTAACAATGAATTTACCGTTAATATCAGCGCTTTCGCTATAACGGTAAGTTTTTACCCTTTTATCGGGCGTAAGAATGGTATGGTAAACACCATCGTATTGTTGTATGCCTTGTATTTCGGCAACCTGATAATGAAACGATTTTAGGTTCAACTGCCTGAACTCATTCCCCCCTTCAAATATGGGTGATGTTGGGGTGTGGTATATCAACATATGGCCATCGCTGAAATGTGGAGTTTTAAAAGTCAGCTGGTTGTAGGGTTGGTTGTTTTGGTTTAAAAGAACAACCACATCGTTATTAGGGTCAACCTTTCCAAGTAAAGCAGTATTAACCGTTAGTTCCATTTGCTGGTGGGTGCTTTGAATACTTGGTTCAATGGGTTGACGAATAAGGGCATCAACTTTTACCAGTGGCTCATATACCCTAAACTGTTGTTGAAGAACAATTTCGCTCCTATTGCTTTGCCTTACAACTTGCACGATGTAATTACCTGAAAGTTTAAGCTTAAGGTTACTATTTGGTATTGTAAGGGTATAGTGCCTATATTGCACCAACGTTCCGGAAGAATACCGATAATCGTGAATGGGGTTAAAGTCAAAACCATCGGCATACTCCATGAACACCATATTTGTAGGGTTCCAGCTATAGTCGCAATGAATTACAGTGTATTCGTATTGCTCCGTTTCATCTGATAAGTCGTCGAATTCCAAAGTTATAGTTTCGTCGGTATTCAACTCTATTATTGGTTGAGTTAGCTCAAAACCGGTTTTGTAGGCTTTAACCGATTTTATGTTTGTTTTCCATTGGTTCGATAATTTTTCAGGTTTTCCAAAAACATTTTCAGCCACTTCTCTGTTATTTGAGTAACAAAGCAGAGGGCTTAATATGTATAAGATAAAAATAGATATATTAATATCTATATATCTGGTAAATTTGATATACATCAATAAATATTTTTGTTAACGTGTTATCAAAGATACTACATTTGTGGCTGAGTTTTTTTAAACAGGAGTTCAAAATTCCTTAAATTTGTTTTAGCAAAACACTAAAATAATGTCTAAACCAATTAAAATCAAACGTGGATTGAATATCCCGTTAAAGGGTTCAGCTGAGAAGGTGCTGGTTCGCCTCGATAAGGCTGAAACTTACGGGGTTAAGCCAACCGACTTTCCCGGGCTTGTACCCAAGCTCAATGTTGCGGTTGGCGATAAGGTCAGGGCGGGTTCGCCATTGTTTCACGACAAGTATAGGCCTAACATAGTATTTTCATCGCCTGTTAGCGGTGAAGTGGTTGATGTTAGGCGTGGTGAACGCAGGGTAATACTGGAGGTAGTTGTAAAGGCCGATAGTGGCGAGGTGGCTTATGAGGACTTTGGTCCTGCATCGCCCGAAACGCTTACCCGCGATGAGGTTATTGCAAAGTTGCTCAAGGCAGGAGCTTGGCCTTACATTAGGCAAAGGCCTTTTGGCATTATTGCCAATCCTGCTGATTCCCCAAAATCGATTTTCATTTCTGGCTTTGATACCTCACCGCTGGCTCCCGATTTAGATTTTGTAGTTCAGGGTGAGGAGGAGAGTTTTCAGGCAGGCGTGGATGCGATTCGTAAGCTAACCACCGGGAAGGTTCACTTGGGGTTAAGTTCCGATTTTCCACCCGCAAAAGCTTTTGCCAATGCAAAAGGAGTGGAGTTCCACTATTTTACTGGACCTCATCCTACTGGTAATGTTGGTGTTCAAATTCACCATATCGACCCAATAAATAAAGGAGAGGTAGTATGGGTAGTAAATCCTCTGGATGTTATTATTATTGGACGCCTTTTCCTTAAAGGTATCTACGATGCAACCAAGGTAATTGCCTTAGCTGGCTCCGAGGTTGTGAAACCCCGATACTATAAGTTGATTTCCGGTGCAAGCATTGAGAGTATTATTAAGGATAATATTAATACACAGGGTCAAGTTCGTATCATAAGTGGAAATGTGCTTACCGGTACACGTGTCGATAAATTGGGATATTTAGGTTTTTATGATAACATGGTAACCGTAATACCCGAAGGGAATAAGTATGAGTTTTTCGGATGGATTGCTCCGGGTGTCAATAAGCATAGCGCTTCAAGTACCTTTTTATCGAAATTAATCCCAGGCAAGAGGTTTACCCTCGATACCAATATGCATGGTGGTCATAGGGCAATGGTGGTTACCGGCCAGTATGAGAAGGTTATGCCAATGGATATTTACCCAATGCATCTGGTTAAAGCCATTCTGGCTAATGATATAGATAGGATGGAGCAACTAGGAATTTACGAAGTTGTTGAGGAAGATATGGCGCTTTGCGAGTATGTGTGCCCTTCAAAAACAGAGGTGCAGGCTATTCTACGCAAGGGCATTGAAACCATGATTAAAGAGTTAAGCTAACAATAATATCATTGTAATGAAAGCGTTACGAAATTACCTGGATAAGATTAAGCCGCACTTTCAGAAAGGTGGGAGGTTTGAGATGTTTCACTCAACCTTTGATGCGTTTGAAACTTTTCTGTTTGTGCCCAATACAGTTACTACCAAGGGAAGCCATATACGCGATTCGCTGGACTTGAAGCGCACTATGTCCATTGTGATTATCGCATTAATGCCTGCCATGCTTTTTGGAATGTGGAATGTTGGTTACCAGCATGCTCTTTCCATTGGTGCAAGTTGGGGCTTTTTAGAGACATTCTGGTATGGTTTTCTTAAAGTTTTACCATTAATTGTGGTAAGCTATGGAGTGGGACTTTCCATTGAGTTTGCATTCGCTCAGTCCAGAGGCCATGAGGTTAATGAGGGATTTCTAGTTAGCGGCTTGCTTATCCCGCTAATCATGCCTGTTGACGTTCCTCTCTGGATGCTTGCCATTGCGGTTGCTTTTGCAGTAATAATTGGTAAGGAGGTTTTTGGGGGAACAGGTTACAACGTATTCAACCCGGCTTTGCTGGCAAGGGCGTTCCTTTTCTTTGCCTACCCTTCGCACATGTCGGGCGATAAGGTTTGGATTGCCGGACTGACTCAGGGGAAAGGAGTAGTGGATGGTTTTTCAGGAGCCACCCCTCTTGCCAAAGCAGCAGCCTACCAAATTGACCAGTTGCCTTCAGTATACGATATGTTCATGGGCTTTATTCCTGGCTCAGTTGGTGAAACATCTACTTTAGCAATTCTTATTGGTGCTATCATACTTATAGTAACAGGAATTGGCAGTTGGAAAATCATGGTTTCGGTATTTGGAGGTGGCTTGGCAGCAGGTTTACTTTTTAATGCCTTTGCGGTTAACCCCTACATGGAGATTCCAGCATGGCAGCACCTAATTATGGGAGGCTTTGCATTTGGTGCTGTTTTTATGGCTACCGACCCCGTGAGCGCATCGCAAACCGAGAAGGGTAAGTGGACATACGGATTTTTGGTAGGTTTTCTGGCCCTGCTTGTCAGAGTGCTTAACCCCGCTTACCCGGAAGGTATGATGCTTGCCATCCTGCTTATGAATGCATTTGCTCCACTAATTGATTACTACGTGGTTGAAGCCAACATTCGCCGAAGAATGAAACGCGCCAAAAAGGTTGCTAACGTCTAAACTTTGAAAGCTATGAGTTTACTGGATAAGATAAAAAGCATGGACCGAAACAGCAATGCCTATACAATTATGTATTCTTCGGTAATGGTTATTGTTGTTGCCATGCTGCTGGCTATTGCCTCAACGGCTTTAAAACCGGCACAAACCAAGAATATTGAAACGGAAAAGAAAATCGATATACTTCGCTCAATAGGCAAGGCCGATGGGGTTGAACAAGCCGCCAACAAGCATGCATTTGTTTCTGAAAACTTCAATAAGTATATCCCTGAGCAGGTTGTTGTTAACTCAAAAGGCGACACCATAACCGGTGTAGTTGCATTTAATGTAGATTTGAAGGTTGAAATGTCCAAGCCCATTGAGCAGCGAAACCTTCCGGTTTACAAGGCTAAACTCGATGATGGTAGCATAAAGTATATCATTCCCCTTCGTGGACGTGGCCTTTGGGGGCCTATTTGGGGCTATATCGCTTTAAACGATGATTTGAATACCATTTACGGTGCCACTTTTGCCCATCAGGGCGAAACGCCAGGATTAGGCGCTGAAATCTCCACTCACGAATTTCAGGAGCAATTCAAGGGAAAATCAATTTTTCAGGGCGACAGCATTTTAACCTTTACTTCCGTAAAGGTGGTAAAAGGTGGTGCCGCACCCAACGATCCCCATGGGGTTGATGCCATTTCGGGTGGTACCATTACCAGCAAAGGGCTCGAAAGTATGCTTTTCGATTGCCTTGCTGCCTACCAAAGCTATTTTCAAAAAGTAAAAAACAGTATTAGCCATGAGTGAAGTTAAGGAAAGGGAACCATGGTTCTCCCCAAAGAACATTAAGCTGCTTACCGAGCCAATTGACTCTAAAAACCCAGTGACTGTTTTAGTATTGGGTATTTGTTCAGCCTTGGCTGTTACCGTAAAGCTTAAGCCTGCCATTGTGATGGCCATTTCCGTTACAGTAGTAACCGCTTTCTCAAACCTGATAATTTCTTTAATCCGGAATTCGATTCCTAACCGTATCCGTATTATTGTGCAGCTGGTTGTTATTGCAGCGCTGGTAATTCTGGTCGACCAAATACTGAAAGCTTATGTTTACGATGTAAGCAAACAGCTATCGGTTTTTGTAGGGTTAATTATAACAAACTGCATAATCATGGGACGTCTAGAGGCTTTTGCACTAGGTAATAAGCCCTGGCCATCGTTTCTCGATGGTATTGGTAACGGATTAGGTTATGGTTTAATCCTGGTTATTGTAGCTTTTTTCCGTGAGCTACTTGGCTCAGGAACCATTTTTAACTATAGGGTTATACCCATTGATTGGTATATCAAAAACGGAGGTTTTTATGAGAATAATGGTATGATGATTCTACCTCCGATGGCGCTGATTACTGTTGGTATCATAATTTGGATACAACGTAGCAGGAACCGAAAACTTATTGAGGATTAACCACAAAAAATTGACCTAAGGTATGGAACATCTAATCAACATATTTGTCAAGTCCATATTTGTCGATAATATGGTTTTTGCTTACTTCCTAGGTATGTGCTCGTACCTGGCCGTATCAAAAACAGTAAAGACGTCAATGGGGCTTGGCATTGCAGTAATATTCGTGATGGCTATTACTGTTCCCGTAAACTATTTAATGAACAAGTACTTACTACTACCGGGTGCGTTAAACTGGCTTGATCCCGGTTTTGCGAATTTAGATCTTAGCTTCCTCTCGTTTATTATGTTCATTGCTGTTATAGCATCCATGGTGCAACTAGTTGAGATGGTGGTAGAGAAGTTTTCGCCATCGTTGTACAACTCCCTTGGAATATTTTTACCCCTTATTGCTGTAAACTGTGCAATACTGGGAGGCTCATTATTCATGCAGGAACGTGAATACGAAACCCTTGCCGAGGCTACTGTTTTTGGGGTTGGATCAGGAATAGGTTGGGCTCTAGCAATTGTTAGCATTGCTGCAATCCGCGAAAAACTCAAATATTCCGATATTCCTAAACCATTACGCGGGTTAGGTATTGCATTCATTCTTACAGGTTTAATGGGCATTGCGTTCATGACCTTTATGGGCATCAAGTTGTAAAAACTGTAAAACTATTTAACCATGATATTACTTTCAGGGAACGGAACCATTATAATTTCAGCAATTGCAGTATTCCTGCTAATTATTTTGTTGCTGGTGGCGGTTCTGCTATACGCTAAGACAAAGCTTACCCCCCAGGGTAGGGTGAGGTTGGTAATTAATGAGGAGAAGACTCTTGAAGTAGATCCCGGGGGAACAATTCTTTCAACCCTATCAAATAACGGAGTTTTTCTGCCATCCGCATGTGGGGGAGGGGGAACTTGTGGTATGTGTAAGTGCAGGGTTTTGGAAGGTGGTGGCAGTATTTTACCAACCGAGGTGGGATTTTTTACCCGTAAGCAGCAGAACGATCACTGGCGACTGGGTTGTCAGGTAAAAATTAGAGAGGACATAAAGATTGAGGTGCCCGAGGAGGTTTTAGGTATTAAGAAGTGGGAGTGCGAAGTGGTATCGAACCACAACGTGGCAACTTTTATTAAGGAGTTTGTGGTTAAGCTACCCGAGGGTGAAAAGTTACATTTCCGTTCCGGTGGCTATATCCAGATTGATGTACCTAAGATTGAAGTAGATTTTGCTAAGGATATCGATGTTGAACCTGAATACCGCGACGAGTGGGATAGGTACAAGATGTGGGATTTGAAGATGAAGAATACCGAGGAAACATTCCGCGCATACTCCATGGCAAACCATCCAGCGGAGGACAATATAATCATGCTCAATGTTCGTATTGCTACTCCGCCCTGGGATAGGGAGAAAAATGCTTTTATGAACGTAAACCCCGGGGTTTGTTCAAGTTTCATTTTTTCGCGTAAACCCGGCGATAAGGTTATGATTTCAGGACCCTATGGCGAGTTCTTCATAAAGGACACCCAGAATGAGATGATGTTTATTGGTGGTGGTGCTGGAATGGCTCCCATGCGCTCGCATATATTTGATCAATTCCTAACCAAACGTACTACCCGGAAGGCTACTTTCTGGTACGGAGCCCGTTCAAAACGAGAAATTTTCTACGAGGAGCACTTCCGTAAAATTGAGCAGGAATTCCCTAACTTCAAATTCACCATTGCCCTTTCAGAACCCAAACCAGAGGATAACTGGACAGGCTATGTAGGATTTATCCATCAGGTTATATACGATAATTACCTTTCAAAACACGATGCTCCTGAGGACATTGAGTACTACCTCTGTGGTCCACCAGCCATGAATGCTGCCGTTCAAAAAATGTTATTCGATTTAGGCGTACCCGAGGAGATGATTGCATTTGACGATTTTGGTGGATAAAACATTGTTTAACTAAACTTAATATTCCTTTAACCCGCATTAGCTAATGCGGGTTTTATCTTTGCAGTGTCATTTGAAACAGAAAAGAGTTAGTTTTCTCATAGGCTTTTGGTTTTTGAGTTAGGTTTAGGTTTGGTTTTAGGTTAAAGGTAACAAAATGGGGCTGTAAAGCCCCTTTTGTTTTTATATTGATATTTCAATTTTGTTTGGTTTAGGTTATTTGTCATGTTGCGCGCAAGCGAAACATCACGCTGTCGTGATTTATCGGGATAGATTTCGCCGAAGCATCTCATTGCTCTTTTCTCTTCAATCCTTTGATGAAATCCCTCGACTTTGCTTGGGATGACGAAAACCCTATCTTCCTTTCTGCTTCCCTGTCATGCTGAGCTAGCCGAAGCATCTCTTTGCCTTTAATCCTTGTTGTTTTTTTGGAAACTGCTCTTTGCCACGCTATTCTGTTGCGATGCAAAGCTTCACCTTTGCTCTTTGGAAAATGTATTGCGTGCATCGCTATGCAAGTGGGAATAACCATGGTGTTACAAATATTACGCCCCTACGGGGCTGGAAGCGTTGTTGGTTGTTCGTGAAGCTATTGTCATGTTGAGCGCAAGCGAAACATCTCATGGGGTCGATTTGAGATCCTTCGCTATGCTCAGGATGACAAATGAAGTCATTCGTGTAAGTTGCTCGTTGTTCGTTGCTCGTGGGATACAACCTCACCCCAGCCCTTTTCCCTGAGGGGGAATGGAGCGGAAGAAGCAAGCAGAGGCATAAAAGCCTGACCCGGCAATGGGTCGGGGGTGGAACGTGGCGGTGGGCTTTGTAAG
>Ga0116186_1003484_pt1 | contig 13384 bp, 9 predicted proteins | sample AD_JPNNA4_MetaG_FD_89806 | JGI IMG/M metagenome (GOLD analysis project Ga0116186, IMG submission 89806) | Active sludge microbial communities of municipal wastewater-treating anaerobic digesters from Japan - AD_JPNNA4_MetaG | ecosystem: Engineered > Bioreactor > Anaerobic > Digestate | place...
GAGGACCTGCCGCGCGACGGCCTCCGCGGGTCTCAGGTCATTGCTGCTTGGCGAACGCGGCGAGCGCGGCCTCGATCGTGTCGTAGACCTTGTCGATCTGCTTCTCGTCGATGACCAGCGGCGGCTGGATACGGAGAACGCTGCCGAAGTTGCCGCCGACGCCGATGAGCACGTTGTGCTCGAGGCAGTACTGGCGCGTGAACCCCGCCGCGGCCGTACCGTAGGCCTTCGTCTTGGGGTCGGCGATGAGCTCGACACCGATCATCAGACCCTTGCCGCGCACCTCGCCGATCAGCGGCTGCGTCTTGGCCAACGCTTCGAAGCGCGCCTTGAGGTCGGCGCCCTTCCTGGCCGCCGCCTCGACCACGCCGCTCTCGAGGAACTCGATGTTGGCAAGCGCCGCGGCGCAGCTCACGGGGTTGCCGCCGAACGTGCTCAGGTGGTCGCCCACCTGGAAGGCGTCGGCGATCTCGGACCTGGCGATGAAGGCCGACAGCGGCCACCCGTCGGCGATGCCCTTGGCCATCGTCATGATGTCGGGCTCGACGCCGTAGTGCTCGATCGCGAACATCTTGCCTGTGCGCCCGAAGCCGCTCTGGACTTCGTCGGCGATGAAGAGGATGCCCTCCTCGTCGAGGAACTCCTTGACGCGCTTGAAGTAGCCGTCCGGCGGGACGATGATGCCGCCTTCGCCCATGACCGGCTCGGCGATGAAGGCGCAGACGTCGCCCGAGAGGTGCAGGCGAGCGACCTCGGCGACGCGACGGGCGCAGAGCAGGTCGCACTTGTCCGGGGTGGTCTCGGCGAAGCAGCGGTAGCAGTACGGCGTCGGGACGAAGGCGACGCCGGGCATGAACGGGCCGCCGCCCTTCTTGCGCCCCGAGTTGCCTGTCACCGAGAGGGTCGCGTACGAGCGCCCGTGGAAGCTCGACTCGATGGCGAGGAACTCGCGCTTGCCGCTGTAGCGCTTGGCGAGGCGGAAGGCGCCCTCGATCGCCTCGGCGCCGCCGTTGCCGAAGAATGTCTTCTGCAGTCTGCCGGGGGTCACCTGGGCGAGCTTCTCGGCGAGGGCGCCGACGCTGGGCACGTAGTACACGTACGAGCAGGCATGGACGAGCTTCTCGGCCTGTGCCTTGGCGGCCTCCAGGACCGCGGTGTTGTGGTGCCCGGCGTTGGTGACGCTGATGCCGGCGAAGCAGTCGACGTACTCTGTGCCGTCGGCGTCGTAGAGGAGCGCCCCGTCGCCGCGGTCCGCGACCACCGGTTCGACGCGCTTCACGAACCCGGTCATCACGTAGTCGCGATACTGTTCTTTCACACCCATGTTATCGACCACCCTTCGGTGCACGCTGGTTGAGATCCAAGAGGGGTGCGCCGAAAGCGTATCAGAAGCGCGGACGGGCGCGCGGTGTTGGCGTGGGCGCCTGTGTCGGAGCGGGCGCGAACTTCGCGGCAAGCGAAGTTCGCGCCCGCTCATTCTCAGCAAACCTCGCACGCGCGCACATGTCCGGTGGAAGCCCACGGCGACGCCCAGCTATACTCCAGACGTGGTCGCAAGCATGACGTCGGATCAGTGGACGACCACATGCGGTCCTCACATCTGCCGCCTGTCCGTCGAAGGAGTGCGCCTATGCCGCCGGATCCCCCAGCCAAGTCCACCGGTGCAGCCCTCGTCTTAGGCGGCGGCGTCGCCGGCATCCAGTGCTCCCTCGACCTCGCCGAGGGCGGCTACAAGGTCTACCTCGTCGAGAAGGCGCCGGCCCTCGGCGGCCACATGGCCCAGCTCGACAAGACGTTCCCGACCAACGACTGCTCGATGTGCACCCTGGCGCCCAAGCTCGTCGAGGCCGGACGCCACCTCAACATCGAGATCGTCACCAATTCGGAGCTGATCGGTCTCGAGGGGAGGCCGGGCGACTTCACGGCGAAGGTCTTCCACCACGCCCGCTTCGTCGACCCGGACAAATGCACGAGCTGCGGCGAGTGCGCGCCCGTCTGCCCCGTGGTCGTCCCCGACCCGTACAACGAGGGGCTCGGCGAGCGCAAGGCCATCTTCAAGCTGTATCCGCAGGCCATCCCCAACACGTACGCGGTGACCAAGAAGGGGCACTCGCCCTGCAAACGCGCCTGTGCGGTGGCGACGTCGGCGCAGGGCTACGTCGCCCTCATCCGCGAGGGAAGGTTCGCCGAAGCCTACACGGTGGTCAGCGAGCCGAACCCGTTCCCCGCGGTCTGCGGCCGCATCTGCACGGCGCGCTGTGAGGACGACTGCACCCGGGGTGAGGTCGACGAGCCCGTCGCCATCCGCGGTCTCAAACGGTTCGTCACCGACTACGCCAACGAACACGTGCCCCTGCCCGAGAAGGCCCCGGTCAAGTACAACGAGAAGGTCGCCGTCATCGGCGCCGGCCCGAGCGGCCTCACGGCGGCCCGCGAGCTCGCCCTGCTCGGCTACCAGACGACCGTCTATGAGGCCAAGCGGGAACCGGGCGGCATGCTCCGCTTCGGCATCCCCGAGTACCGCCTGCCCAAGGCAGCGCTTCAGCAAGACATCGACCGCATCACCGCCCTCGGCGTCGACCTCGTCTGCGGCCGGCGCTGCGGCAGCGACGTCACCGTCGACGGCCTGCTCGACGACGGCTACAAGGCCGTCTACCTGGCCGTCGGCCTGCAGGGTGGCCGCACCCTGCCGATCCCGGGCGCCGACGCGCCCAACGTGCTCGACGCCGTCAGCCTCCTGTACAAGGCGACGGTCGGCGAGCCGGTCGAGATGGGCAAGAAGGTCGTCGTCATCGGCGGCGGCGACGTGGCGTTCGACGCCGGGCGCACCGCCCTGCGCCTCGGCGCCGAGCAGGTCGTCATCAACTGCATCGAGGACGACGCCACCGTGCCGGCCTCCGACGAGGAGCTGGACGAGGGCCTCGCCGAGGGCGTCGTCTTCAACTGCTCCTGCATGCCCGATGCCGTCAAGCTCGACGCCAGCGGCCGCGCCTGCGGCGTGACCTTCAGCTCCTGCGCCCTCGGCGAGCCGAACGAGCGCGGCTGGCGGCCGCCGGTCCGCGTCGAGGGCACCGCCCACGACATCGACTGCGACACCGTCATCTTCGCCATCGGCCAGAGCATGGTCGACGACTTCCTCCAGGGCGCGACGGGCGTCGCGGTCGAGAAGGGTCAGATCGTCGTCGACAAGCGGACGCTGATGACGGGGCGCGCCGGCGTGTTCGCCGGCGGCGACGCCGCGGCGAGCGCGCCGTGGACGGCGATCGAGGCGGTCGCCGCCGGCCGGCGCGCGGCGCGCAGCATCCACGACTTCCTCCGCGGCGAGGAGCTCATCCCCGTCTGGGACGAGCTCCGCGACGAGGCCAAGCCCGACGACGAGGTGCTCGCCAAGACCGAGGTCATGGCCCGCCTGCCGATGCCCCAACTGGCGGGCGCGGCGCGCAAGGTCGTCTGGGACGAGGTCAACACGGGCTTCAGCGAGGAGCAGGCGGTCGCCGAGGCCAAGCGTTGCCTCGACTGCGCCGTCTGTTCCGAGTGCTTCGCCTGCGTCCGCGCCTGCGGCCCCGGCGCCCTGCTGCACGACGAACGCGACCGCGAGATGGAGCTCGACGTCGGCGCCGTCGTCATGGCGACCGGCTTCGACCCGCACGACCCGGGCAGGGCCAGCGAGTACGGCTACCGGCGCTACCCGAACGTGCTCAGCGCACTCGAGTACGAACGCATGCTGAGCGCGTCGGGACCGACCGTCGGCGACGTCAAGCGACCGTCCGACGGTCGGCATCCGACGCGCATCGCCTTCATCCAGTGCGTCGGTTCGCGCGACCAGACGCACGAGTACTGCTCCAGCGTCTGCTGCATGTTCGCGAACAAGCAGGCGATGCTCACCATCGACCACGTGCCCGAGGCGAAGCCCGAGGTCTTCCTCATGGACATGCGCGCCCAGGGCAAGGGCTTCGACGCCTTCTACCAGCGCGCCCTCGACCGCGGCGTGCGCTTCATCCGCTCGCGGCCGTCGGCCATCAAGGAAGATCCGCTCACGAAGGACCTGCTCATCAGTTGGGAGGACGAGCAGGGCAACATGCGCACGAGCGAGTACGACATGGTCGTGCTCTCGGTCGGCCTGGAGCCCGCGCGCAAGGCGCAGGAGGCCGCCGGGCGCCTCGGCATCGAGCTCAACCGCCACGGCTTCTGCAAGCTCGAGGAGTTCGCCCCCCTGGCGACCAGCCGCGAGGGCGTCTTCGTCGTCGGGCCGTTCGGCGAGCCCAAGGACATCCCCGACAGCGTCGCCCAGGCCTCGGCCGCGGCCGCCCAGGTGATGACGGGGCTCGCCGATTCGCGGGGCGCTCTCACAGTCGAGAAGGAGTACCCGGCCGAGCGCGACATCAGCGCCGAGGACCCGCGCATCGGCGTCTTCATCTGCCACTGCGGCTCGAACATCGCCGGGGTCATCGGCGTCGAGAGCGTCGCCGAGTACGCGCGCACGCTACCCGGTGTGGCCTTCGCCACCGACACGATGTACACGTGCTCGAGCGATTCGCTACAGCTCATCCGCGAGACCATCGAGAAGGAGCGCCTCAACCGGGTCGTGGTCGCGAGCTGCACGCCGCGTACACACGAGCCGATCTTCCAGGACACGCTCCGCGAGGCCGGTCTCAACCCCTTCCTCTTCGAGATGGCGAACATCCGCGACCAGGCGTCGTGGGTGCACTCGAAGGAGCCGGAGAAGGCGACCGAGAAAGCCAAGGACCTCGTGCGCATGTCGGTCGCCCGGGCCCGGCTGCTCGAGCCGCTGTTCAAGGTCGATGTGCCGCTCACCCACGCGGCCCTCGTCATCGGCGGCGGCGTCGCCGGCATGACGGCCGCGCTCGCCCTCGGCGAGATGGGCCACGAGGTCCACCTCGTCGAGCGCGGCCCCCGGCTCGGCGGCCATGTCCTCGAGCTCGGCCCGACGATCCGCGGCGGCGACGCCGCCGCGTACGTGGCCGAGCTCGAGCAGAAGCTCATCGACGATCCCAGCGTCAAGATCCACCTCGAGGCCACGGTCGACGACTTCCACGGCTTCATCGGCAACTTCTCGAGCGTCATCCGCGAGAAGGACGGCAAGCGGACGCCCATCGACCACGGCGTCGTCATCGTGGCCACCGGGTCGCAGGAGGAGCGCCCCGACCTCTACGGCCTGGGCGCGAGTCCCAAGATCGTCACCGGCATGGACCTCGAGCGCATGCTCAAGGAGGACGACCCGGCGCTCGCCGAGGCCGGCGCCGTCGGCTTCATCCTCTGCGCCGGCTCGCTCGACGAGCGCCGGCCCTACTGCTCGCGCACTTGCTGCCAGCAGAGCATCAAGAACGCCATCGCCCTCAAGGAGCGCGACCCCGACCGTCCGGTCTACGTGTGGTTCAAGGAGGTCCGCACCTTCGGCCTCCTCGAGGAGTACTACACGAAGGCGCGCGAGCTGGGCGTGATCTTCACCCGCTACGACGAGCAGACGAAGCCCGAGGTCGGCGCCGACGGCACAGTGACGGTCGGCTTCCGCGATCCGTACCTCGGCAAGGACATGACCGTGCCCGTCGACCTGCTCGTCCTCGCCACGCCGACGGTACCGGCCGACGGCGCTGCTGAGCTCTCGAAGCTCCTCAAGGTGCCGCTCACCGCCGAGGGCTTCTTCCTCGAAGCGCACGTCAAACTGCGCCCCGTCGACTTCGCGAGCGAAGGCATCTTCCTCTGCGGGGCGGCCCACTACCCCAAGGGCATCGACGAGGCGATCAGCCAGGCGTACGCCGCCGCCGGGAGGGCGGCGGCCATCCTTGCCAAGCCGGCCCTCCAGGCCGGCGGCGTGGTCGCCGAGGTCGACCAGGAGAAGTGCGCCGCCTGCCTCACCTGCGTGCGCATCTGCCCCTACGAGGTGCCGATCATCGAGCCCGACACGAAGAAGGCGAAGATCGAGGCGGCCGCCTGCCAGGGCTGCGGCATCTGCGTGAGCGAGTGCCCGGTCAAGGCGATCACCCTGCACCACTACACCGACAACCAGATCTTCGCCAAGGAAGAGGCGCTGTTCATGGAGGTGAGCTGAGATGGCAGACGACTTCGAGCCCGAGATCATCGTCTTCGCCTGCCACTATTGCGCTTACGCCGCCGCCGACCTCGCCGGCAGCATGCGCCTCCAGTACCCGTCGACCATCCGCATGATCAAGCTGCCCTGCACGGGCAAGCTCGAGGTCATCCACCTGCTGCGCGCCCTCGAGGCCGGGGCCGACGGCGTGTACGCCGCCGGCTGCCTCGAGGGCGAGTGCCACTACCTCAAGGGCAACCTCTGGGCGCGCAAGCGCGTCGAGCACGTGAAGAGGCTTCTGCCCGAGGTCGGTCTCGAGCCCGAGCGGGTGGAGATGTACAACATGTCGTCGGCGCAGGGCCCCGAGTTCGCCCGCGTCGCGACCGAGTTCACGGAGCGCATCAAGGCCCTTGGACCGAACCCGCTGCGGCGCCACGGCGTGTCGCCGCATGCCGCGGCCCGCGAAGCCGCCAGGGACGTCGCCCTGCCCGACGAGGCGCCGGCCGGCGCAGCCGCGCCGGCGCCCGCCGCCGAAGCGCCCGCACAAGCCCCGACCGAGAAGGGACCGGCCGCATGATCACCGCTGAACGCAAGCCGTTCGACGAGATCCTCGAGCTCGTCGACGGGCACAAGAAGATCCTCGTCGCCGGCTGCGACACCTGCGTCGCCATCTGCCTGACCGGCGGCGAGAAAGAGGCCGAGATCCTCGCCAGCGAGCTGCGCATGAAGGCACAGGCGGACGGGCGCGAGGTCGAGGTCGAGCACACCGCCGCGATCCGCCAGTGCGAGTGGGAGTACCTCGACATGATCGCCGCCAAGGTGGACGAGGCCGACGTCGTGCTCAGCATGGCGTGCGGCATCGGCATCCAGAGCATGGCCGAGAAGTTCGCGCCCAAGCTCGTCGTGCCGGCCGTGAACACGAACATGCTCGGCATGCCGCAGGAGCACGCCGTCTGGCTCGAGCGCTGCGGCGCCTGCGGCGAGTGCGTCATCGGCGAGACGGCCGGTATCTGCCCCGTCGTACGCTGCAGCAAGAGCCTCATGAACGGACCCTGCGGCGGCTCGCAAGACGGCAAGTGCGAAGTGACGACCCCCGAGAAAGAAGACATCGACTGCGCCTGGCACCTCATCTGGGAACGGCTCAAGGCCCAGGGGCGCGAGGAGCTCATGCACAAGATCAGGCCGCCCAAGGATTGGTCGAAGAGCAGCTCGGGCGGCCCCCGCAAGATGGTCAAGGAGGAGGCGAAGCCGGTATGACCGACGACGGATACAAAGCCGGCTCCAACCTCGAGAAGGTCCTTGCGGCGGGCAAGTTCGCCGTGACCGGCGAATGCGGCCCGCCCAAGTCCGCCGACGGCTCGGTCATCGAGAAGAAGGCCCAGATGCTCAAGGGCTACGTCGACGCCGTCAACATCACCGACAACCAGACGGCCGTCGTGCGCGTCAGTTCAATGGCCTCCGGCGTCCAGGTCCAGCAGAACGGCGTCGAGGCCATCATGCAGATGACGTGCCGCGACCGGAACCGGCTGGCGATGCAGGCCGACATCCTCGGCGCCTCCGTCCTCGGCATCAAGAACGTCCTCTGCCTCACCGGCGACCACATGAGCTTCGGCAACCATCCCGAGGCGAAGGGCGTCCACGACCTCGACGCCATCAACCTCATCAAGATGTACAAGGACATGCGCGACGAGAAGAAGTTCCAGTGCGGCGAAGAGATGTCAGTCGCGCCGGCGCTCTACATCGGCTGCGCCGAGAACCCGTTCGCCGACCCGTTCGAGTTCCGCGCCCTGCGCCTGCAGAAGAAGATCGCGGCCGGGGCCGACTTCATGCAGACGCAGTGCATCTTCAACGTCCCCAAGTTCAAGGAGTGGATGAAGGAGGTGCGCGCCCTGGGCCTGCACCAGGAGATCAAGATCCTCGCCGGGATCACGCCCCTCAAGGGCGTCGGGGCGGCGAAGTACATGAAGAACTTCGTCCCCGGCATCGACGTCCCGCAGGAGATCGTCGACCGCATGGCCTCGGTCGAGAAGGGCCCGCCGGCCCAGGCCGAGGGCAAGAAGCTCGCCGTCGAGATGATCAAGGAGCTCGCCGAGGTCGAGGGCGTGGCCGGCGTGCACATCATGGCGGTGGAGTGGGAGGAGGCCGTGCCCGAGATCGTCGAGACGGCCGGCCTCCTGCCGCGACCGGCCGTGGCCTGAGGGAGGCGGCCATGCTCCGCACCGACACACAGAGGAGGCGGCCATGACGACCGCCCTCGCCGTCCCCGACGCCACGGCGGCGGCCGCCATCCTTCGCCGCGCCGGCGTCAACCCCTACAAGTGCTACCAGTGCAAGCGCTGTACGGCCGGGTGCCCGGTGGCCGGCTACGCCGGCCTGCACCCGGCCCAGATCATGCGCGCCGTGCAACTCGGGCAGCTCGACCTGGTCTTCGCCGACCGCTTCATCTGGCTGTGCACGGGCTGCGAGACCTGCAGCACCCGCTGCCCGCAGGACATCGACGTCGCGTCGGTCATCGACGAGCTCAAGATCATCGCCCGGCGCACGGGTCGCATCCATCCCGATGCACCGTCCGCGGCCATGCTCAAGTACAACTACGACTCGTTCGTGCGCTGGGGCCGCATGTGGGAGGTCGAACTGATCGCCCGCGACGCCCTCAAGCGGCCCATGAGCCTCACGCAGTGGCTCTCGCTCGGGCCGAAGATGCTGCTCAAGGGCAAGATCGACCCCACGCTCAAGCGCGGCGACACGACGGCCATGGAGCGCATGGTCAAGACCGCCGAGAGCATCACCCGGGCACGCGAAGCGCAGCGCGCCGGTGGGACTCCGCCGGCCGAAGCCGACGCCGGCGCGTCCTCCGGCAAGGGAGGTGCCTCATGACGAGCATCGCCTACTACCCCGGCTGCTCACTGCACGGCACCTCGTCCGAGTTCGACGCGAGCTTCCGGGCCACGGCGCGGGCGCTCGGGCTCGACCTCGTCGAGATCCCGGGCTGGGAGTGTTGCGGCAACACGGCGGCGCACTCCATCAACCGCCTGCTCGCCACGGCTCTGCCCGTCAACGAGCTCGTCAAGGTCGAGCAGGACATGAAGCTCGACGCGGTCGCGGTGCCGTGCGCCGCCTGCTTCAGCCGCTTCAAGGCCGGCGCGCACGAGGTGGCCGGCGACCCGCAGGTCGCCGCCGACGTGCGCGCCGTCGTCGGCCGCCCTTACCACGGCGGCGTCACGGTGCAGAACCTCGTCGACGTCTACCACGACTCCGTCGGGCTCGAGACACTGGCGGCGCGGGCGGTGCGCCCCTTCCAGGGCCTGAAGGTCGCCTGCTACTACGGCTGCCTGCTCACCCGTCCACCCAAGGTCACCCTCGCCGAGGATCCCGAGTACCCGACCCACATGGACGCCGTCACCAAGGCGATCGGTTGCCGGCCTATCGACTGGAACTACAAGACCGACTGCTGCGGCGCGTCGCTGGCTCTGACCGAGCAGAGCATCGTCGACGACCTCGTGGGCAGGATCGTCTCCGATGCCCGCGCCTGCGGCGCCGAGGCCATCGTCGTCGCCTGCCCCCTCTGCCAGACCAACCTCGACGGCCGCCAGACCGAGATCGCGCGCAAGCGCCCGGATTGGCAGGGCGTCCCGGTGGTCTACCTGAGCCAGCTCGTCGGCCGCGCCCTGGGCCTCGACCAGAAGACGCTCGGCCTGCGCAAGCACCTCGTCGACGCCGCTGCCGTCATGGGCTGAGGGTCGCGCCGGCGCCCGCACCGCCGAAGACCGGCGAGGCGGGACGAAGGCGGAACGCGGAAGGGGCGCCGTTCGGCGCCCCTTCCGCGTTCCGCTGCCTGCGATCACGGGAGGACGTCGTGCCTGGAGCGTGCGGCGTGTATGCGGCGCCCCATCTGGCAACTGACCGATGATGGCTTGACCACCGGTGGATTCAAGCGGTCGTCGCAACACCTCGGCGATGAGGAGTTGCGATGGGACCACGAAGTGCTCGACGCAGCGATCGTGCGCTGCGTCCTTCGATGCGCTCGCCGGGCCGGCCTCCGGGCTGGCGCCGGGAGCACCTGCGGCAGTTCTGGGACGGGATCGCTCGCGGGCTCTCGAGCGAGGATGCGGCCATCGCCATGTGCATCGGCGAGCTGCCCGAGCAGCTGCGCAAGACGCTCACCTGGGACCAAGGGGCGGAGATGGCGCGGCACGCGCCGCTGCGCAGCGTGTCGCTTACGGCGATCCGCTCCGCTGCCGATAGCGCACTCGACACGACCGTTCACGCCGCCGCAGGACCTTCGGAACGTCCTCGCGGCGGCCCTCCCGGGGACGGCGCATGCGCTCAACACACACGAGATCCAGTCCTCGCATGAAGAGAAGGGCGGCGTTCGTGACGCTGGCGCTCCTCGCGCTCGTCGCCCTGGCCTCGGCGCTCGCCGCGTGCGGCGGGGTCGAAGGCACCTACAAGCTCACCGAGGGCGACGACTCGATGAAGGACTTCACGCTCAAGCTCGAGGGCGACGAGTCCATGCTGAGCGGCCCCAACCCCACGGGCGGCGACGATGTGACCTTCAACGGGACCTTCAACGTCGACGGCGACAAGATCTCGCTCGACATGGAGGGCCAGGAGTCCGAGGTCGGCACGATCGACGGCAACAAGCTCGTCTTCGAGGACGCGACCTGGGAGAAGTAGGGCACGAACCGGATGCCCCGCGCCCTGCCGAAGTGGCGCGGATGCGGACGACGAGGGGCTGGGAGCGTTCGCCCCCCGGCCCCTTTCGCTTCGGCCTCACGCCTGCTTGGGCCGTCTGACGCCGTCGGCCGCCCCCCAGCAGACGGCATCGGCCATGCTCGCTAGCGCTCGAACCGCCAGAGCGAGAGCCTGTGACCGTCGTAGCCGCCGACGATGACGGCGGTCGCGCTGAGGACCACACCGGTCCCCGACTGGTCGCCGGCCTCCAGCTCGAGGCGCTGCCAGTCGGCCGCGGTGGGCTGGTCGTAGACCACGACGAGATCGAAGCGCGACGCGCCGTTCAGCACGAAGCCGGTGCTGACGACTACGCCGCCGCGGCTGATGGCGACGTCGTATGGGTACGCTTGACCACCGGTCCCACTGACCCTGAGCGGTACGCCCGCGGGTCCGACGGCCGGGCGCCGCAGGTGCACGTAGTCGGTGTGGACCCCGCCGTCGCTGGTCGTCGTGCCGGCCAGCCCGACGTCGGTGGCATCGTTCATCGCGAGCGCCTTCCACTGCAGATCGAGACCGTAAGCAGAGAGGGTCACCTGGGCCGCGCCGTCGCGGATACGGCGTCGCAGCAGCAGGCCGCGGCAGTCGTCGGACTCACCGCTCTCGCCGGCTGCGGCCACGCCGGCAGACGTGACCTGCAGGTCCGACAGCACGCTCGAATAGGCGCCTTCCTCCCTCCAGACCTTGCGCCATATCCGCTTCCCCTCGCGCGTATAGCGAGCCATCACCGTCGAAGCCCTGCCGCTCTCCCCATGAAGAGAGCCCGCGACGAAGAGGCGGCCGCGGTCGTCGACCACGACGTCTCGGAGCGTCCCGCTCGGGTAGGTGCCTCCGTCGAGACGCCGCGCCCAGCGCCAGGTGCCCGCCGGCGAGTACTTCACGACTGCCGCATCGGTCGTCGGACCGGTCCTGGCCGGGAGCTGGCCGGCGACGTAGACGTTGCAGTCGGCGTCCACGGCGACGCCCTCGCCCTGCCCGGGGACGCGCTCCGCGGAGATGCGGGCGGCCCAGAGCTTCTCGCCGCTCGGGCTCACCTTCACCGTCCACCAGCCGCTGACACCGCTCAACACCCCGACGCACCCCGTCACGAGCGCGCAGCCGCGGCGATCGACGGCGATTCCGGCGACCTCCTGCGACTCGTGCGTGCGCGTATCGAAGACCCTGACCCAGCGCCGCGTTCCGTCCAGGCGATAACGGGCGACGACAACGTCGCTGTCGACCGTGCCCTGATACCCCGTCCCGGCAAGCCAGATGTCGCCCTGGCGAGCCATGACGACGTCCCTCACGTGGTCGATGCCCGCAGGAAGCACGGTCTGCTGCCAGACCTCGTCGCCCGGCGCGGCACCGGCCGGCTCCGCGGCCAGCGCCAGAAGCGGCCAGACGAGCAAGAAGCCGAGCGCCAACACGAGGATCCATAGGCGTGCGGCCGAGCGGCCGTCCCGACGTTCCCAGTTGTCGAATGACACCGCGTGCATCACTAACCCCCCCTCCGCATCGAATCTCCGTTCGCAGTATCCGCCTAACGCTGCTGGTGGACAAGGTCCTCGTGAGACCCCCGAGAGGAGTCCCGCGCCACCCTTGACGTTTGATTCCCTTGTGATATCATTTCCATAGCGCACGCCCGAGCGGCGGGCGGCAGCCATGGAGGTGAAGGTCATGTCGACCGAACGTGTGGCCAAGACGCTCAACGGGTGGGTGATGCTGGTCGTCAATATCGCGCTGTACGTCGCTGGTACGGCGCTCTTCGTCTCTTCGTTCCTGGATGGCGACGAGAGCACGGCCGGCCCGGTCTGGTGGATGCTCGTCACCGGCTGCCTCCTGTGGGCCGTGGCCGTCGTCGTCAGCGTGGGCTTCTTCACTCTGCAGCCCAACCAGGCCCGGGTCCTCATCCTCTTCGGTTCCTACCGCGGCACGAGCCGCGAGACCGGTTTCCGCTGGGGCAACCCCTTCTACGCCAACGGCAGCGCGACACCGACGGCCAGCGCCCTCGCTCACGCGGCCGAGCAGATCGCGGGCGACAAGAAGGACAAGGCGCAGAACAAGCCGCGTACTCTCGGCCGCTACAAGGTGTCGCTGCGCGCACGCACGCTCAACGGTGACCGTCTCAAGGTCAACGACAAGCGCGGTAACCCCATCGAGATCGCCGCCGTCGTGGTCTGGCGCGTCGAGGATACGGCGAAGGCCGTCTTCGACGTCGACGACTTCGAGCAGTACGTCGCCATGCAGAGCGAGTCGGCCCTGCGGCACGTGACGAGTTCTTACGCCTACGACCACGGCGAAGACGGAGAGAGCGACGAGATCACCCTGCGCAGCAACGTCATCGAGGTCTCAGCCGCCCTCAAGGCCGAGCTCGAGGAACGTCTCGCGAAGGCCGGCGTCGTCGTCGACGAGGCGCGTCTAACCCACCTCGCCTACGCGCCGGAGATCGCCCAGGCCATGCTCCGCCGTCAGCAGGCGGAAGCCGTCATCGCCGCGCGGCGTAAGATCGTCACCGGGGCGACGAGCATGGTCGAGATGGCGCTGCGCGACCTCAGCGAGAAGCACGTCATCGAGCTCGACGAAGAGCGCAAGGCAGCCATGATCAGCAACCTGATGGTCGTCCTC
>Ga0116186_1003489_pt1 | contig 13371 bp, 10 predicted proteins | sample AD_JPNNA4_MetaG_FD_89806 | JGI IMG/M metagenome (GOLD analysis project Ga0116186, IMG submission 89806) | Active sludge microbial communities of municipal wastewater-treating anaerobic digesters from Japan - AD_JPNNA4_MetaG | ecosystem: Engineered > Bioreactor > Anaerobic > Digestate | place...
CTTGTACTTCTACAGCAGTATTGCCTTTATGAACAGCTTCCACCGTGCAAATGGCTATTCTGTCCGTTGCATTAAGGATTAGACACTTTGATTTGTTTTGTCACTTTGACACTTTAACTCCTTGTCCCGTAGAATATGGAGTTTTAAATAACATAGAAACTATAGTACAATAAATTATTTTGTATGAAAAAATTTACAGCCACATATTTTTTATTATTTATCAGTTCTTTTGCTTATATGCAAAACAACATTTTCTGCAAATTTATCGGACTTCCTAATGAACAAATTAAACTTATTGGTTTTAAGGGTTTTGGTACATACACAATTGATAGTACAGAAGCTAATGAAAAAGGAGAATTTGTTTTATCGTTTGATAAAGAGGATTTCGGAATCGGATATTTATTATCGGAAAACAACAAATCATTTGTTGTAATATTAGCCGAAGACGAAAACTTGCAGCTAAGCGGTGTAAATTTTGAATTGCCGGAAAGTATCAAAATCATTCAAGGCAAACAAAACCAACTATTCGACCAATATGCTAACGAACATCCTCGTAGGGAACAATGCTTAAGTGCATGGGATTATCTGACAAAAATTTACAAGCTCGATACGCTTTTTTCTACACAGCAAGTTCCCAAACAAGCCATTGAAACTGAGAAAAAACGCATAAAGGCAGAAGATAGCCTGTTTTTGGCAGGTTTGACGGAGGGTTCTTATGTGAGCTATTATTTACCTTTGCGTAAGTTAGTAAGTTCAGTTTCTACCATTGCTCAATACCGCACCGAAGAAATTCCCGCAACTTTTGCAGCATTTCGTAACATGGATTATACTGACCCTCGCCTTTACAAAAGCGGTTTATTGAAAGATGCCATCGAAAGTCATTTTTGGCTAATAGAAAATAGTGGTCGAAGTTTAGATTCGGTTTACATTGAAATGAATAAATCCATAGATATTTTGCTTACAAACCTTTTATCTAATGAGCAAAAACTGAATGAAATTACCGAACATTTGTTTAAGTTTTTGGAACAGCGAAGTTTGTTTACTGCATCGGAATATCTTGCAATAAAACTGCTCAACGAAAAGGCGTGTACCTTAAACAACGACTTTGTCTCGCAATTAGAAAGTTATCGTGCCATGAAAAAAGGCAATATTGCTCCTGGTATTGTTTTCCCTAATGTTTTTTCTGCTCCGGCTTATACAAACGAAAACAAACCGAAAAAACTTTCTGAAATAAAAAGCACTTACAAAGTAGTTGTTTTTGGAGCAAGTTGGTGCCCGCAATGCCCAAAGGAATTGCAGGAAATAAGCAAGAACTATTCATCATGGAAGCAACAAGGTGTAGAAGTAGTTTTTGTATCGCTCGATGAAAACAAACAGACTTTTGAGAATTTTATAAAACCATTTCCATTCATAAGCATATGCGATTATAAAAAATGGGAAAGTAAGGCAGTAAAAGATTACCATGTATTTGCAACACCAACGATTTATCTGCTCAATAATGAAAATAAAATATTATTAAAACCAAATTCTGTAAACCAACTGAATTCTTGGATTGACTGGTATTTAGTCAAAGGGAATAAGTAAATTTGGAACAATAAAATAGTGAAATAAAAACCACCGAAATGCTAACAAAGGCTATATGCAATAAATGTTTCAGTGGTATTTTAAGTGTTCTGCCCCGCTCAAACGTCAGTGTAAGTGGACAGGAACGTAGCCGGCAATCCCTTACGGCACTTACACTCAAACGTTACAGCAACCTTATACATTTATGACTCTTGAAAACAACTAAATATGGGAAAAGAAAAAAACACTGTATGCTTCCCTAAAATTCGTCCATTTATAAAGAACTTTTATTCTGCACTAATTAAGTTTTAGAACCTATTTCTATATCCAAAATGAATTTTAGAATTTCTAAATTCCAACGACTGATTGAATTGACTACCCAATGCATACGAAATAAAAAACAATCCGGCACCGGTATTTAATTCTGCACCGACCCCTATCCCCCATGGATTATCCGTGTAAATAAACGATTTGTACATTAATTTATCAAAAAAAACAAACCATTGTGTAGCATTGTCCAATGAAAGTCTTAGTTCTGCGGATGTTAATAAATACGAAGAAGCATAAATACTTTCTTCATCAAAACCTCGTATCGATAGACTTCCACCTAAACGAAACAACTCGTTTTTGAACTGGCCGGGACTTATGGCACCTCCCTCAGCTTTAAATTTTATGAAAAAACTCGTTGTGAGTGGGATAAGCGAAATAAATGATGCATTCCCTCGCCATTGCTCTACCTTTTTTGATAACTTACTATATATAGAATCGGGCATTTGAGGAGTTTTTGATAACGTCCTTTGACCGTATGCCGCATCAATAGAAAGAGAATAACCTTTTTCTGGTAAAATAGGCTTATTAAACCGATTATTTATAAAATTTAATCCGGCAAATTGACAATTAGTAGCAGCTAAACCGGAGGTTGTGTATTTTAAAACCGATGTCTGACGCTGTTCATAATAAACAAGCATACCATTAAACCCTTGTGTATAAAACATGAGTCCGGCTTTAAGTTGAGAATTCAAGTACGTACTGTCTTGCTTATAGAGATTAAATTTTGTTGATGCACCTACAGCAATATTAAATAAATAAGGATAAGAAAATGCCAAATCAAGCCGCTGCGACTGCTCCCCTATTTTTTTCCAACTAATATCGCACATATCGGCATGTTTAAAAATATTTTTCAAGTTTATCGTTACATCTCCCGTAAATTGTAGTTGATTATTTGTTCCATTTGCGATGCCAATTAAACCACTGAAATTATTGGCACTTTGCTTTTCTAAGTAAACCCGAAGTTTGGCTTTTGAATCGATAAAAAATAAATCTGATTTTTTCTGCTGCCTGACAAATACCAAATCATTCATAAGCCGATCAAAACGCTTGATATTTTTTTCATTATAACGATTTCCTGCTATAATACCCGTGTACGCAGACAAAAAATTTTTTGAAACCATCGGCTTTCCAATTACATCAATGGAATCATAAACGATTGAAACATTTTTAAATAATCGGTACGATAATGTTACGCTATCTTTAGCATTTATATTAATACTATCTAAGACCATCTCAGCAAAGGGAAAACCTGAATTTTCCATTTGAGTTATATGCTTATCTAACAATCTGTGAATTTTAGAATAATAATGCGTAGTAAATACCTGTTTTTCAATACTATTATTTACACTGTCTTTTAATAAAACGAGAAAAGAGTATTTTGGTAATAAATGAAAGTAAAAAGAACTGCCATTTGAATCGTTTTTTACTGAATCTAAGCATAGTACATTGTTGGCTCTTGTCATAACCATTTCACTATAACTTTTTATAAAATCGGAATGAATAAAATGGCTATCTGTTTTTAACTGAGCTTTTTTATATTCGTAACCATTAATAAAAGTCCTAATTACTTTATCATGCTGCCCTTGCAAGGAAATCGAAAGGAGAATAAAAAAATATAGTACTACGAGTCGTATCATTCGTTATTCATAAATCCCTGATCTTTTAACACTTGTAATAACGCTTTTGAAAATGCAATATTGTCTTTACGAGTATAACGTTTTTCGGTGAAAATTTGTGCTAATGTTTCAAGTTTATTTATTTCTAATAAGTCTTTTGTTAAGGGCAAAGCTTCTTTTTCGGCATAAATTCGGTTAATATCTTCAACGGTATAATCATTGTATTTTTCGTAATGCACAACACCTTCTACTGGCAATCGATCGGTTAACGGAGGGTTTTCGTCAGGATAGCCTGCAACCACCGTTGTAATGGGGACAACTCCCTTTGGCAATTGAAGAATGTCAATTATTGATTTTGCCATATACGTTGTGGTTCCTAAATAACAGATTCCTAATCCATGATGTTCTGCTTCAAGAACAGCATTTTGAGCAGCTAACAATGCATCTATTGCAGCAGTGAAAAACGACAAAAAATTGTCGTAACCCGGATCTGCCTTTCTCTGCTTACACCATTTATTAAAACGATTAAAATCGGCACAAAAAGTTAAAACAACCGGAGCCTGAAGTACCATATTTTGTTTAAAATGAGCCTCCCAAAGTTGTTGTTTAATCTCAGGTTTTGTTGTAACCACGATACTGTAAACTTGCATATTTCCTGTAGTAGAAGCTCGGGTTGCAGCCTCTAAAATCTTGTCTAAAATATGTTGAGGTATCGAATCACTTTTATACTTACGAATAGAACGATGATTAAAAATTGCTTCCATTATTATTTTTTTCTGCAAACTTATCATTTTATAATCAGTTATGCAAGTCATAGTATTAGCCTGTTTACAAAGTCAAATAACTTTAATATTAAAAAAACATAATTTTATCCTAGCATAATAATGTATTCATCAAATAAAAAAATTGTTTATATTTTTTTTTGAATATCCTTATTGTTTTTTCAAAATAGTTGTATATTTGCAAAAGTAAAAAAGCTTGAATAATGAAAAAAATCATCGTAATTTTAGTCGCTGTATTTACTCTAGCAGTACTTTTTCAATCGTGTAAAAGTAGCGAACACTGTCCTGCATACGGGGAAGTTAATCAAACCCAACAAGTAGATAAGGTTTAAGCTGGTTTTTCTTTTCTAAATCTTTGTAAATTCTATATATACTACTAAAAGGTTTTAGCTTTTTAATTTTATACCCCTTTTGTTTACGATATCTTCAGAAAATATCTTTGTTTTTTTATTTGTGTTTATTTAAAAATTCTTGTAAGTTTGTGCATTATTCAATTCTACAAAAAGTGAATATAAAAATCACATCTAATCTAACCTTTGAGACAAAGAACCTCATTAAAAATTTTTATAGCATTAAATTATTAACATTATATATACATGAATTTCAACGCATTAGAAAATTATCGTAGAACAAAAGAAGCGATTGGATATGTTCCTCGTAAGAAAGCATCCATTGAGGATTATAAAAGAATCGGTTTCATGTCCGGTTTAGAAGTGCATCAACAGCTTAAAACCAAAGAAAAGCTTTTCTGTAATTGTCCTGCTGGAATCTATCAAAAACCAAATGATTTTGATGCCGAAATCATTCGACACATGCGTCCAACACTTAGTGAATTGGGCGAATATGATGGGACAGCTCTTATGGAATTTAAAACCCGCAAAGAAATTGTTTATCAAATTAAACATAAAACAGCTTGTACCTACGAAATAGACGATACACCTCCCTTTAAAATTGACCGCGAAGCATTAGAAATTGCGTTGGAAATTGCAATGCTCAGCAAACTAAACATTGTTGGTGAAGTGCATATTACACGAAAACAATACCTTGATGGAAGTATCCCAACCGGATTCCAACGCACCGCCATTTTAGGAGTAGAAGGCGAATTGGATTTGCCAAAAAAGAAAATACGACTTATTCAGCTTAGTATTGAAGAGGATTCGTGCCGCGAAGTAAGCGATATTGGTCATCGCCGTGTGTATATGACCGATCGCCTCGGTATGCCTCTTATTGAAACGGTAACGTATCCCGACATGACTTGTCCTGACGAAGTAAAGGAAGTCGCTGACTATATTCGCTTTTTAAACAGAAGTACCGGAAAAGTAAGAACCGGAATTGGAGCTGGGCGTCAAGATGTTAATGTTAGTTGCAAAGGAGGTACACGCATCGAAATTAAAGGTGTGTCGCACAACAAATGGATACCCGAGCTAACACACAACGAAGCCTTTCGTCAGTGGGCACTGCTACACTTACGCGATGAGTTACTCAAGGTTGTTCCCAATACAACGGATTGGAAAATAGAATCACTGGAAATTAACCCTCAATTTTTCGATTTTATCTATAATCCGATCAACGAAGCTCTTGCAAAAGGTCAGAAACTCATGGCAGTTAAATTGCCCTACTTCAGAGGAGCATTATCGCACTTCACCCAGCCCGAAAGATGCCTGGCTCACGAAATCAGCGAGCGCTTAAAAGTAATAGCATGCCTCGAACAACCTAACATGACATTTGACGAAGATTGGAACGAACCGGTAAGTTCTGCTATTTACGAAAAAATATATAAACTTCTCAACGTAAACGAACAAGATGCGGTTATATTATTCTGGGCACCTACGGACGATATACCAACTGCTCTCGATACCATACAAGAACGCTGTCTAATGGCATTTAAAGGAGTACCAAACGAAACACGTAAAGCTCTTGAAAACGGAACTACTATTTTCGAAAGAGTGTTGCCCGGTGCCGATAGAATGTATCCCGATACCGACTCTGCTCCTATACCACTAACAAGCGAATACCTCGAAAATATTGCCCAAAAACTGCCTGTTCCTCTTAATAAACGATTCCAACAATTAGTAGAATGGAATGTCCCAAAAGACACTTATACCTATTTATTAAGAAACAACTTAGTTCCTTTAATCGAAAAAATAAACAATGAACTTGGTTATTCTCCGATATTTGTGGCTACTTTGTTAGCACATCGTTTAAAAAATTTGCAGGGAAAAAATAAATCAAAGAGTCAGTTTAAGTTTGAACAAGTATATGACTTGTTAGCTTTTATTAAACAACATCATTATACTTCTCAATTAGCCTATTTGCTATTAAAAGAACTTTATCAACATCCCGGTATGGATTTTCAAAGTATATTAAATAGCTTAAAATTTGAACCCAAATCAAAAGAAGATATTATCAATTCAGCTCAACTACTTAAAACAAAATTTGTCCCCAAAAAAGAAAAGAAAAAAGGCTTGAAATTAAATTGGATAATGGGCAACATACGTCAGCATGCAATTGGCAATATTGAACTAAATGAAGTGTATCGACTGATAGAGAACTAATTAAATTTGAATATTTTAAGTAAAAAAGAAAAAGTTTATGGCAGACGACGTTTTTAAAGGATATAAAGGAAGAGCATTATCGCTACTTCAAAAATTTAATGTTCGCGTTTGGGGGCAAGCTAAAATTGTTACAAGCAGAGGCGAGTTTAATGGGACCGTCTTACCGCGCGCCGAAAACGACGACGATATGCATATTGTCATTAAAGTTGTTACCGGTTATAATATAGGCATTGATGTGAGCACCATCGAAAGCATGGAAGAGTTAGGATACAAAGAAGCCCATTATAAAATTCCCGAAAAAGAATTTCCAATAAATCCCAAAAATCCAAATGTTAAGCTATTTGGAACCGGGGGCACCATTGCATCTCGTCTCGATTATAGAACCGGAGCCGTTATTCCGGCATTCTCTCCCGGCGAATTGTATGGTGCAGTACCAGAATTAGCAGATATTTGCAACATTTCTACCGAAAAACTCTTCGCTGTTTTCAGTGAAAATATGGGTCCCGAACAATATAAAAAACTTGCCATTGCCATTGGTAAAGAAATTGAAAACGGCATAGACGGCATTATTATCGGACATGGAACCGACACGCTAAGCCATACAGCAGCTGCCTTAACTTTTATGGTACAGAACTCACCTGTTCCAATTGTTTTAGTCGGTTCGCAACGTTCGAGCGACCGACCTTCTTCGGACGCTGCACTCAATCTTATTCATGCTGCTACCACAGCTGCTTATGGAGATATAGCCGAAGTTATGGTTTGTATGTTTGGTCCTACAAGCGACGAATATGGTTTTTTACATAGGGGCACCAGAGTAAGAAAAATGCACTCGTCTTATCGCTCTACATTTAGAACCTTAAGCGATACTCCATTAGCAACCGTTTCGCGCAAAGAGGGCGTAAAACCAATAAAAGAAATATACAACCATCGTCGAAAAGACAGAAACGTAATTATTAAACCGTATTTTGAAGAAAAAGTCAGCATTGTTTACTATTATCCTAACATGCAACCCGATATTATTGATTCGTTGGTTGACAATGGTTACAAAGGGATTATTATTGCCGGAACCGGCTTAGGTCATATTAATAAACCCTTATACCCTGCCATAGAAAGAGCGACAAAAAAAGGAGTTCATATTTTCATGACGGTACAAACGCTATATGGTTTTTGCCATATGTACGTTTACGATACCGGTCGCGATTTGATGGCAAAAGGAATTATTCCAGCCGAAAACATGCTGCCAGAAACAGCATACATTAAATTAGGTTGGGTTTTAGGACAAACGAATGATCCGGAAGAAGTAAAACGTTTAATGTTAACACCCATAAACGACGAAATTACAAAGCGCGAACCCTATAATGGATATTTGGTTTATCAGGGAGGAGTTCCGGAAGTCGAAGATTTCTTAAGAAAATTCCACAAATAGTGCTTACAAACATAGATGAACATACGTTAAAGGCTCTTTTTTCAAGTTCAGAGCTTCCGGGTTGGAATGCACATCATTTTTTATCACCAACGTTCAGGGATGAACAACTTAAAATCAATGCTCAACATAAATTTGAAGCTGCCGTTGGAATCATTTTGTTTTATCACCATCATGAACTCTCAGTATTATTTATACAACGAACTAAAGATAATGGTCCCCATAGCGGCCAAATAGCGTTCCCGGGTGGAACAAAAGAAAACAACGAAACCCTGCTGCAAGCTGCATACAGAGAGATAGAAGAGGAAATCGGCATCCATCCATCCATACTCCATTACATTGCTCCATTAAGTTCGCTGTATATTCCGGTAAGCAGATTTATGGTTTACCCGTTTGTATTTTTTTGCAATCATCTACCCCCAATACAACCAAATAAAAGCGAAGTTGAAACGACATTCGTTTATCCTGTACGCGTTTTTTTTGAAAAAGAACACATTTCTTCCACAACTATTTTTTTAAACCAGAAAGAATATCAAGTTCCTTGCTTTCTAATGGACGAAACCATTATTTGGGGAGCGACTTCAATGATTTGGAACGAATGTTTAAGTATTTTAAAACCATTAATAAATGAGCAGAACCAATCTACACGGTCAACTACTTGATGTTGAAATTATTGACACTACAGTTGAAGGTAAGGGTGTAGCAAAATATGACGAAAAAGTTTTTTTTGTAAACAATGCCATTCCCGGCGATAAGCTTAAAATTAAGATTATTTCAAAAAAAAGACGATACTTCGAAGCACAAAATCAAGAAATAATAGAAGCCTCAACAAACAGACAAAAACCTTTTTGTAAACATTTCGGTTTATGTGGTGGTTGTAAATGGCAACATATGAACTATTCCGCTCAACTTGTTTTTAAAGAAAAGCAGGTATATGACCAACTCGAACGTATCGGGAAATTAAGCATTAAAAAAAAACACCCCATTTTAGGCTGCCAAACTATTCAGTTTTACAGAAACAAGCTTGACTTCACCTTTTCAATTCACTCATGGTTTTTAAACGAAAACGATATTAAAAAACCGGCGTTGGGTTTTCATATTCCCGGACGTTTTGACAAAGTGCTTAATATAGAGGAGTGTTTCTTTCAACCTGAACCTTCAAATAAAATCAGAAATTTAGTCCGCGAATTGGCATTAAAAGAACAAATGCCTTTTTACGATATGAAAAAGCACGAAGGTTTTCTCCGCAACTTAATTCTTCGCAACAATCGTAACGGAGAGTTTATGATTATTCTTTCTGTTGCCTACGAACAAACCGAATGGATAAAACTCATTCAACAACGAATCCAAGAGCAAATACCCGAAGTTAAGTCGTTTTATGTTGCTATCAATTCAAAATTGAACGATTCTCTTGAAAATGTACCATTAAAATTGCTTTGGGGTTCGGAAACATTAAAAGAAACCTTACTGGATTTGCATTTTGATATTAGTCCGGTTTCGTTTTTTCAAACAAACTTATTCCAAACAGAACAGCTATACTCAAAAGTTTTAGAATGGGCCAACCTTACAGGAAATGAACTGGTTTACGATCTCTTTTGCGGAACAGGGACCATTTCACTGATTCTGGCAAAAAAAGCAAAATTTGTTATCGGAATCGAATATGTTAAAGAAGCCATAAACGATGCTTATTCTAATGCGACTAAAAACAACATTAAAAATATTTATTTCGAAGCCGGCGATGTAAAAGATTTATTACTAAAAAAAAATATACAAGACGTTGGCAAACCCGAATTAATTGTACTCGATCCTCCTCGCTCAGGTGTACATCCGGAAGTTATTGAATCTATTTTACAAATTTTGCCACCCAAAATAATTTACGTTAGTTGCAATGCATCAACTCAAGCCAGGGATTTGTTTTTACTCTCTAATCAATATAATATTGTTGCTTCTCAGCCGGTGGATATGTTTCCACACACAAGCCACGTAGAAAACATTGTTCTTTTAGAAAAAATATCAACAATTAATAATCAATAAATAGCTTCTATATATTTGTTTATCTGATACTTAAACAAAGTTATTAACAATATATTTAGGCTTATGAACATTTATCACATAAGTTAACTGAAAAATGCTATACATTTGCAAAGATTAACCAATTTAATTTTTGCCTATGAAAAAAGTAACCTTTTTATTAACAGCAATGCTTTTTGTAGCATTAGTTTCTAATGCTCAAGAACTAAAAAACAAACAAGGAGTTCCAATTTTACCGGCAGCCGGTGATTATGCTATTGGTATTGATGCTACTCCTATTTTTAACTTTTTCGGTAATTTTGTAAAAATCAACAGTCTTGCGCCTTTTGCTGACCCAAGTTCTATGAACTTTGTAAATGGCAACAACGCAATTTATGCTAAATACTTTGTTGATCCTACTACAGCTTACCGTGCTACCGTACGTATCGGTTTAACTTCAACTTCTGACAAAGAATATGTTATGCAAGATGGTCAATCTGACCCCTTAGTAACTGTTGAAGACAAAGCAAAATACGGCAACACCAACATTATTCTTGGTGCCGGTATGGAAAAACGTCGTGGTGCAGGTCGTTTACAAGGTTTCTATGGTGCTGAAGCTCAACTTATGTTTGCCGGTACCAGTGAAAAATACACCTATGGTAACGCCTTCTCTAGTTCTAACACAACTCCTACTATGACTAATTTTGACCCAACAAACCCTAACGTATTAGGTGCTAGTTCAAGAATCACAAAAGCAAAAAGCGGTTCTACTATAGGTATTGGCGCACGTGCTTTTGTAGGTGTTGAATATTTCTTTGCTCCTAAAGTTTCTGTTGGTGGTGAATTTGGTTGGGGATTAGCTATTGCTACTCAAGGTGATGGCAAAGTAACAACCGAATCATGGGATGGTGCTAACAGTAGCGTAAAAACTACCGAAACCAAAACCGGTGGTGGTGGCTATATGGGCTTTGATACCGACAATTTTGGTGGTTGCATTTATATGTTATTCCACTTCTAAAATTTTTAAGATTTTCAAAAAAAGGCTGTTCTTTGCACAAAGAATAGCCTTTTTTGTTTTTGTTCATTATCTTTGCAGAGATGAAAATTTTACAATTCATACTTGTTATAGGAATTACGACTCTATTTGCTTCATGTGCCAGTCAATCGCCTTTGACCGGTGGCGAAAGAGATGCTTCACCCCCAAAACTAGTTTTGTCCGTTCCTCAGAACGGAGCTGTTAATTCTTACCCCAAGCAACTCGATTTTGAATTTGATGAATTTGTTCAGGTTAAGTCACTCAACCAAAAATTAATCGTTTCACCTCCGCTCAAATACCAACCTGAATTGAAGCAGAAAGCCAAAGGCTTTAGTCTTATTTTAAAAGATACGCTAAAACCCAATACTACCTATAATTTTTACTTCGGTGATGCCATTCAAGACCTTAATGAAAATAATCCGTTAAGCGACTTCAATTTCGTATTTTCAACCGGAAGCGAAATCGACTCTCTTTCGGTTAAAGGTGCGATTTCAGATGCATTAACACTTAAGCCTGAAAAAGATTTTTTAGTCGCATTATATAAAGACACAACTGATAGCACACCTTTAAAGAATAAACCGGATTATATCACCCGCAGCAATGCTTCCGGTATTTTTCAATTCAATTATGTTAAAGCCGGAAGATATAAAATGGTAGGTTTTATTGATAAAAACAATAATTATCTTTTAAATCCCGAAAACGAAAAAATAGCATTTTTAAAAAATCCAATTACCATCTCACAAGAAAGTAAAAACGATAGCCTATTATTATTCAGTTTTAGCGAAGACAGAACAAAACAATACATTAAAAAATCATCTCGCAAACTACCCTATAAAGCAGAAATTATTTTTAATACAAGCTCCGATTTCAAACCAACGTTATATAATGATAGTCTGAAAATTCTTGATTATTACTCAACTGTAAAAAACGATACGCTTACCGTCTTCTTCAAAGATTCGCTTCAATACTTCAACGAAAATATTAAATTAATTATTGGCTATTATAAAACAGATAGCTTACGAAACAGCAAAATGACAAAAGACACCATTGTGCTAAATTGGTCGGAGCGGGACAAGTATAAACCTAGTGTTTCTGTTAATTATCAATGGAGCATAAAAAATCAATCCAGGATTAATGCAAAACAACCATTGTCCATTCTTTTCAACGAACCTATTGATTTGAAGCCACATGCTATTGTTCTTTTCGATTCTGCAAAAAAAAATATCCCCATTGAATTATATAAAGACAGCTCAAACTGCTTGAAATGGCACATAAAAGCCAAGTTAGCCGATGGGAAAAATTACCGACTTTTTTTAGATACAACCTATATAAAGAGCTCGTATGGACATTCACTTAAAAACGATACGTTATCCTTTGAAACCATGCTACCCGAAGATTTTGCCAACCTTAAAATAAACATCAAACTACCAAACCACACTACTTTCATTATTGAATTACAAGACGAGAAAAGCAATTTGGTTAAAAAGTGGCAAGTTAGTTCAGACGCTAATCTATACGTAGAACGCTTAATGCCAGGCAAATACAACCTAAAAGCAACAGAAGACAGCAACAACAATGGTAAATGGGACAACGGATTTTATATTCTTCACTTACAACCCGAGAAAACTTTTTATTACAATCAAACTTTTCAGCTTAGAGCCAACTGGGACTTAGAAGTAAATTGGTCTGTTAAGTAGAAAAATATTTTCGGACATCTTATTTGATAAGGTAGATTCAAGTTATAAGTGCAACTTTTTATGCTGTAAATTTACTAAAAATTTCATAAAGTGAATAATAGTTTAATTTATTTACAAAGATAAAAGAGGTAGTATCCCATTTTGTGTGTAAAGAGTATTTTTTTTGTTCACAAAATTAATCATTATTTTATTTTTATTAATGAATGATTTGAAGTGAAGCGAAGGCTTAGCCAAATCGAACTTCAAATCATTCTGTCCAGTGGAATAGTTTGTTTTCATAGTTTAAAAAGGGTATTTTTCTGAGATACTCATTTCTGTTCATAGCGACATAACCTAACAATAACATGGTAGCTTGCGGA
>Ga0116186_1003493_pt1 | contig 13369 bp, 12 predicted proteins | sample AD_JPNNA4_MetaG_FD_89806 | JGI IMG/M metagenome (GOLD analysis project Ga0116186, IMG submission 89806) | Active sludge microbial communities of municipal wastewater-treating anaerobic digesters from Japan - AD_JPNNA4_MetaG | ecosystem: Engineered > Bioreactor > Anaerobic > Digestate | place...
AAAACTCCAGAATTTAGGGACGTACTTTAAATTATAAATATGGACTCCAACAATTTAAAAAAAGAATATACCAATGGCGAAGTGACTATTGTATGGCAATCTGGAAAATGCATACATTCTGCAATGTGTGTTAAAAACAATCCCGACGTTTTTCATCCCAAAGAAAAACCTTGGATTGTACCCGAAAACTCCACTTCTGAAAAAATTATGGAAACGATCAACAAATGCCCATCAGGTGCTTTGACGTTTTACAAAAACAAATAAAAATATCCTAACAAGGATTTAAACACGAATTCATTTAAAACCAGAAAACTAAATAGTTTTCTGGTTTTTTTCGTTCTTAATCTAGGTTAAGTGTTCCATCGGTAGTGCCGTCGTAAATTTGCCTTATCAAAATGAAATAACAATTTAAAAATAAAATTATGGCAACTACAAAATGGGCAATTGACCCAACACATTCAGAAATTGGTTTTAAAGTAAAACACATGATGTTTACTAACGTTTCAGGAAAATTTGGCACTTATGATGCAATCATCACTACCGAAGATGACAACTTCGAAAATGCAAGTTTCGAATTCTCTGCCGACATCGATTCTATCAGCACCAACAACACTGATAGAGACAATCACTTGAAAAGCGGCGATTTTTTTGACGCAGAAAACCATCCAAAACTAACTTTCAAAGCCACTTCTTTTGCCAAAGATGGCGATGATTATGAATTGACTGGCGATTTGACTTTGAGAGGTGTAACCAAATCGGTAAAATTCCCTACTGAATTCAGCGGATTGATGAAAGATCCTTGGGGAAACACCAAAGCAGGATTGAATATTTTGGGCAAAATAAACCGTAAAGACTGGGGATTGAACTGGAACTCGGCTTTAGAAACTGGTGGCGTTTTAGTCGGCGAAGAAGTAAAAATGAATATCGAATTGCAGTTGATAAAACTATAAATCAATTTTAATCAAAGACAAACGGCTAAATTTCACAATGAAGTTTAGCCGTTTTGCTTTCGTTTTATCTTTTCAAATAAATCCTAAAAAAGTACTATTTTTGCAAACGGTTTTTAGTTTCCTCTTGGAGAAAACTTTAAACTTTTAAACCTTAAACTTTTAAACTAAAATAGATGAAAGCATACGTATTTCCGGGTCAAGGCGCACAATTCATAGGAATGGGTAAAGACTTATACGAAAACTCGGCATTAGCCAAAGAATTATTCGAAAAAGCCAATGAAATCTTAGGTTTCCGCATTACCGACATTATGTTTGAAGGCACTGCCGAAGAATTGAAAGAAACCAAAGTAACCCAACCGGCTGTTTTCTTGCACTCGGTAATTTTGGCCAAAACCTTGGAAGATTTCAAACCAGAAATGGTGGCAGGACATTCATTGGGCGAATTTTCAGCTTTGGTTGCCAATGGTGTTTTGTCTTTTGAAGACGGATTGAAATTGGTTTCACAAAGAGCTTTGGCAATGCAAAAAGCCTGCGAAATCAAACCTTCGACTATGGCTGCCGTTTTAGCTTTAGCAGATAACGTTGTTGAAGAAGTTTGCGCTTCTATCGACGGAATTGTGGTTGCTGCCAATTACAACTGTCCAGGTCAATTAGTGATTTCGGGAGAATTATCGGCAGTAGAAAAAGCTTGCGAAGCATTGAAAGCCGCTGGTGCCAAAAGAGCTTTAATTTTGCCAGTTGGTGGTGGTTTTCACTCGCCAATGATGGAACCTGCAAGAGAAGAATTGGCAGCAGCCATTGAATCTACTACATTCTCTACTCCTATTTGCCCAGTATATCAAAACGTAACTGCAACTGCGGTTTCTGATGCAAACGAAATCAAGAAAAACTTGATCATACAATTGACCGCTCCTGTAAAATGGACACAGTCTGTACAACAAATGATTGCTGATGGAGCAACTTTGTTTACCGAAGTGGGTCCTGGAAAAGTTTTGACTGGATTAATTGGAAAAATCAATAAAGAAGCTGCAACGGCAAATGCTTAAAAAATTCAGATTGCAGAAGGCAGATTTCAGAATCCTCATAAACTTATGTTTGTGGGGATTTTTTGTTTTCCTGATATTGTAGCATTATTCTTTAAACCAAAAAATCCTAAATTACCAACTCGATAATTTAGGATTCGTTTTTTTACTGAACACTAATCCCGAAGCCTCGGGACTGATCACTGATTACTAACTCCTAACCTTCTGTTCCCATTTCCAGGCGCTTTCTATGGCTTGATCTAATGTTGATTGCGCTGTCCATCCCAGAACATTGTTCGCTTTATCGGTATTAGCATAAGCAGAAATAACATCGCCTTCTCTTCGAGGCACAATTTTATAAGGTAGTTTTTGTCCGCTCACTTTTTCGAAAGAATGAATCACTTCTAAAACCGAACTTCCGGTTCCTGTTCCCAAGTTAAAAATCTCGATTTTCTCCAAATTCTTTTTTTCCAATAAGCGTTGCATCGCGATGACGTGGGCTTTCGCCAAATCGACTACGTGAATATAATCGCGAATACAAGTTCCGTCTGGCGTAGGATAATCACCTCCAAAAACGGATAATTCTTGTCGCAAACCAAATCCAGTTTGTGTGATAAAAGGCACTAAATTCTGCGGCACTCCCAAAGGCAATTCGCCAATTTCTGCTGATGGATGCGCACCAATCGGGTTGAAATAGCGCAACAAAATGGCATTCATATTAGTTACTTTGGCTGTATCAGTTATGATTTCTTCGCCAATTTGTTTGGTGTTTCCGTAAGGAGACATTGCGGTTTGAATGGATGCGTTTTCAGTAATGGGCATCACTTCGGCTTGACCATAAACCGTGCAAGAGGAACTAAAAATAAAGCTTGCCTCTGATTTTTGTTGCAATTCTTGCAGCAAATAAACCAACGCATTAATATTATTTTCATAATATAACAACGGATTTCCAACGCTTTCGCCCACTGCTTTCGAAGCTGCAAAATGAATCACTCCCGAAATATCTTGATGCTTTTTGAAAAATTCCTGAACTTTTGCTTTCTCACGCAAATCCAACTTTTCGAATTCTGGTGTTTTGTTCGTGATGGCAGTAATTCCTTTTAAAACATCTTCTGATGAATTGGATAAATCATCAATAATCACTACATCAAAACCTTGATTTTGCAATTCAACTACGGTATGCGAACCGATAAAACCCAATCCTCCTGTTACTAGTATTTTCATATTTATTTTTATGTTGTAGGTAATTTATATGCTTGTCTGGCAATGAGCAACCATTTGTTTTTTTGTTTTTGCCAAACTAGCATTATACCAATTTTTATATCTTTATCTAATCCGCCATCTTTGGTGTGCGCTACTAAATTGTGACGAACAATCGCAGCATCTCCCACAATTTCAATAGTTTGATTTTGAAACTCAATGGTCACAAAATCCGATTCTCCAGTAACGATTTTCTCTATAAAAGTAGCTTGATTCTGGATATTCCCACTGGAATGCCCGTAACTCAAACCAACAGAAGTCAACTCTTTCAATTTGGCTCCATCGGCATCAATCATTGCTTGACGCAAAGTTTCCACACGAGCGGCAACTGCTGTTTTGTCTTTAGAATTATTCTGTCCAAAAACAGAAAACTGGAATAAAACTACCACAAAAATTGTGAAAATATATTTCATCCTAAATTTATTTTAAAAATTCTAAAACGCTATCCGTAATAAATTTAATTTGTTCATCGTCTAATTCGGTGTGCATTGGCAAAGCTATCACTTCTTTTACCAATTGATTCGTCACTGGAAAATCTTCTTCTTTGTAACGAGCATCCGCATACGCTTTTTGCGAATGCAACGGAATTGGGTAATAAATGGCACAAGGAATTCCTTTGTCTTGCAAATGTTGCATCAAAGCATCACGATCTGCATCTAAAATTCGCAACACATATTGATGAAAAACGTGGCAATCACATTGCTCACAAATGGTGGGTGCAATAATATTTTTATGCCCTTCAAAAGCCGCTGAATATTTTCTAGCTGCATTTTGACGTGCTACATTATATGAGTCAAGAAGTGGCAATTTAGCATTCAAAACCGCAGCTTGAATACTGTCTAAACGCGAATTAACTCCCACCACATCGTGATGGTAGCGTTCGTACATTCCGTGGTTTACAATTCCTCTAATTTTGTGAGCCAAGGCATCATCATTAGTAAAAATAGCTCCACCATCGCCATAACAACCTAAGTTTTTAGATGGGAAAAACGAAGTCGCCCCAACGTGGCCAATCGTTCCTGCTTTCTTTTTTGTTCCGTCAGCAAAAGTATAATTGGCTCCAATGGCTTGTGCATTATCTTCAATAACATACAGATTGTGTTCTTTAGCAATCGCCATTATCGCATCCATATTAACAGTACGACCAAATAAATGTACTGGCACAATGGCTTTGGTTTTTGGTGTAATCGCTTTTTTAATAGCCTCGATAGAAATGTTCATATTCACCATATTCACATCGACCAAAACTGGGGTTAATTGCAACAAAGCAATTACTTCTACAGTTGCAGCGAATGTAAAATCAGCAGTAATTACCTCATCTCCGGGTTTTAAATCCAGCCCCATCATGGCAATTTGCAAAGCATCAGTTCCGTTAGCGCAAGGAATTACATGTTTTACGTCGAGATATTCTTCGAGATTTTTTTGAAATTGATGAACTTGTGGTCCGTTTATGTAAGTGTTGGTGTCGAGAACTTCTTGGATTGAAGTATTTACAACCTCTTTAATTTTATCGTATTGACTTTTTAAGTCAACCATTTGCAATTTTTTCATTTTAATCTTTTGTTTAAAGTTCATTCCAAACAAAGTTTTACCAAGATTTCATTAAACTTGACTTGTTTAAAATTCAGAACAAAAATAGGGATTTTAGGAGAATGATTTTATAGATATTTAAAAGAAAACGTATTTTTGCCACAGAAATTTTTCAATATGCTATTTCTCTACAACATTATTGTTCAAATTGCGAATTTTTCATTAAAAATCATCGCTACATTCAGTCCAAAAATCAAACTTTTTGTCGATGGCCGCAAGCCTGTTTTTGACATTTTAAAAGACAAAATCAAACCAACCGATAAAACGATTTGGTTTCACGCTGCTTCTCTTGGCGAATATGAACAAGGTTTGCCAGTAATTGAAAAAATAAAAGAAAAATTCCCCAGTCATAAAATCGTGGTTACTTTTTTCTCGCCTTCGGGTTATGAGGTTCGGAAAAACAATACGGTTGCCGATGTTACCGTGTATTTACCTTTGGACACCCAAAAAAATGCGCAACAATTTCTTAAACTCGTTCATCCTGAAATGGCTTTTTTCATCAAATATGAATATTGGCCGAATTATTTGAACGAAGTTCGAAAAATAAAAACCCCTACTTATTTGATTTCTGGAATTTTTAGAGAAAAGCAAATGTTCTTCAAATGGTATGGCAGATTTTACAGAAAAGCATTAGACACCTTCACTTACTTTTTTGTACAAAATGAAAGTTCTAAAAAACTGTTGTTGCAATTAGGCAAAGCCAATGTAGCCGTTTCTGGTGACACCCGTTTTGATCGAGTGGCCGCTATTTTAGAAAAAGACAATTCTCTAGATTTTATTGAAGCCTTCAAAAACGATACCTTAACAATTGTAGTTGGAAGTTCTTGGCCAAAAGATGAAAATTTATTGGTTGATTTCATCAATCAAACTTCCGAAAACGTTAAGTTTATCATTGCACCACACAATATTAAAAGCGAGCAAATTCAAGAATTGAAAAATTCCATTTCGAAAAAAGTGGTATTGTTTTCTGAAAAAGAAACTAAAAATCTAGCCGATTTTGATGTATTCATCATCGACACCATCGGAATTTTGACCAAAATTTACAGCTATGCCGACATTGCTTATGTGGGTGGCGGTTTTGGCAATCCAGGCGTTCATAATATTTTGGAACCAGCCACTTTTGGAGTTCCAATTGTGATTGGTTCTAATTTTTCTCATTTTGCCGAAGCCACAGCATTGGTCAATATGGAAGGCTGCATTTCTATTGCCAATAAAAACGAACTTCTTGACGCTTTTTCTAATTTGATTCGAAATGACGACATCCGAAACGAAAAAGGTCACATTTGCAGCACTTTCGTTCAGATGAACAAAGGAGCAACCAACATTATTTTAAAACAAATTTTAAACGATTGAAAATGAAATTACAGTCCAAATCAATTACAATGAAAATTTTAAAAGCATTCTTATTTTTCTTTGTCATCCAATTACAAGCGCAACAAGGCGGTATGTGGATTCCTTCTCTATTGCAAGGAATGAATGAAAAAGAAATGAAAAATTTAGGGATGAAAATGTCCGTAAAAGACATTTATGATGTCAATCAATCGAGCTTGAAAGATGCTGTTCCACATTTTAATGGCGGTTGTACTTCCGAAGTTATTTCGCCGAAAGGCTTAATTTTAACCAATCATCATTGTGGATTTGATGCCATACAAAATCATTCAACTGTAGAACATGATTATTTAACAAATGGTTTTTGGGCCTATAAAATGGACGAAGAATTGCCCAACGAAAACTTGGTAGTAACTTTCATCGTTAGAATTGAAGATGTTACCACAAAAGTTTTGGAAGGCACTTCAAATTTAACTTCTGAAGCTGAAAAACAAAAGAAAATTCAAGATAATATTTCAGCTTTAAGCGTTTCATTACCCAAAGAAGCTTGGCAGGAAAATAAAATTAGAACGTTTTTCGAAGGCAATCAATATATGCTATTTGTAACCGAGACTTTTAATGATGTTCGATTGGTTGGAGCTCCGCCATCGTCAATCGGAAAATTTGGAAACGACACTGACAATTGGGTTTGGCCCCGCCATACGGGAGATTTTTCTTTGTTTAGAATTTATGCCGACAAAAATAATCATCCTGCCAGTTATTCAAAAGACAACATTCCTTACACTCCCAAATATTTTTTACCCATTTCGTTAGACGGTGTTACTGAAGACGATTTCACGATGGTTTTTGGCTATCCCGGAAAAACAAATGAGTATTTGCCTGCCGTTGCGATTGCACAAATTGCCAACGAATTGAATCCTGCAAAAATTGAGATTAGAGATCACGCATTGAAAGTTGCCGATGGATTTATGAGAAAAGACAATGCCATCAAAATTCAATATGCCGCAAAATATGCCAGTATTGCCAACTATTGGAAGAAATGGATTGGAGAAACACAAGGTTTGAAAAAATCGAATGCTGTGGCCATCAAAAAAAATCAAGAAATTGCGTTCCAAGAAAAGGTTTTAAAAGCCGGAAAACAAACTGAATACGGCCATTTACTTTCTGATTTTGAAAAGGATTATACCGAAATTGCTCCTTATGCCTTGGCGAGAGACTATTTTACGGAAGTAGCACTAAGAAATACTGAACTCTTGAGTGTTGGTTTTAAATTGTATCAATTAGAACAAGTTTACAATTCCAAAGGAGATCAAGCGTTTACTGACAGAAAAACCAATTTAATAGCTGGTTTAGCTGATTTTTATAAAGATTTTAATCCAACTGTTGATGAAAAAGTCTTTGAACAATTGATTGATTTATATGCCACAAAAGTGCCTAAAGAATTCTTGCCAACCAATTTATCGAATATAAATGCAACCCATTTAGCTACTGAAATTTACTCACAATCAAAATTAGTTGATTATAAAAGTCTAAAAGAATTGCTTTCGGGCGATTCAAAAACGGTTTTAACTCATTTAAATGAAGATAAAGGCTTTTTGTTAATCAAAGGCATGTCTGATAAATTTCTTAAAGAGGTGGCACCAAAATATGAAGAAATCAATTTGAGGATTACAGCTTTACAGCGAACTTATATGAAAGCTCAATTAGAATTGAATAAAGACACCCGAATTTTTCCAGATGCCAATAGCACTCTAAGAGTTACCTATGGAAAAATAAAAGGATACGCTCCAAAAGATGCCACTCTCTATACACCAATAACCTATTTGGATGGTGTTATGGAAAAATACATTCCAAGTGATTATGAATTTGATGTTCCAACAAAATTAATCGATTTGTATAAAACCAAAAACTACGGAGTATATGGCGAAAACGGCAAAATGCCCGTTTGTTTTATCGCCACAAATCACACCACTGGAGGCAATTCAGGAAGTCCAGCAATTGATGCTAAAGGCAATTTGATAGGACTGAATTTCGATAGAGTTTGGGAAGGAACAATGAGCGACATTTATTATGACCCTAGCATTTGCCGAAATATTATGGTAGATGCTCGCTATATTCTGTTCATCATTGACAAATTTGCTGGGGCAAAAAACATAATTGATGAATTGAAATTGGTTCATCCAAAAAAATAAAATTCAGATAAAAAACATCAAAAAAACACCCTTTAAAATAGTCGATTGGGTTTGTCAGATATTTATTAATCAATGGAATTAAAGTCAATATGACTATTAATTCAAACTGTGGTTGAACAGAGCAAAATATTTTTTTTAAAAAAATAATGAAAAAATATTTTAACTATTAAAAAATTTATATCTTTGCCCCGAATTAATAATTAACCTTTTATAATTAAGTAAGATGAAAAAAGTACTTTTAAGTTTAGCCGTTGTTGCTGTTTTGACTGTTGTATCATGTAAAAAAGCTGAAGAAGCTCCTGCTGCTGAAGCTGTAGATACTACTGCTGTAGCTGTTGATACTGCTGCTGTTGTAGCTGATACTGCTGCTGTTGTAGCTGATACTGCTGCTGCTCCAGCTGCTGAAGCTCCAGCTGCTAAGTAATTCTAAATTACAGTAAAAAAATAAGCTACGCATTGCGTGGCTTTTTTTTATGCGCATTTTATAACAAACTTCAAATATTTCCTATAAATATTTAAAACATATTGTAGAAAACAAAAAAAAAGCCATACACTCAATAGTGCTATGACTTTTTTTTATTTGATAAATTTAAAATCTTAATTCGATCAAAAAAGCGATTCGGCTTTAATAAAATTTATTAATATGATAACAATTTAAAATAAATAAAAAAACCGCAAAGAATTAAAAATTAATTCTTTACGGCTTTCTTTGTACTCAGAGCGGGACTTGAACCCGCACGAACATTGCTGTTCACTGGATTTTAAGTCCAGCGTGTCTACCAATTTCACCATCCGAGCATTTTGCCTTTAAATGTTATATTCTAATTTTTAGAAAAAATTAATTAAATACAACACCATCCGAGCATTTTACTTTTTAATCTAATTAAAAATAATTAAATTTACTAAGCGTATGGTTATGAGCGAAAAACGGGGCTCGAACCCGCGACCTCGACCTTGGCAAGGTCGCGCTCTACCAACTGAGCTATTTTCGCATTTACATTCTAAAAAGAACTCAATACTTGTTCCGTATTGCGGATGCAAATTTAATACATTAATTCAATTAAACAAGCCTTTTTTGCAAAAAATATACAGACAAAATATAACCTTCTGATAACCCTAACTTTAAACACAAAGAAACTATTTCTTGGTCAACATTCTTTTGATTTCATTGAGTTTCATCAAAGCTTCCATTGGTGTAATGGTGTTGATGTCTAAACTCAATATCTCGTCTTTGATTTCTTCTAATAATGGATCGTCCAGATTAAAGAAACTCATTTGCATTTCATCCTTAGACGATTTGATTCCGTTCAAAGCTTCATTGGAATGGTCTTTTTCTAATTTCTTCAAAAGCTTTTGCGCTTTCAAAATCACGATTTGTGGCATTCCCGCCATTTTTGCCACGTGAATACCAAAACTGTGAGCACTTCCTCCTTTTACCAGCTTTCGAATAAAAAGCACTGTATCTTTTAATTCTTTGACCGAAACATTGTAATTCTGAATTCGAGTCAACGATTCACTCATTTCGTTCAACTCGTGATAATGCGTCGCAAAAAGTGTTTTGGGTTGCGATGGATGTTCGTGCAAAAATTCGGCAATCGCCCAGGCTATGGAAATTCCGTCATAGGTACTCGTCCCTCTTCCGATTTCATCTAGCAAAACCAAACTTCTATCAGAAATATTGTTCAAGATAGAAGCCGTTTCATTCATTTCGACCATAAACGTAGATTCTCCCATCGAAATATTGTCCGAAGCTCCCACTCTGGTAAATATTTTGTCGATAATCCCCATTCTCACGCTGTCTGCCGGAACAAAACTTCCCATTTGAGCCAAGAGCACAATCAAGGCGGTTTGACGCAAAATAGCCGACTTTCCAGACATATTGGGTCCGGTAATCATTATCAACTGTTGAGTCTCTCTATCCAAGAAAACATCATTGGCAATATACGGCACACCCACTGGCAATTGTTTTTCGATCACAGGATGCCTTCCGTTTTTGATATTCAATTCGAATGTTTCGTCGAGTTCAGGACAAACGTATTTATTTTCGATAGCCAATTGGGTAAAAGAACACAAACAATCCAATTGCGCCACCAAATTGGCATTCATTTGAACTGGTTTGATGTAAAGTGCAATCCAGCTTACCAATTGTTCGAATAGCTCGACTTCTATTTTATATATTTTTTCTTCGGCACCGAGGATTTTGGTTTCGTATTCTTTTAATTCCTCAGTAATATAACGCTCAGCACTGACCAATGTTTGTTTCCGAATCCATTCTGCTGGTACTTTGTCTTTATGCGTGTTTCGAACTTCAATGTAATAGCCAAAAACATTGTTAAAGGAGATTTTCAAGGATGAAATACCCGTTCTTTCGGATTCTCTTTTTTCAATTCCTTCTAAAAATTCTTTTCCCGAAGTGGAAATCGCTCTTAAATCATCTAATTCTTCATTTACACCTTTAGCAATGGCATTTCCTTTGGTAATAGCCACTGGCGCATCCTGATTCAAGACGGTTTTGATTTTCTCCCGTAATAAATCACAACTATGCAAGCTGTCTCCAATAACTTTTACCGCTTCTTGTGGACTTTCTAAAGCCAAAGTTTTTATCGGAATAATGGCATCTAGGGATTCTTTCAAATAAACGACTTCACGCGGAGAAACTTTTCCTGCCGCAATTTTCGAAATCAAACGTTCCAAATCGGAGATTTGTTTGATTTGCTTTTGAATGTTTTTCAAGACCTCTTGATTCTCTTTCAAATAAGCAACTACTTGATGACGACCACTAATTTTATTGGCATCTTTCAAAGGCAAAGCCAACCAACGTTTGAGCAAACGACCACCCATTGGCGAAAGCGTTTTATCAATAACATCGAGAAGTGTCACTGCATTTGGATTATAGCTATGATACAATTCGAGATTTCGAATCGTGAATCGATCCATCCAAACATAAGCATCTTCGGCTATACGCTGAATTGACGTGATGTGCTGTACTTTGTTATGCTGCGTTTCGGACAAATAATACAAAATCGCTCCAGAAGCAATAATTCCTTCTTTTAATTCTTCGACCCCAAAACCTTTCAGGGAAACAACCTGAAAATGCTTGGTTAAAGTCTCGAAAGCGTAATCTTCTTTGTAAATCCAGTCTTCGAGATAAAAACTGTGGTAATCATCCCCAAAAGTTTCACGGAAATCATTTTTGTTGTTTTTGGGAACCAGCACCTCGCTCGGACTGAAATTCTGCAACAATTTATCTATATATTCGGCGTTGCCTTGGGCGGTAAGAAATTCGCCCGTGGAAACATCCAAAAATGAAATTCCAATCAATTTATTGGAAAAATAAACAGATGCCAGAAAATTATTCGATTTGGATTGCAACACCTCGTCGTTCATTGAAACGCCTGGAGTCACCAATTCCGTAACACCACGTTTCACGATGGTTTTGGTCATTTTTGGATCTTCGAGCTGGTCGCAAATTGCCACTCGAAGTCCTGCTTTTACCAATTTTGGCAAATACGTATTAATGGAATGATGCGGAAAGCCCGCCAAAGCCGTTTCGGTTTCGGAACCTGCACCACGTTTGGTCAAGGTTATTCCCAGAATTTTGGAAGCACGAATAGCGTCTTCGCCAAATGTTTCATAAAAATCCCCCACCCTAAACAACAAGCAAGCATCAGGATATTTCCTTTTGATTTCGTTGTATTGCTTCATTAAAGGTGTTTCTTTGACCACTTTTTCTTTTGATGACAAAATGCTATTTTTTAAATTTTACAGAAAGCGAATTTATAGATTTTATGGCGAATAATATACAGCCTAGAATTTAAAAATCATTTTAAGAAAATTTTAGGATGGCGTTTTGTTTTTTTATATAAATTTGTGACTCATTCTAAACTAAAAAATGATGAAAAAATTAATTACACTTTCAATAGCACTATTGGCATTCACATTCTCTAATGCTCAAGAAACTTCAAAAGCCACAAAAAAAACAGCTAAAAAAACAGCTACAACCAAAGTAACAACTCCTGCTTTACCAAAAGTAGAAGGTGCAGGAATGGTATTTGCAAACGAGACCATTGATTACGGTACAATTGCTCACAATGCTGATGGAAAACGTGAATTTGTTTTTACTAACAACGGTAACAAGCCTTTGATTATCACTAATGCTGTTGGTTCTTGTGGATGTACTGTTCCAACTTTCCCAAAAGAACCTATTCTTCCTGGCGCAAAAGCTTCTATCGGAGTGAAATATGCTACAGATAGAATTGGTGCTTTTACAAAAACGGTAACTATCACTTCAAATGCTGAAGGAACTCCATCAAAAACACTTACTATAAAAGGAACTGTTTTAGGAGACGACGCTCCAAAAAGCTAAATTTTAAAATAATCTTATAAAAAAGCTTCCCTCTTTTTGGAAGCTTTTTTTATTTAAATACACTTCAAAACCTTATGAGAAAGCTTGAAAACAGTGAACTCGATCGAAAATCCATTGAAGATTTTAAACAATCCGAAAAAACACCAATTATCATTGTTTTGGATGACATTCGAAGTTTACACAACATTGGGTCGGTTTTTAGAACAGCCGATGCTTTTTTGATTGAAAAAATATATTTGTGTGGCATCACGGCTACGCCGCCTAACAAAGAAATTCACAAAACGGCTCTTGGCGCTACAGAAACTGTGGCTTGGGAACATCACAAAGACGTTTTGGAAGTGATTCAAAATTTAAAAAACGAAAAAGTTAGTGTACTTGCCATTGAGCAAGTAGAAAGCGCCGTTTTTCTTCAAGATTTTGAAATTGAAAAAGATAAAAAATACGCCTTAGTTTTTGGAAACGAAGTCTTTGGAGTAGCACAAGAGGCCGTTGAACTCTGTGATGGCTGTATCGAAATTCCGCAATTAGGCACCAAACATTCTTTGAACATTTCGGTAAGTGCTGGAATAGTCGTTTGGGATTTATTCAAAAAAATGAAATGGAATTTGTAATTATATTTTTATCAAATTAATTTGAAGTTTTTTTATATCTTAGGCAACC
>Ga0116186_1003501_pt1 | contig 13347 bp, 10 predicted proteins | sample AD_JPNNA4_MetaG_FD_89806 | JGI IMG/M metagenome (GOLD analysis project Ga0116186, IMG submission 89806) | Active sludge microbial communities of municipal wastewater-treating anaerobic digesters from Japan - AD_JPNNA4_MetaG | ecosystem: Engineered > Bioreactor > Anaerobic > Digestate | place...
CACCGCGGCTGTCTGCGACGCGACCATCCCCGATAAAAAGGCCGAACTCATCAAGGAGACGGAAGAAAAAATCGACAAGGTGACCAGGAACTTCAACCGCGGCCTGATTACCGACGAGGAGCGTTTTGAAAGCGTCCTCAAAGCATGGGACGAGTGCACCCGCAAGGTCGCCGCGGAACTGAAAGAAAACTTTGACCGCTACAACCCGATCAACATGATGCTTGACTCCGGCGCCCGCGGCAACGAAAGCCAGCTGCGCCAGCTGGCCGGCATGCGCGGGCTTGTCGCCAACACCGCAGGCAGAACCATTGAAGTGCCCATCCGCGCCAACTACCGCGAGGGCTTAAACATCCTCGAGTACTTCATCTCCTCGCGCGGAGCGAGAAAAGGCCTCGCCGACACGGCTTTGAGAACGGCTGACTCCGGTTACCTGACCAGACGTCTGGTCGACGTGTCGCAGGAAGTCATCATCCGCGAGGAGGACTGCGGCTGCGGCACAGGCATCAAAGTCTATGACCTCAGGGACGGCAACCGCATCATCGTCTCCCTGCGCGACCGTCTCATCGGCCGCTACCTGGTCAACGACCTGGTCGACGCGGAAACAGGCGAAGTCATCCACCCCAAAGATGTCATGATGAACGAAGACGACGCTAAAAAAGTGGCCGATTACGCCACCCGACGTTTTGCCAAAGATAATCCCGAAGGCGCAGAGCAAGCGGGTTCGCCCACCGTCGAAATCCGCTCCCTGCTGACCTGCCGCGCCAAACACGGGGTCTGTATTAAATGCTACGGCTCCAACCTGGCGACCGGCGATCCTGTCACCGTCGGCGAGGCGGTCGGCATTATTGCGGCCCAGTCCATCGGCGAGCCCGGCACGCAGCTGACAATGAGAACCTTCCAGACAGGCGGTACCAAAACAGACGTTTCCGACATCACCCAGGGTCTGCCGAGGGTCGAGGAGCTTTTCGAGGCGCGCAAACCCAAGACACTGGCCATCATGACCGAAATCGGCGGCGTCGTTTCCTTTGACGAGATCAAAAAGAGCAAGCATGTCGTCGTCACCGACGAGGAAAACAACGACTCCAGAAGTTATATGATTCCTTACGGCTTCCGTGTCAAAGTCGAAGAAGGGGATGTTGTCAAAAAAGGCGACACCCTGACCGAAGGCTCGAGAAATCCGCATGACATTCTTGCGATTCTCGGAGTAGAAGCGGTGCACAATTACCTCATCCGCGAGGTGCAGAGGACCTACCGTATTCAGGGCGTCGATATCAACGACAAGCACATCGAGGTCATTATCCGCCAGATGATGAAAAAACTCAAAGTGGTTGAACCGGGCACCACGACGCTTCTTTCTGGCAGCCTTATCGAAAAAACGGACCTTGAAGATGAACTCGAGAGGGCGCGCAAAGAGGCCGAAGAAGAAGGAGTAGAGTTTTTACCGGCGGTTTGCGAACCGGTGCTTCTCGGCATCACCAAGGCCTCGCTTGCGACGGACTCTTTCCTCTCCGCCGCTTCGTTCCAGGAGACGACGAGGGTGCTCACCGACGCCGCCATCAAGGGCAAGACGGACCCCCTTCTGGGTCTGAAGGAGAATGTCATCATCGGCAAACTGCTGCCCTCCGGTACCGGGATGAAGTGCTACGCGGACGTCGAACTCAAATCGACCGTTCCGGAAGGCCCGCATACCTTCGAGGCTCCCGTACGTCAGCAGCCGGCGGAAACCGAGGCGGCTGCCCCCGCGCGCGAAGGTAAAAACGTGCTGGAGATTCCGATTGATTTCGACCTTGCGGACGATGAGGACGAAACGCCGCCACAGCCCCCCCAAAAACCCGACAAACCCAAAAAGAAGAAGTAGGGCGAGGCCGCGCAATTGACAAAATGACCGATTCTATGGTAATATCTCAATTTAGCGCCTCCCGTCAGGAGGCTCAAGCGTATCCTCGCGTTCCGCTGCCGAAAGCGGAGCGTTCAGAAGATAAATATCAATGAAAGGAGATGTATTTTTTGCCGACCTTTAACCAGCTTGTCCGTAACGGCAGGGAGACCATCGCGAAGAAACCCAAGGCCCCCGCGCTGCTGAAAGGGCTGAACTCCAAGAAGAATATCCTCACCGACAAGGATTCGCCCCAGAAGCGCGGCGTCTGCACCGCGGTGAAGACTTCCACGCCCAAAAAGCCGAACTCCGCGCTCAGGAAAATCGCCAGGGTCCGGCTGTCCAACGGGATTGAAGTATCTTCCTACATTCCCGGTGTCGGCCACAACCTGCAGGAGCACTCCGTTGTGATGATCCGCGGCGGCCGCGTCAAGGATCTGCCCGGCGTCCGCTACCATATCATCCGCGGCACGCTCGATACCCAGGGAGTCAGCGGCAGGATGCAGGGGCGTTCCAAGTACGGAGCCAAACGGCCCAAAACGGCCAAAAAGTAGTTGCGTCAGCACGCAAAGACAGAATCTTCTTGCAGGCCCGGAAGCGCCGCTTCCGGATTCAATGTGAGAGTGGTTGATAAATCCTCTGACGTTGGCGCCACGGGAATTTTGTCACTCGAGTACCGAAGATATCATGATTATGAAGGAGGGAAGCGAAGTGCCAAGAAGAGGCCAAACGGCAAAAAGGGATGTTTTGCCCGATCCGCTTTACAATTCCAAACTTGTTACGCGCCTGATCAACAGCATTATGTATGACGGTAAAAAAGGCGTAGCGCAAAAGATCGTTTATGATGCGTTTGACATCATCAAAGAGAAAACCGGCAAGGATCCGTTGGAGGCTTTTGAAGCCGCGATGGAAAATGTCATGCCGGTCCTCGAAGTCAAGGCCCGCCGCGTCGGCGGCGCGACATATCAGGTTCCCATCGACGTCAGGCCGGAAAGGCGCCAAACGCTCGGGCTGCGCTGGATTATACTGTACAGCCGCCAGCGTTCCGAGAGAACGATGAAAGAACGCCTTGCCAACGAAATCATCGACGCCGTCAACCAGACAGGCAACGCCTACAAAAAGCGCGAAGACACCCATAAAATGGCCGAAGCCAACAAGGCTTTTGCGCATTTCAGGTGGTAAGGCTGCAAAGCTTTACAAGAATTTTATCACCTTTCACAGGCCGCCAGTTCTCCGGAGGATCACATGCCCAGACAAATCTCCCTGGAAAAAACCAGAAACATCGGAATTATGGCTCATATCGACGCCGGTAAGACGACCACGACCGAGCGTATGCTTTACTATACGGGTAAAACGCATAAGATCGGCGAGGTTCATGACGGCGCGGCCACGATGGACTGGATGGAACAGGAGCAGGAGCGGGGCATTACGATTACCTCCGCGGCGACGACCTGTTTTTGGAAGGACCACAGAATCAACATCATCGACACGCCGGGCCACGTCGATTTCACCGTAGAAGTCGAACGTTCTCTGCGTGTCCTTGACGGTTCGGTAACGGTGCTGTGCGCCAAGGGAGGCGTCGAGCCGCAGTCCGAAACCGTATGGCGCCAGGCCGACCGCTATCATGTCCCGAGAATCGCCTATATCAACAAAATGGACATCACCGGCGCCGATTTTTTCCATGTCGTCGGTATGATGAAAGACCGCCTCAAATGCAACGCCGTGCCCATCCAGCTGCCTATCGGGTCGGAAGCCGATTTCCGCGGCGTGATCGATTTGCTGGAAATGAAGGCGGTCATCAACACCGGTGAAAAAGGCGTTACCCTTGTCTACGAGGATATCCCGGCCGATATGGCGGAACTTGCCGCGAACAGCCGCCGGGAACTCATCGACAATGTCGCCGAGTTTGACGACGAGGCGATGGTGAAATACATCGAAGGCGAAGAACTCAGCATCGCCGACATCAAAAAATGCATCCGCGCCGCGACGCTCGCCAACCGGGTGGTGCCCGTCACTTGCGGAACCTCTTACCGCAACAAAGGGGTGCAGCTGCTGCTCGACGCGGTTGTGGACTATTTGCCGGCGCCTACCGACGTGCCGGCTATTACGGGCGTCAACCCGAAGAACGACGCGCAGGAAACACGGGAATCTTCCGACACGGAGCCTTTTTCGGCGCTGGCGTTTAAGATCGCGACGGACCCTTACGTCGGTCGGCTTTGTTTCTTCCGGGTGTATTCCGGCAGTGTCAAAACCGGCGCGACGGTTTACAACTCCACCAAAGGCACCAACGAGAGGCTCGGCCGTATTCTTCAGATGCACTCCAACGACAGAATCGATATCGACTGCTGTTACGCGGGCGATATCGCGGCGACCGTCGGGGTGAAATACACCACCACGGGAGATACCCTTTGCGACGCCAGGCATCCGATTATTCTGGAATCCATGCAGTTCCCCGACCCGGTCATCCGTGTGGCCATCGAACCGAAAACCAAGGCCGGCCAGGAGAAAATGGGCATCGCCCTGCAGAAACTCGGCGAGGAGGACCCGACCTTCAGAAGCTATACCGACGAAGAAACGGGGCAAACCATTATCGCCGGCATGGGCGAGCTGCATCTGGAAATTATCGTCGACCGCATGATGCGCGAGTTCAAGGTGGAAGCCAATGTCGGCAAACCGCAGGTCGCATACCGTGAAACCATCACCATACCGGCGGAGTCCGACACCAAATACGCCCGTCAGACCGGCGGACACGGCCAGTACGGCCATGTGAAAATCCTTATCGAACCTAATCCCGAAAAGGGCTTTGAGTTTGTCAACGCGATTGTCGGCGGAGCCATTCCGAAGGAGTTTATCGGCGCCGTCGAGGCAGGAATCAAGGGTTCCATGCAGGCGGGCGTGCTTGCCGGATTCACCGTGGTTGATGTCAAAGTGACGCTCTACGACGGTTCCTACCATGAGGTCGACTCTTCCGAACTGGCCTTTAAAATCGCCGCTTCCATGGCGTTCAAGGACGCGATGCGCAAGGCCGCCCCTGTTTTGATGGAACCGATTATGAAAGTGGCCATCTTTGTCCCGGAGGAATACATGGGCGACGTGATCGGGGATGTCAATTCCCGCAGGGGCTCCATCATCAGCACGCTCGACAGACAGGGCTCCTTTGAAATCGACTGCGCCATCCCGCTGTCGTGCATGTTCGGCTACGCGACGACCCTGCGGTCCAAAACGCAGGGCAGGGGGCAATACGTGATGGAACCGAGCCATTATACCCAGGTGCCCAAGTCCATTACGGACACCATCGTAGGCGATAAAAGCGTTTAACGCTCCAGGCAAATTGGTACTTGAAATTACCGCGGGTAATTGATAGAATATCAGCATGCGCCGGCATGCAACAATGATGATTTGTTCACTATAAGGAGGAAGACAAATGGCAAAAGCGAAATTCGAAAGAACCAAACCGCACGTCAACATCGGCACCATCGGTCACATCGACCATGGCAAGACGACTCTTACGGCAGCGATCACAAAAACGCTGGCCATGAAGAGCAACAACGTCAAGTTTGTTGACTATGCGAGCATAGACAAGGCTCCCGAAGAGAGAGCACGCGGTATCACCATCAACACCGCGCACGTCGAGTACGAAACCGAAAAGCGCCACTATGCGCACGTCGACTGCCCCGGCCATGCCGACTATATCAAAAACATGATTACCGGCGCCGCGCAGATGGACGGAGCCATCCTCGTCATCGCCGCGACCGACGGTCCGATGGCGCAGACCAACGAGCACCTTCTGCTTGCCCGCCAGGTCGGCGTGCCATGGATTGTCGTCTACATGAACAAGGTCGACCAGGTGGACGACCCCGAACTGCTTGACCTCGTCGAGATGGAAATCCGCGAAACCCTCGACAAGTACGAGTTCCCCGGCGACGACACCCCCATCATCAGGGGTTCCGCTCTCCAGGCGCTTGAGTACAGCGGCAGCGATCCCGACGCCCCCGAACTGAAATCCATCTGGGAGTTGATGGAAGCCGTCGACAATTACATCCCGACGCCGGAACGCCAGGCGGACCTGCCCTTCCTGATGCCCGTCGAAGACGTTTTCACCATCACCGGCAGAGGCACCGTCGCCACCGGCAGAGTGCAGCGCGGCCAGCTGAAACTCCAGGAAGAAGTCGAAATTGTCGGCCTCACCGAGGAGAAGCGCAAGACCGTCGTCACCGGTATCGAAATGTTCCGCAAGCTGCTTGATTATGCCGAGGCCGGCGACAACATCGGCGCCCTTCTCCGCGGCGTGCAGCGCAATGAGATCGAGCGCGGCCAGGTTCTTGCCAAGCCCGGTTCGATTCATCCCTACACAAAGTTCCGCGGCCAGGTTTATGTCCTGACGGCGACGGAAGGCGGCAGGCACACCCCGTTTTTTAACAATTACCGCCCGCAGTTCTATTTCCGCACCACGGATGTGACCGGCGTCATCACCCTGCCGGCCGGCGTCGAAATGTGCGTTCCCGGCGACAACATCGAGATGGACGTCGAACTGATTACCCCCATCGCCATCGAAGAAGGCCTTCGTTTCGCTATCCGCGAAGGCGGCCACACCGTCGGTTCGGGCGTCGTCATCAAGACCTTCGACTGATTACCCGCATTGCATCGCGACGGCGCGGTTTACCGCGCCGTCCTTTTTGCATGAAAAAAACCCCCCGCGTCAGGCGCGGGGTTTTTCTGTGCCGGCAGGAACATATGCTTCGGCTACGGGTTTGCCTGCTGTTGCCTATTGCGCATACAATCCGGTCCAGTCGTGGATCAGGGCAAGCAATGTATCCGGCTGCGGTGTTGCGATATCGTCGACTTTCAGCAGCAGCGCCTTGTACATATCGGCTTGGCTGTCCGCCTGCGTCGCCGATATTTTCAGTCCGTATCCCTGCGCCGCCTCGACCAGTTGAGAGGTGATACTGCTTACCGCGCAAGTGACGCCTGCCGGCCCATAAGGCATGATTTCTTCGATAAAAGCGATACAGTCCTGCGTGTTTTGCAGTTTCTGTTTGCCTGCGTCCACATACATGGGAATCAGCGGGCAGCGTTTTGAAACGAAGGCCGCCTGCGACACGCTCATGACGCAGCAGAAAACGCGTCCTTGCAGCGAATACTTTTCCACCAATTCATTGATGCCGCCGAGGTTGCTCACTTCGCGCAGCCGTAGCATCAAACGCTTGCCGGGCCGGGCTTTCATCTCGGCAAAGACCCGCTCAAGTTTGACCGAATCGGGTCCCGCCTTGGAATAACTGCGCGCAAGAACCGGCTCATCACCCGAATAAAAAGCCACGTCAAGAGCCACAATATCGCCGGAACCGTTGAGCGCCGCTTTTGTGTCCAGGAAAGTGGCCGGGCCGCGCGTGCTGGGTTCCACGGTAACCGTGAAGTTTTCAGGCAACACGAGCTTCTGGGCAAGCGCCTCGCGTATCATTCTTTTTTCGGCGCTTTTGGAGAATGCGGCCGGCACGGTCAAGGCAAGCAAAACGGCCGCAACGGCTGTCACAGCCGCCGCAACCGCCTGATAACGTCTGCCATGCTTTTTCACGCCGGAAGTTCCCGGTATATACGCTGCGTAATGGTTTGCATCCGATCCATCTTTTTCTCAATATCGGCTACGAGCGCAAACTGCGTGCGGCAGCGCACAAGGTTATGCCCCGGATAGGCGATTCTGAAATAGTGGTCGCCGTTAAGGTGGTCGGTAAGGAAGCGCATACCGCATTCCAGCGTCATTAATTTTGCCGAAAACGGAAGGTATTCGACTTCGCGGTATGTCAGCGCCTTTCCCGCGGCATGCAGATAGCCGCGCGTATATTGCTCATACAGTTCGAGGTCCAGCGATACCTTGGACAGGTCTGTTTCGTCCTCGCTCGCGGTGTTGGCGCCGAAACGGATGGAGTCGCCGAAATCGTAAAGCGAAAGCCCCGGCATTACCGTGTCCAGGTCGATAACGCAAATGCCCTCGCGGCTTTCGCAGTCAAACATGACGTTGTTGAGTTTGGTGTCGTTGTGTGTGACACGAAGCGGCAATTCGCCCCGGGCGAGCAGATCGAGCAGAACACCCGCATCGTTTTTCCGCTCGAGGACAAAGGCAATTTCATCCGACGCATCGGCGGCCCGGCCTGCGGCGTCTGTTTTAACGGCCTCGAGAAAGGCTTCAAAGCGCGACACGGTATTATGAAAGCCCGGGATGGTTTCATAAAGCGAGTCGATCGGATAATCCGCCAGCATGCGCTGAAACCGGCCGAAAGCTTTTGCGGCGTTATAAAAAACATGAGGGCTGTCGATCTTTTCGCAGGAATAAGAACTGCTGACATAATTGTAGCAGCGCCAGTACCGCCCCTCGGCGTCGACGTAGAAACTCTTGCCGCTGACAGAGGGGATGACGTGAAGCGTTTCGCGCTCCGGGTCACCGCCCGTTTCCCTGATTTTTTCAGCCAGATAGGTGGTGATGCCGACGATGTTCTCCATCAACTGTTCCGGCTGCTTGAAAACGTGGGTGTTGATCTGCTGCAGGATATAACTGGTTTTGCCGCCGCCCGGCTGTTCGAAAAACAGAATGAACGTATTGTTGATATGGCCGCTGTTGGAAAGTTCAAAACCGACATATTCCCCATCAAAAGTGAAACCGGAGAGGATTTCTTTTATGTCGAAAGCAGCATTGTCCAAATCAAAACGACCCTTTCACCGTAAAATAATTTTCCCGAACGCTCCGGGGTTATGAAAACCGAGAACCGCGTCCCCGACAGGGAAAGCGGCCGCGTAATGCGGCGTTGCCGCCGCGTCGGCGCATTTGTAAAAATTGCCTTTGATAACGCCGGGCGCAGTATGATAATCCACACGGTACAATTCGCTTATCAGGCTGTCGGGCACAAAAATCTCCACGCCCCAGGCGGCGTTTTTTCCCTCGCCGCTTTGAAAAACCGTAACCTCAGGCGCGAGCGGCGTCAGTTGTTTAAGATAATCCCTTCTCATTCTGCCCTTGCCGAACTGCGATAAAAAAACGCCTTTGCTGTTAGCTTCGATATTGACATACTCCCGGCGGCCGACCACCGGCTGCAAAAACAATTCCAGGCAGCTGTCTTTGTACACCGGGTCGTCGCGCTCGGTGTAAACCGTTTTCGGCTCGCTCTCAAAACACCAAAGCCTTGCGAAAAGCCCTTTTGAAAGAACCCCGCAAAACTTCGCGAACGCCTTCGGTTTTTGACTGCCGCGCAGCGCAATCCAATGGAAATTGTCAATCGGCAAAGCCGCGACATCATCCCAGGCGGGCAGCTGCGCGAATATTCCGGTGATATATTCTGTCATTGAATGCCTCGGCACAATGCACTGTACTATTGCAAATTATAATCTGCGCAGGCTCTTTCGTCAAGCGGTCCGGCAATTCGCCCAGTTTTCATTCTGCCGAGGATGTGGTAAAATACGGAAAAAGTGCGGAGGCGTTGCGTTTTGCTGATTAGCCAGTTGGTTGCTTTATCCAATGACCTCGGTTCGCGGCAGGAACTTGTGCTTGCGGGCGGCGGCAACACCTCGGTCAAAGAAGGAAATACGCTTTATATCAAAGCCTCGGGTACGGCCCTGGCGGACATAACCGAAAAAGGCTTTGTTAAAATGGACAGGACTTTGCTTTCCGCCATGCTGACACGCCGTTATCCCGACGACGATACCATACGCGAAGCCAGGGCGCTGGCGGATTTGACCGCGGCGATGCTTCCTGGGGAGGAGGGTAAGCGACCGAGTGTTGAAACGCTGCTGCACCATCTTTTCCCGCAGCGTTTTGTCGTCCATCTTCACCCTGCCGCCGTCAATGCGCTCTCCTGCGCCGTCCGCGGCGAAGAAGAGACGCAGCGCCTTTTCGGAAACGAAGCTTTATGGGTTGAATCCTGCCGCCCGGGTTATGTGCTGGCGCGGCTTTGCAGTGAACGGTTAAACGAGTATGCCGGCAAAAACGGTGCGCCGCCCAATATAGTGATTTTGCAAAATCACGGCTTGTTCACCGCGGCCGAAACGCCGGAAGGGATTTACGCTTTGCTGTCGAAAGTGCTGACAACCATTCAAGCGGCGATGCTCATTATCCCCGAGCCAGGCCGAATGCCGGCCTCGGAGCAAACGGCAGCCTGGGAACAGCGCATTGCCGAACTTTTCCCGGCGGGTTACGGCATCTGCCGGGGCGACTGCGTCGCCGCCGGGCTTTTTTCCCGTGACGAGGCGGCGGCCGCGCCGCTGATGAGGCCTTTCACGCCCGACCACATTGTTTACTGCGGGGCTTACCCGCTGTTCAGTGAAAAACCCGAGGACCTCGCTGTCGACCTGGCGACATTCCGGCAGAACCATGATGCGCTGCCGAAGATCATTATTGCCAAAGAACAGGGCTATTTTGCCGTTGGTTCGAACGACAGGGCGGCGCGCCTGGCGAAACTGCTTTTCGACGATGCGATCGAAGTGGCGGTCGGGTCACTGAATTTCGGAGGACCGCTCCATTTGTCGGAGGAACTGACCGATTTCATCGTCCACTGGGAAGTGGAATCATACCGGCAGAGCCGGGCGGGCGTCTGATACGGGGGGCAGACATGCTGGTTAGAATCATCGCCGTTTTCATATCGCTTCTGCTGGGAACCCTGACCTGTCAACCGGAAGGCGGACAACTGATGGAATATGACCGGTACACGCTGCAAGCATACATGACGCCTGTCTGGGAAGGCGGCGTTGTATATAACGAAACCGTGATGTTTGTCGACAATGCGGACGGCAGCGTGGACCCGGCGCCGCTGCTGTACGAACCGTCGGAGATTCTTTCGGTTCGTTCGTTCGACCTGCTCACGGAGTATCAGCCTGGGATCGACTACACGGTCGAAAACGGCAGAATCGCGCTGACATTATGCAGCCGCATCCACCGCTGGGCATATAGCGATTATTACCCCGCTCACGCGATACCGGGCGCCACCTTTGAAAAGACCGGCGGAGGATATATCGCCTTCGGCGAGGGCGATACTTTTTTCAAGACACAGATTGCCGTTACCTACCGGCACAAGGGCAGGTGGAACGGTGTCAAACCCGTTTTTGCCGGCGAACTGAAAAACACCCTGAGAAAACTCCGTACGGGGGAAAAGGTGACAATCGTCTATTACGGCGACAGCATTACGACCGGCGCCAATTCCAGCAACACGCAGGCGCCTTTTGTTCCTATATGGACAAGGCTCGTAACGGCGAAACTGTCCGATTCCTACCCGAAAAGCAGCATTGAACAGATCAATACCGCCGTCGGGGGCACCAACGCGAAGTGGGGCTGCCAAAACGCGCAGCGGCTTGTCGCCGCCTACCGCCCGGACCTGACGGTGATTGCTTTCGGCATGAACGATGCGGGCACCCCGGCCGTTTCCTACGCGGCCAGTATCCTGGGCATCATCGAACAAACCCGCCGGTCGAATCCCGAGGCCGAGTTTATTCTTGTTTCGCCCATGCTGCCCAACAGGGAGGTCAGCGGTTTTTACGGCAACCAGTACCGGTTCGAAAAAGTGCTGTCCTGCATCGCGGACCTCGAACAGGGCATTGCCGCGGTGCCTGTTTGGAGTATGCACAAATATATGCTCGAGAGCAAACGGTATTACGACATGACGGGCAACAACGTCAACCACCCCAATGATTTCCTTGCCCGCGTCTACGCGCAGGCCGTATCCGCGCTGCTGGTCTGCGACAATCAATAAAGAAGGTTATTAATGTGAATCTGGCCCAGGCAATCGAGCACGCAAAAACCAAAGCATTTGAAAGGCCGGCGTCCGCCGGCAGGCTGGGGGGCAAAATTGCTCTGATTACCGGAGCGGCCCAGGGTTTCGGCCTGGAAATCGCCAAACGCATGCACCGCGAAGGAGCTGCTGTCATGCTCGCGGACCTGCCCGCGCAAGCGGCAAAAGCAGAGCTGGAAGCGGAAATCTTAGGGCCGTCCGCCGCGTTTTGTGCCGTAGATATCTCTGACGAGGCGTCGGTGGAAGCGATGGCCTGCGCGTGTACTGAGCGGTTCGGCGGGATTGATATTCTCATCGCGAACGCCGGCATCCTGCGCGCGGGGACGCTGGAGGACCTTGACCTTGCCAGCTTTGAAACGGTGACCAGGGTCAATTACACCGGCTACTTCCTCTGCGTGAAATATGTGTCCGAAATCATGAAGGCCCGTTTTTTCGCGAATCCCGGCGTCTGGTCCGACATCATCCAGATTAACTCCAAATCCGGGCTTGTCGGTTCAAAGAATAATTTTGCTTATGCCGGCAGCAAATTCGGTTCTATCGGCCTGACGCAGAGCTTCGCGCTCGAGCTGGTCGCTTACCAAATCAAAGTCAACGCCGTATGCCCGGGCAATTACTACGACGGCCCCCTTTGGTCCGACCCGGAAAACGGCCTGTTTGCCCAGTACCTGAGGGCGGGCAAAGTACCCGGCGCGCGCACGGCGGAAGACGTAAAAGCGTTTTACCTGTCAAAATCGCCTATCCGCAGAGGATGCACGCCCGACGACGTGGCGAAAGCGGTGTTCTATTGCATTGAGCAGGAGTTCGAAACAGGTCAGGCGCTGCCCGTTACGGGCGGGCAGGTGATGCTCGGATAAGAAGTAAGAAAGGATTTTTACTCCCTATGCCGGAAATACTCGAACAACTCAACCAGACGGGCGCCGCGGCAAGACTTGCGGCGCTTAAAACGATCATTGCCGATGAAAAAGAACCTCCGGCGGCCTTGCCGCAGTATGCGAACAATCACATCCATACGACCTACTCTTTTTCGCCTTACTCGCCGGCCGCGGCGGTATATTTTGCCAGAGCCGCGGGACTGCAGACGGCAGGCATCATGGACCATGATACGATTGCCGGCGCGCGGGAGTTCATCGCCGCGGGCGAGCTTACAGGCGTAGCGACCACCATCGGGCTGGAATGCCGGGTGAGCGTTGCGGGTACGCCGCTCGAAGGCCGGCGCGTCAATAACCCCGATCAGGACTCGGTCGCCTATATGGCAATCCACGGCGTTCCGCACACACAGATCGACTTTCTCCAGCAGGTTTTCGCGCCGCTCAGAGAACAGCGGAATATCAGGAACCGCGCGATGCTCGATAAAATCAACGCAATGATGTCGCCTTTCGGCATCGCTCTTGATTTCGAGGCGGATATTCTTGCGCGCTCAATGCACGCCGACGGCGGCTGCGTCACCGAAAGGCATCTTCTTTATGCCTTGGGCGATAAGATGCAGGCGGCTTTCGGCAGAAACGGCACAGCTGAAATCCTTGAAAACAAAATCGGAATCCAGCTGACAGCCAAACAAAAGCGTTTGCTGACCGACGGGCAAAATCCCTATTATGATTACGATTTGCTCGGGGTGCTCAAATCCGGGCTGGTGGAGCAGATCTATGTTCCGGCGACTGCTGAACTGATGCATATCAGCGAACTGGTCGCTTTGGCCGGCCGGAC
>Ga0116186_1003503_pt1 | contig 13339 bp, 10 predicted proteins | sample AD_JPNNA4_MetaG_FD_89806 | JGI IMG/M metagenome (GOLD analysis project Ga0116186, IMG submission 89806) | Active sludge microbial communities of municipal wastewater-treating anaerobic digesters from Japan - AD_JPNNA4_MetaG | ecosystem: Engineered > Bioreactor > Anaerobic > Digestate | place...
ACTATAATATAAAATGCGAACAGCATCGAAGCCATAACCGCAAACAGCGCGCCGTGACTGATATGAAATCCGTGCCTGGACATAACCATTGCAACTCCGGCGATCCCCAGAACGACTCCTGAAAAACATTTAAAATTAAACTTTTCATTGCCGCTCAGTATCGAAAAAATAAAAACGAAAAACGGGTTGGAGCAGAATATTACGGCCGCCGTAGCGGCGTTGCTGTATTTAACGGCGAGCTGCAGCGAAGACATTGCCAGGGCGATGTTAATAATCCCAAGAAAAGATAAAATTTTAAAATCCGAATAGGAAATTTTTTTTATATCCGAAAGCATATTCTTATGATAAGCGAAAACTATCATAGTTAAAAGACCCAGAAGAAAACGATAAAAGGTAAGTATAACCGGATCTAAAAAAAACATCAAAGGTTTTGAACTTACCTCTAACAAACTGAACAGGATTAGTGTTATACTAAAGTTAAGCATATATTTGCGCTCTTTCTATTTTTATAAACGGAAGCAAAGTATAACAGAATAAAGATAAAAATTCAACTTAACTATAATTAAATTGACATTTAAGTCAGTTTTTGATAAAATCGCCTTATATTTTTTTGCACATTGTCTCGTCTCAACGGAGTGATATATCCACACGGAGGTTATCTATTAAATCAAGGGGGAGTGGATAATGTCACAAAACCAATTAAGTTCGAAAACCATCGGGAGCACGTTTGAAAAAAAGGCCGCTAATATCGAGGTCAATACGGCCGGCCGCAAATCAGTCAAGCATACCGTCGATACGAATCATCCGGTTTACAAAACTAAAATCTTAGTCGTAAACCCCATTCAAACCGAAACGGACTATCTTGACGCGGCAAAAACTAAAATTTCCAAAATCACCGAAATTCTTCCTCTCAGCATTCCTCGCTCTATCGTAGCGATCCTTTTCACGCTGATCGTAATTCCCGTAATCTTTTCGCCCGGTATCTTCATGCCCGATTTTCTCGCCGCGGCAGGCGGCGGAGCTTCCGTAACCCAGTTCAGATTCCCCGAAGCGGTATTCAAAAATTTGAATTTCGACAACCGCGACATTTTAAAGTCGCAGATCGACCATTTAATCTCGAGCTATAACAAACGCCTTAAACACTATTGCCCCGAATCAGAAATATCCAAACTGATAGCTTCGAGAATAATAACCGCCGAATATATCTGGATGAACGCTACAGACGACCTTTTCCTCGATTACATGATGGCACAGATCGCAAGCGTAAAAATCAAACCCTACTTCAGCTATGCACGCGACCGCAAAACGCCCAGCCGCGTGGCTTCGCTCGGAAGATGGGCCACGGAAACCGAACGCATCGATTACGAAAGAAAACTCGCTGAATTCATGCAGAAATACCCCGACGTTTATGAAAAAGCGAACTTCGACCGTCTCGAAAAAATCAACGATCTCATAACCGAAGCCGTTATGACGCATACCTATATCGTAAACGAAACCAAAACGGTAGTTATCGAAACCGAGAAAAAACCCGCTAAAAAAGTGAAAAAATACCGCCGCAAAGCTAAAGCTAAAAAGAGCGAACCCAAAAAAGAAGCCGGCGCATCAAAAAGCGAAGAAAAAGCCGCGGCGCCTAAAGAAGAAAAACCCGCAGAACAGCCCGCAGCAGCAGCTGAACCCGTACCAGCTCCGGCTCCCGCTCCTGAACCGGCGGTAACTCCGGCGCCCGAACCCGCTCCAGCTCCCGCGGCCGAACCTGAAAAACCTAAAGAAGATCCTAAAAACAAATCAAAGGCTAAACCTAAACAGGACAAAAAAGCCGGCCGCGCCGACAACAAAGCGACACCCGCGCCCGCGCCTGCTCCCGAACCGGCTCCGGCTGCCGCTGAACCGCTGCCAGCTCCCGCGCCCGCTCCCGACGCTCAGCCGCCGGCCGACACCAACGCAATGACGCCGCCGCCCGCGCCGGAACCGGCTCCCGAACAGCCCGCAACTCCTTCAGGCAACTAAATCTCAAAATAATAATTTAAAATCAAACACCGTTTAAAAATTAAAGGGGCTTCAAATCGAAGCCCCTTTTTTTATATCTCGCTTATTGAATTTTTGTTCATAATCTGATAAAATAATAAGCTATAAAGAAGCGGCAACGGCGCTATCGTTTTAAACGCTTCTATAATAAAATAGAGAGGTGTTTTTAATAATGTCCGAAACCACTAACAACACTAACGCCAACCAGCATGAACAAAACGCAGAACAAACCATGGCACAGTTCGACGCTTATTCAATCGCCCTTTCTTTTACAATGATGCTCGGCCAGAAAGCCTGGATATGCCTCGGCAAAATAGCCGCCGACCCCAAAGCCGGCGAAATTAAAATCGACCTTCCGCAGGCGCAGTTTTCCATAGACTGCATGGCGGCAGTGCTTGAAAAACTGAAAGGCCGCATCGGCGAACGGGAAGCTTCGGAAATACAGAACATGATAACTAATTTAAGGCTCAATTACGTGAGCGCCCTCAAAGAACCGGATAAAAATTAGATGCAGAAAGTCGCGCTGATAAAAACAAAAACTTACGACAGAAACGAGATTTACAACAATATCGTAAGAATATTCGGCTTTTTCGGCGGAGCCGAAAAATTTTTCGGCCGCGGGGAAAAAGTCCTGCTCAAACCCAATCTGCTTTTCGCCAGAAAATCGGGCGAGCACGTGACGACCCATCCGGAAATAGTGCATGCGCTTTGCCGCATTTTAAAAGATATCGGCTGTAAAATTATAATCGGCGACAGCCCGGGATTTTCAAGCGCCATTACGGTGGCTAAAAAATGCGGCATTTACGACAGCGTTAAAAACTTCGGCGCCGAGTTCGTCAATTTTGAAAAAAGCGTTGAAATAAAGATAAATTCGGAAGATCGAATATTCAAAAAATTTGAAGTGGCCAGGGAAATAATCGAAGCCGATAAAATCGTAAATCTCGCCAAGTTAAAGTCCCACGGCCAGATGCTTCTGACGATGAGCGTCAAAAACACTTTCGGAGTCGTAGCCGGCCTTTTAAAACCGCAATGGCACTTTAAGGCCGGCGTAGACGCCGGCTTCTTCGCTAGAATGCTCATAGAACTCAACCTGGCCGTGGCTCCCGTATTCAGCATTCTCGACGGAGTCTACGGCATGCAGGGAAACGGACCGGCGAACGGCGAAGCGCGCGAGTTAAACATCCTCGCCGGTTCCGTAAGCTCCGTGGCGCTCGATACAGTAGCGGCCGATCTCATTAAAGTGCCGCCGGACGCGTTTTATACCGGGCAGGTGGCGCGTAAAATGAAACTCGACGGCGCTTTTATCAGCGATATAGAAATCGTCGGAAGTAAAAAAGAAGATTTTAACATATCCGGCTTTAAGCTTCCGCAAATGATAGACCTTCAATGGCCGGTTTTAAAATCCATAAGGCGATTTCTCCGCGGATTCAGCCTTCCCGAGCCTCTGTACGACTTTAAAAAATGCCGGTTCTGTAAGATATGCTTCGAAGTGTGCCCGGCTAAAGCTATAGATTTTAAAACCGGCGAATATATCAAATTCGATTTTAAAAAATGCATCAGATGCTTCTGCTGCCAGGAGTTATGCCCGTTCGGCGCCATAACCGTCAAAGAAAGCGTTTTCGACAAATTCCGTAAAATGTTCCACCGAAACAAGCAATCTGCTATTTAGCGAAAAGAGGTCTTTTATGAAAATTTTTAAAACCGTTTTATCATCAGCGTTAGCTTTAGCCTTATCCTTGCTTCCATTCGCCGCCTGCCCGAACTACGCCGCGGCCGAAACCCGGACCGAAGCCTACGGCATGAACGACGAAGTCGCCTGCGGCGACTATATTTACAAACTCATCAACTGCGCGCTCAATAAGCAGGAAGCGAAAACCGACAACTTTTTCATAAGCCTCTCGGCCAGAAATACCGGGCCGGAATCGGGACCCTTTCCGCCTATCGCACTGGTAAACACAAAATCGAAAAAAGAGATAAAACCGGCCGAAAAACTTCCCCCGCTCGACGCCGGAGCCGCGCTGGTTTTAAACCTGAACTTCGCCGTAGAAAAGAACGCGGAATATATACTCAAAGTCAGCGGCGACGCAGAAGGCTACCTTAACGCTACGGTAGATCTCAAAGCCGAAGTGTCGGATCTTAAAAACGAACTCATCAAAGCCGCTGCCGAAGGCGACGCTAAAAAAATCAAGGAGCTTCTTAAAAAAGGCGCTAACGCCAATACCGTCAACGAAAAAAAAGAAACCGTACTCATGCTCGCCGCCGGAAGCGGAAGCTGCGAAGCGGTCAGAATTCTTCTTGAAAAAGGCGCTAATATAAAAACTTCAAACCTTAACGACGAACACGCGCTCTATTACGCCATCGAATCCGGCGATTACGATACCGTTAAACTTCTTCTTGAAAAAGGAGCCAATACTTACTATACCAATTACAGAGGAAAAACGCCTTTGATAGCCGCAAAGGCCAAAGGCGACGACAAAATATACGAACTCGTCAGAAAATACAGCGATAAAGGCTTTTAATATGAGGTTATAAAATGAACATAGAAAAAACGGGCGTTAAAAAAAATAAAGACCTATATAAACTCGCTGCCGGACATATCGACGCCGCAGCCGAAAAGTTATTGAATTTCAGACGGCACCTGCACGCTAACCCCGAGCTTTCCGAAGAAGAAGCCGAAACTAAAAACTATATAATAGCTAATATAGCCGGAAAAGAATATATTAAACTTTCCGAATTCGAAGACACTTTCGGCTTCTGGATCGACGTGATATTTAAAGACGACGGTTACGCTTCAGGAGCCGCGGTCCTTCGCGCCGATATGGACGCGCTGCCAGTGATCGAAGAAACGGGCCTCGATTTCCGCTCTAAAACTACCGCTAAAATGCACGCCTGCGGCCACGACGTACACATGACCGCCCTCTACGGCGCTTTATGCGCCGTAATAGACAACTACGACGCTTTTAAAAATTCTATAAATCTCAGCGCGCTGCGATTCGTTTTTCAGGCGGCCGAAGAAAAATCCCCGGGCGGCGCCTCGGTGCTGGTTAAACACGGCGTTATGCGAAACGTGAAAATGGCCTTCGGCCTTCATGTAATGCCTAACCTTCCGTCTGGCAGGGCCGCTTTGATGGAAGGCCCGGTAATGGCCGCCGTGGACGAATTCGAACTTGAACTTTCCGGCCGCGGCGGACACGGAGCCAAACCCGACGAAGCGGACGATCTTATCCTCCAGGCGTCTGAAATAATATCCGGCGCTCAGAAAATAATATCACGCAAAACAAGCCCCTTTATTCCGGCAGTAATAAGCTTCTGCACCTTCCATGCCGGAAGCGCCAGAAATATCCTTCCGGCGCGCGCAAACCTCTCCGGCACCATAAGAAGCCTCGATCCCATGACCCGTGAATCCCTGAAAATAAAGCTGGAACATACCATAAAATCAAGCTGCGCCGAATTCGGCACCGAATATAACCTCAAACTTATAAACGGATATCCGGTTACCGTAAACGATAAAAAAGCCGTGGAAATTTTCTTCCCGGCCTGCGAAAATGTGCTTGGAACCGGCAACGTTTTAAGCGAAGCCGACCGATCGATGGGAAGCGAAGATTTTTCCTACTACGCCCAACAGGCACCGTCGGCCTTCGTTTTCTTCGGATGCGGCGAAAAAGACCCCGCTCTCAGCTATCCGCTGCACCACCCGCGCTTCAACGTTAAAGACGCCGATATTATCAACGCCGCAAAAACATTCGCGGCGCTTTGCGCTGAATTTTGCGGTTGACCCGCCCGCTTAAAAACGCCCGTCCGCGAACGTTACCGCTTAATTTTTTTAATTATTACGTCGGGCTTGTTCGTTGTAATGCCGTCCAGGCCGTAAGATTTTAAAACCGCAGCGGCCGGCGGCTCGTCGACCGTCCATACGTAAAACTTTAACCCCGCGTCTTTCGCCTTCTTTACAAACGATGCGCTAGCCAGCTTGTAGTCGAGATCCAGGCCGTCCAGATTATTCCTCACCGCTATTTCAACGGCGTCTTCGGCCGAGGCGCCCTGAAAAAATTTCGAGCCTAAAATCCAGTAAGATTCACAGCGCGGTAACGCGATTTTCGCCATGACGGCTACGTCGAGACTGAAACTTATAATGGCCGTATTCTCCCTGCGGCCGGATTTTTCTATCACATGGCCTATAACCTTAAATATCTCCACGCCGCACTTTACCTCTATGAATAATTTCTTGTCCGCCGGCACTATCGCCAGAACCTCCTCCAGCAAAGGTATCTTTTCTCCGGCAAAAGCCGGCGACTTAAACGATCCGGCATCTGCTTTTTTAAGCTCCGCCCAGGCCGTTTCAGCCACTTTTAAATCGAGCGCGCCGCCGCTTATGCGTTTGGTGTCTTTATCGTGTATAACTGCGATCTTATCGTCTTTCGTCAGATGCACGTCTATTTCAACGCCGTCGACACCCGACTCCAACGCTTTTTTAATCGACGAAATAGTGTTTTCCGGAGCGTAAAAAGCCGCGCCGCGATGGCCTATAACTTCAACGGCCAGAACCGGTTGTGCGATAGCTAAAATAAAAAAAATAACGGCTAAAGTCAAAAATGAAAACATAAACACCTGACCTTTCATGCAAATACCTCTGCTCATTAAAATTTTACGGGTTTCTAAAAGAATCTAATACATGCATAAAAGCAAGCCAGGGATGATATATCATCATCCTCGGACCGCTGTAACGCATGACAGCCTTTATTTTATCGCGCATGTCCTTTTTATAACAATGAACTTTGCATTTAGAACACGCCGGCTTATTTTCACCGAAATGACATCTTTCAAGACGCTCCAGAGCGTATTTTAAAAGTTCGCCGCATCCGCCGCAAAGCCCCCCGGCTTTTGAAGCGTCACCGTGAAACGCCCCGCAGTAAATATGAATCATATGCTCGATCGTTTTCTTTTCACGCTCTATTCGTGACATTATAATAACCTTCCGTTGAATTTTATTTTTTTTGATAAGGGAAGGCGAGAGGCCAAAGGCCCCTCCCTTCCCTTAAAAACCCTTCCAACCCCTGATTCGCCTGACGCTTTATGCTTGTGAAGTCCCGGCTTTTCTGCCTTCTTATTCAAAATTCTTCATAGTTTCTTTTTCTATTTCTGTTTTTTTGTTTCTGTTTTTTTTGCGGACGCTCGCTTACGCGCGCGTCCGCGCTGCAATAATGGCCTGCTGGTGAGTCAGCATCAAGTTTTATTATTAGCATTAAGGCTAATCAACCTATTTTTAAGTTGCTTTTAAGCGTGTAGCAGGGGCCAGACAAAATTTTTGAGGGGCGTTGCGGAGGCCCTGGAGCCCATGGATGGGCGGGAAGGGCCGAGCACGAGCGGCAAAAATCCCGGAGGGATTTTTGAACGAGTCCCCGAAAAAATTTGTCTGGCGCCCTGCCACAAACTACCAGCTTAATATGCAAAGAAACTTGGTTAAAATTGCATTCTTGGTTAAATTTTTTTTATAAATATTTTCAGACTGACCCGATCGTTTTATTTAAAAAGGCTCGAAGCTATTGCTTTTTAATATACCTATACGCACATAAAATATTTTGCCGAAAGCTCTTGACAAAAAGAAAAATAATCGATATAATTATATTGATAAATGTTTATCGATAAAAAAATACGAATAAAGGAGGAAGCGCAAATGAAAGCAGCTCAGATGAGTTTGACCCGTAAATTCGAAAAGGTATGCGACATCATAGCCCGTTATAACAACGATCCGTCAAAACTAATTCCAATGCTCCAGGCGATCCAGGATGAATACCGTTATTTGCCAGAGGAGGTAATGGTTTTCGTGGCGACCTCGCTCGGCATAAGCCCGGCCAAAGTTTACGGCGTGGCTACTTTTTATTCGCACTTCGCGCTCAAACCCAAAGGCAAGTTCATAGTCAGAGTGTGCGACGGAACCGCCTGCCACGTTAAAAGATCCGAAGATATAATAGACGCCTTAAGAGACAAGCTTAATTTAACCGAAAAAGAAAATACCACTTCGGATATGCTTTTCACACTCGAAACGGTTTCCTGCCTCGGCGCTTGCGGACTCGCCCCGGTAGTGGTAGTCAACGACGAAGTCCACGGCGAAATGAACCGCGCTAAAGTTAACGAACTGATCGACGCCATAATTAAAAAGGAGGCCGCCAATGAGCAGCGTTAAGAATAAAACCAGAGTTTGCGAAAAATTAAAAAGCGTAGCGCTGGATAAAATAAAAAACGATTACGAAAAACTCGAAGCCGGAATAAAAAGAAGAGTAATAATTTGCGCAGGAACAGGCTGCGTGGCCAACGGCTCGATTAAAATATTCGAAGCCCTCCAATCGAAACTTGCCGGAGAAAAAATGGAAGTAGTTGTTGAATTGCGCGAAGAAAATAAAAAAGACGCGCTTCATCTGTCTAAAAGCGGATGCCAGGGCTTCTGCCAGATGGGCCCCCTGATGACCATACTTCCCGAAAATTATTTATATGTAAAAGTGAAACCCGAAGATATTGACGATATAGTCGGAATTACGCTTAAAACAGGCGATCCCGTCGAACGCCTCCTTTACGTGGACGGCGCCACCGGCCTGAGATGCAAAGGTATCGAGGAAATACCTTTTTATAAAAAACAGCATAGAATGATATTAAAAGAATGCGGCATTATAGATCCCGAAGATATCAACGAATATATCGCCCGCGGCGGTTACGAATCGGCTAAAAACGCATGCCTTACAATGACCCCCGAATCCATATGCGCTTCCATGATAGAATCCGGCCTGCGCGGAAGAGGCGGCGGCGGCTTTCCTACCGGCAAAAAATGGGAACTCACCAGAATACAGCCCGAAGGCAAAAAATACGTAATATGCAACGGCGACGAAGGCGACCCCGGCGCCTTCATGGATAGAAGCGTAATGGAAGGAAACCCGCACAGCGTTATCGAAGGAATGATAATCGCCGCTCGCGCCATAGGGGCCGACGAAGGATATGTTTACGTCCGCGCCGAATACCCTCTCGCGGTTAAAAGAATGAAAAAAGCAGTATGCGACGCCGAAAAAATAGGAATCCTCGGCGATAAAATATTCGGCTCCGGCCAAAACTTCAAATTAAACGTAATGGAAGGCGCCGGCGCATTCGTGTGCGGCGAAGAAACCGCGCTTATGGCGTCTATAGAAGGAAAACGCGGAATGCCCTCTCCAAAGCCTCCGTTTCCAGCGCAAAAAGGCCTCTACGGAAAACCTACCGTAATCAATAACGTTGAAACCCTGGCCAGCGTTCCCATAATATTTAAAATGGGAGTCGGCGAATTTAAAAAAATAGGCACGCCCGGCTCGCCCGGAACTAAAACCTTCGCCCTGACCGGACATGTCGCAAATACAGGTCTGATAGAAGTGCCCTTCGGCACCACGCTTCGTGAAATAGTAAACAATATAGGCGGCGGCGTAACGGACGACAACGGAAAAGTCTCGCCCGACCAATTCAAGGCCGTCCAGATCGGCGGCCCCTCCGGCGGATGCCTCACGGCCGATAACCTCGATATGCCCCTGGATTTCGATTCTTTAAAAGAAATAGGCGCCATGATAGGCTCCGGCGGTCTGGTTGTAATGAATAAAGGCACCTGTATGGTCGGCGTCGCTAAATTTTTCATGCAATTCACCCAGAACGAATCCTGCGGCAAATGCGTTCCATGCCGCGAAGGCACAAGACAGATGCTCGCCATGCTCAGCGATATCACCGAAGGCGAAGGCACCGAAGAAACGATAGCCATGCTCGAAAAATTAGCCGCGGTCATTCAAAAAAGCTCGCTGTGCGGCCTCGGCAAAACCGCTCCGAACCCGGTAAAATCTACGCTGGCCAAATTCAGGTCCGAATACGAAGCGCATATCTATCACAAATACTGCCCTACTAAAAAATGCAAGGCGCTTTTGAAACCGCAGATAGACGCTTCTAAATGCAAGGGCTGCACTATATGCAAGAAAAAATGCCCAGTGGGAGCCATTACCGGCGAAGTTAAAAAAGCGCATGTCATCGATGAATCTTTATGCATCAAATGCGCGGCCTGCGCGGCCGCCTGCAAATTCGGCGCAATTATGGGGGTGTAGAGTTATGAACGAAAATTTGATATATGTCGACGGCCGTGAAGTTAAAATCGAAAATGAAAAAAATCTGCTTGAAATAATAAGAAAAGCCAATATTGAAGTGCCTACTTTCTGCTATCACTCGGACCTGAGCGTTTACGGCGCATGCCGTCTGTGCATGGTGGACGTAGAAGGACGCGGCCTTTCGCCGTCGTGCTCCACACCGCCCGAAGCGGGAATGAAGATAAAAACCAATACGGGCGAAATAAGGGAAATAAGAAAAACCATAGTGGAACTGCTTTTGGCCAACCACGAGTCCAACTGCCCTTCGTGCCCCAAAAGCACCGCCTGCCAGCTGCAGAGCCTTTCAAAAAAACTCGGCGTAGGCGAAATAAAATTTAAAAAATTAGAGACCAAACAGCCGGTCGACCGCTCCACCGAATCCATAGTGCGCGATCCTAATAAATGCGTGCTGTGCGGCGACTGCGTAAGGGTTTGCTCGGAAGTCCAGGGCGTAGGCGTAATCGATTTCGCGCACCGCGGATCTAAAGTTTCCGTGCTGCCTTCTTTCGGCAAAAACCTCAACGACGTCGAATGCGTTTTATGCGGCCAGTGCGTTAGAGTATGCCCCACAGGAGCGCTTTCGGTTAAATCCCAGATAAACGAAGTTTTCAAGGCGTTAAACGATAAAAACAAAAAAGTGGTCGCGCAGATCGCTCCCGCGGTGCGCGTGGCGCTCGGCGAAATGTTCGGCTACGAGCCCGGATCGGTAGTGACCGGCCAGATAGTAGGCGCGCTGAAGCACATGGGCTTCAATAAAGTTTTCGACACTTCGTTCACGGCCGATCTTACGGTTATCGAAGAAGCCAACGAATTCTTAACCAGGTTCAATAAAAACGAAAACCTGCCGCTTATAACCTCATGCTGCCCGGGCTGGGTAAAATACGCCGAACAGTATTATCCGCAGATACTGCCTCATCTTTCAAGCTGCAAATCGCCCCAGCAGATGTTCGGCTCGCTCGCCAAAGACTTTTTGGCTAAGTTATATAACGTCGAACCGAAAGACCTTGTGGTAGTTTCAATAATGCCGTGCACCGCAAAAAAATTCGAAGCCGAACGAGAAGAATTCAAGCATAACGGAATCGCCGAAGTCGACCACGTAATCAGCACCTATGAACTTGCTCAGATGATAGAAGAATCAGGGCTCAACTTCAAAAAAATTCAGCCGGAATCCTTCGACATGCCTTTCGGATTTAAAACCGGCGCGGGCATTATATTCGGCAACTCCGGCGGAGTCACCGAAGCCGTTTTAAGATACGTGGACGAAAAGCTCACAAATAAAAAAAGCGACGCCTACGAATACAAGATAGTCCGCAGCGGAAACGGAATAAAGGAATTCTGCGCCGAAATCAACGGAATTAAAATAAATATGGCGGTGGTAAACGGCCTGGCAAACGCTAAAAAAGCCGTTGAAAGCGTTAAAAAAGGCGAGAAAAACTATCACTTTATAGAAATAATGGCCTGCCCGGGCGGCTGCATAGGCGGCGGCGGACAGCCCGCGCCAAAAGAAGCCGGCGCTAACGCCATGAGGACACAGGGCCTCTACGACAACGACAAAATGCTCCAGCTGCATAAGCCGCAGCAAAACCCCTATATCGAAGAGCTCTATAAAAACCATCTCGGAACGCCCGGCTCCGAAAAGCCCCATAAACTCCTGCATACGAAATATCACAGCCGCAGAAGAATAACCGAAGAAGGCCTTTCGCTGATAAACTCTAAAAACGCTAGAAAAATCGAAGTAAGCGTTTGCGTTGGCACCAGCTGCTATATAAGAGGCGCGCAGGACCTTCTGCACAGGCTCATCAAATACATCGAAGACAAGGAAATGACCTCTATAGTGGAAGTGAAGGCGTCGTTCTGCTTTGAAAACTGCAGCAAAGGCCCGACCGTAAACGTAGGAGGAAAAATAATCAACCGCTGTGATTTCGAGACCGCATGCAAAGAAATAGACTTACAGGCTGGAAAAATTAGCGATGGAAGCGCGGCTTAAATATATCAAACATATTCGAGCGTGACCATTTTGCCTTTTTTCCTTAACTTATCGGCTATGAGCGGCACTATTACGGTGCGGCTCAAAACGCCGAGCTGAAGAAAAACGGGGTCCTTGTGGGCCTCGTTTTTCATTTTGCCGACTATGAAATTCACGCGGTCGGCGAAAGCGAAAAGCGAGTGCAGCGTGCAAACTCCAGTGCTCGCTGTAAAATCCTGAGGGTCCTCGTCTATAATATTGAAAACCTGGTTCAACGTTATCGCGCCTTCGGTTACAAGGTCGATGCCCTTGATCTCATAGCGCGGCGGCTCTATATTGCTGACTATTTTATTTTCCACGCTCAACTTCTGCCCGAGAAATCGAGCCACTATGGAGGCCGTGCTGGAACCGCAAACAACTTTGATGCCGTCGGTTTCAAGGAACTTTTTGACGGTCTCGCGGTCGTCTTTTTCGTCGGCGGGCGGGCCGGTGAATATGTTTATAACGTTTCCGGCGCGGCATGAAATAAAGGCGGCCGTAGTGTCGTCGCCGAAGCGGCCGCCGCACGCTTTTTTAGCCTCCACGATGGAGCCGGCCATTATTTTATCGTAACCTTCGCCGGCGCGCAGGCATTTATTTATATAATCGCTGTAGCCCTCTATAGTCCAGCCGTAATTATTGGTGATGCCCATGCCCGCCTGCGTGATGCCGTCGCTTACGACTATAAGGGCGTTGTTTTCGTCGAGAAAACATTCGAACTCATTGACTATATCGCCGCCGAGAGTGAAGCTTCTTTCGCGCAGCGGCGCGGCGTATTTATTTACCGCGAAGACCGGCGGCGGCATCTCGTAAGACAATATAGAAGTCACTCCGTCGTTCAGAATATTGACCACCGTAAAAACCGCATACGGCAGATCTTTTTGCTTGGCCTCATTCATGGTCTTCACGACGCTTTCCACCGCGTCGAAAATAGAAAACCCGCGTCTTATAAGTTCTAAAAGACGCGAACAGGCCATGGTGGCCGATATGTTAGCTTTAACGCCCGAGCCCAGGCCGTCGCTGACTATTACGACGGTAGAGGACGGAAACCTTTCATATACGACCACGTCGCCCGGAGGCGCGCCCGCTTTTTTAGACTGCTGAGCGTAATTGATTTCTATATGCTTGTAGTTGATTTTAAATTCCGCCTTTTCAATTAAAATGAAGT
>Ga0116186_1003504_pt1 | contig 13339 bp, 8 predicted proteins | sample AD_JPNNA4_MetaG_FD_89806 | JGI IMG/M metagenome (GOLD analysis project Ga0116186, IMG submission 89806) | Active sludge microbial communities of municipal wastewater-treating anaerobic digesters from Japan - AD_JPNNA4_MetaG | ecosystem: Engineered > Bioreactor > Anaerobic > Digestate | place...
CAGTGTTGATATTCGGTATGTGCTTTGGCTGATAGACAAATATGCAGGTGCAAAACACATCGTTGACGAAATGACCATTGCGGGAGAAAACTTGAAATAAAGTTAAAACCAACATATATTTTAAACTGCCCTCAAAAAGTAAGCTGCTATTTGAGGGCATTTTTTTATGGAAATTAAATTAATAAGAAATAAGTTTTTTTAGTGGGAATTTAATCGCTTTTGGGTTTTTTATCTTCCTCGGAGAAAGAGTATTTATGAGTGTTTTTCTCCAAACACCACTCTAATCCCGATAAGTATCAAACAAAAACTGCAAGGTTTCATTGATAGTATTAGCTTTCATTTTTGGGTAAATAACTACAGAATTCAACCAGTTTTCTATAATTAAATCAAAATCATTACCCACTTCATATACCACAGGAACGCCCATTTTCTTTAAGGCAGCCGCATTGCATTCTTGTTCATAATGATCTCGAATAGGAATGCTCAATACTTTTTTTCGAAGGAATAAAGCTTCGGCAGGAGTTTCAAATCCACCACCCGTAATTATTCCGTGACAATTAATTAAGCTCTCGTTAAACAACTTTTGATTGACAGGGAAATAAGTAATGTTTCCCACTTTATGTTTGGTTTGAACATCATTCAAAAACCAATGAAATTCCACATCCGAGAGTTTATGAAACGCTTTTTCCAAACAATCTTTTTGGAATGAAGGCAAATAAACCGTGATGTGTTTTAAATCTTTGGGTTCGGCTTGTGTGATTTCATCTTTGATAACAGGCGGATGAATAAAGGAATCATAATTTTCGAAATGCAAGCCGATGTGTTTGGGAGAAGGCGCATAATGTTTGAGAATCATTTCTCCCATTAGGCTACGTTTTTCGGGTCTTGGTGTGTGTTCTGAAACAAAACTGGCTTGATGACCAAATTGCACCGAATGCACTTTTTGCATTTTGCACGCCAAAGCAGTAACCGAATCAAAGTCGTTGATAATTATATCATAATTTTTCAAAGGCAAGGCAGTAGCATCTTTGTAGATTTGGTGAGGGCGAATGTTTTTTACAATATCCCAATAATTCAAACCGCCACATTTGCTGTAATGCAAGCTGCAACCCGCACTTCTGAATTTTATGGGCAAATTAATATCCAAACTCGCATTGTTGCCGCTCAAAAAGAAATCTACTTCACCAAATTGCTGTAAATAAGGATACAATTGAGTCGCTCTGCTAATATGTCCGTTGCCTGTGGCTTGTATGGCATAAAATATTTTCATATCATTTAGATTTTACCGCAAATTCGCAAACTTTTTTTCCTGTTTTTGTTCTTTTAATTTGCGAATTTGCGGTTTACATTTTTATAAACACTAAACTTTTAGGATAAAATTTTGGAAACAATATCATTATAAACCACTTCTTCTTTTGGTTCCAATTGCGAGAAATCTGATTTTTTATACTGATAAATTTTCCATTTTTCTTTCTTGTATTCCAATGCGGTCAGGTTTTCGATCCAATCACCACTGTTCAAATACAAAACTTCTCCGTGCTGGTTTTTTACCACTTTTTTTTGTGGCATATGAATGTGGCCACAAACGACATAGCTGTATTTTTTTTCGATGGCAATTTCGGCAGCCGTAGTTTCAAAATTCGAAACAAAAGAAACTGCTTTCTTTACGCTATTTTTGATGGTTTTGGAAAAACTTCTTTTTTCTTTTCCACAAGTGACCAAAATCCAATTGATAAAACTGTTGATTAAAATCAGCAAATCGTAACCTTTTCCGCCCAATTTGGCCAATATTTTGGCGTATCCTTTGGTGGAAGAATCGAAAACATCACCGTGGAAAATCCAAGTTTTCTTTCCGTCTAAGTCCAAAATTAATTTGTCAACCAATTCCAGATTTCCAAGAATAAAATCGGAGTATTTTCGTAAGGCTTCGTCGTGGTTTCCGGTAATGTAAATTACTCGCGTTCCTAAATTGGACATCTTGATGATGTATCGCAAAACTTCCATATGTGCAGCAGGAAAATAGCTTTTGCTGAAATTCCACATATCGATAATATCGCCGTTCAAAACCAGGGTCTGTGGATGGATTGATTTTAAATATTGCAGTAATTCTTTGGCGTGACAGCCGTAAGTGCCAAGGTGAATATCGCTTATGACTACTAAAGGTAATTTTCTCTTTCTTTTCATAAAAAGTTTTTACGAAAGTAGGAGGCAAGTGTTATGTGAATGTTGATTTAGTGTTATGATTATTGCAAATAAAAAATCCATCTCGTTAAAATCTAACGAGATGGATTTGTTTATTGGATGAAGGTTTTATTCCTTCACATTCACTCGAATGCCTTTAGTATGACTGCTGAATTCTGGTGCATACATACTTTCGATAGTCGTAATTCCGTTAGAGAAATCGCCCAAATTGTTTACTCGAATGTCGTATTCTAAGACATAAGTTCCTTTGTTGATGGTGTCAAAAAAGAAATGTGTTGCGGCGTCTTTTGTGCTTTTATAAAAACCCAATCCCGCTTTGTATTCGAAACTCGACAATACATCTACAGGTTCAAAACAGGAAGCACGCATATCTTTGAGATGTACAAATTCCATATCTTCTTTGGAAGTGATAACTAATCGAACGGTAACTAAATCGCCAATTTTCAAACTGTTTTTGGTAGTTATTTTTTGCAATTCTTCGCCTTTTAGTGTGCTTTTCTTGAGATACAATTCTTTGGAAACCGATAAAACGGCTCCTGAATTGGTTTTAATTTTATCCAAATCTTCAAAATATTGCCAATAAACTCCTCCAAAACCGGGAACTTTCGATTTGTTTTCAACAACAATAGTTGCCATTTCTTTCTTGATTTCGTCGGCTTTCCAGTTTAGTTTTACATAACCTGTTTCGGCTTCTTTTTCGTTTTCGGATAGTTTTTTCGTCAGGATTTTTTGGTCGCCAATTTTGATAATGGTGTTGTCTTTTACGCTCAACCAATTCGTTCCTTGCAACAATAAAGCATAAATAGCTTCGGTGGTCGATTTTGTGGTGGGCCAGTTTTTGGTTTGTTTGTTTTTCAGCAACCAAACTTTCATTGCATCGACCGATTTGGTGTCGTTCGAAACTTCGGCGAAAGCCTCAATTAATAAAGCTTGGGTTTCTATCGGAGCTTGATACCAATACCAGCCTGCTTTGTTGGCAATCCAATACATTCCCCAATCTTCATTGTTGGAAGCCGTTTCTTTCAGGCTTTCGATGATTTTCTTGGCTGCGTCTTTTTCACCAAAGCGATGTAAAGTCAAAGCAGCCAATCCTTTTTCGTATAAAGAATAGGTCAGCCAATCTTTTTTGGCAGCTTCAAGATACAATTTAGTTGCTTTTTTCAAAGTATCCGAAAGTGGATAATTTTCCAAATAAAAACCTCGGGTGTATAAATAATGCAAATCGGAATACGGATTGAACCAAATCAACTTATCGGTTTTCTTCCAGTTTTTGGTCGTGTTTTTATAATTTTCTAAAAATTTTGCATCCATAAACGGAACTCCAGTTGTGGCAATTTCCTTGATTTTGGTAGCATTGTTTTCGTCTTTAGTGAGTTTGGAAAGATGCCCCAAGCCTGCCAAAATATGTCTTGTAATGTATTCACTTTCCTCGCTTCCGTCAAACCAAGCAAAACCTCCTGATGGTTTTTGTTTTTGTTTCAGTTTGTCGAAAGTGGCTTCCTGTGAACTTTTCATTTTTTCTAAATCGAAAAGCAAGGCTAGATTTTTCTTTTTCTCGTCTTCGTTTTGAGCATCGTTCAGCCAAGGTGTTTCGGCAAGAATCATCGATTTTAGTTCTTCGTTTTCTTCGAGTTTTGAATTGAGTTTTCCGTTTTTTCTCCAAGTTTCGAAAAGACTGGCGATTTTCGGATTACTGGAAATAATTTCCGAAGCCAAAGCATTGGCATAAAAACGAGCAAAAGTTTGTTCGGCACATTCGTGTTCGTATTCCATCAAATACGGCAGAGATTGAATGGCTAACCAAGTTGGATTCGAAGTGTACTCCAACGTAAATTGATGATTTCGTAAAGAGGTTGAAGTGTTGTTTTTCAGGTTCTCGAAAGTGTATTCTTTCTTGGAGTTTTCTCGAACCCAAATCGGAATACTTTCGGTCACGAGCATATTATTGGTCAAAACGGGAAGGATGTTTTCTTCTCCATCGGAGAAATTGCCGGCTTTGGCCAAAACTTTATACTGAACGCCTTGCAATCCTTCGGGAATGTAGATTTTCCAACTCACGGTGGTGTTGCCGTAAGCAGGAATCGTGAAGTTTTTAATGGTATTTGTATTGTTCATTTTGCTATCGATACTTTGCATTGTGGTGGCATCGAATAGTTGCAAAACAGCGATTCCTGTTTTGACGTCATTGGTAATATTTGCCACTTTTGCGGTGATAACGATGCTGTCTTTTTCCCTGAAAAATCTTGGGAAGTTTGGTGTAAGCATCAACTCTTTTTGGGTAATGACACTTTTTTCCAAATAACCAGTAACAGCATCTTTGTTGTGTGCCATTAAACGTAGTTTCCAAGCGGTCAAAGCTTCAGGCGAAGTGAAATTGAAACTCAATTTTCCTTTCGCATCTGTTTTTAAATTCGGATAAAAGAAAGCCATTTCGGATAGATTTTTTCTAGCTTTTACTTGGGTTAAGGCTTCAAGGGCTTTTTTAGTCGTGATGATAATGACCCCGTTTGCGGCTTTAGCACCATAAATTGCTGTTGCTGCGGCATCTTTTAGAACATCGATGGAAATAATATCGGTTGGAGAAATTAATTTGAATTGTTCTTCGGGTATTGTTACGCCATCAACAATATAAAGAGGCTCGCTTCCTGAAATAGAATTAGCTCCACGAATTCTAATATTTGAATTATTTTCAGATTTCCCATTAACAGTTATGTTAACTCCTGCAACTCTTCCCTGCATTACATCTTCTAATCTTATATCTATTCCTGCTGTATTATATATAGTATTGTCTTCTTCAATCACAGCTGCAACAGATCCAGTGAATCCTTTCTTTTTGACGGCTCCATAACCCACAACAACTACTTCTTCTAAAGTATTGCTAGATTCTTCTAATTGGACATCAATTACTTTGGTGGATATTGTAATTTTTTTAGTTTCGAATCCAATTAAAGAGAATGCTAATTCTTCGCCAATGGCGGCTTCTATTTGATAATAACCATCAAAGTCAGTTTGTGTACTTCGTTGAATTCCTTTTATAACAACGCTTACGCTGGGTAAAGGACCACTTTTATCCGAGACAATTCCTGATATCATTTTTGCATTTTTGGGTTTTTTGCTTTTGTTGTTTAATTGTTTTTGATAATCTCTAAGTTGCTGTGGTGTGAATGAGTTGTTGAAGTCGAATCCAAACCACATTAATTTGGTGTTCTCATCATTAAGTTCAATCCGATTTTGAATAGAATTCAGGTTTCTGATGGGACTCGATATTTTGTCAAAACCTAAACCTGTTTTAAAGTTGGAAGAATTATTATAGTTATCGCCAAAGGTTAAACCATTCCAATCTCTCTTGGCAAATTGATCTAACGAGCTATCGTACATCGAGGCTAAAACTTCGGCTTCTTTTGAGGTATTAGATGATTTTAATTGAAACGACCAATTTTCATTGTTTCCGGGTTGTATTTTGTTTCTAAAACTTTCTACAATAAATTCCAATTTTGGTTCTTCGACTTTAAGAACAACTTCTATGTGATCTTTAAAAGTTTGATTTTCAAAAACACTTTCAAAACCTATGCTCATTCTTTTTTCAAATTCCTTTTTCAGCGGAATTTTGATAATAGTTTCATTGTTTTGCAAGTGGAAAGTATCCTCAAAATAAAGGTAACTTTGATAATTTCCAGTTGTCGTAATATAGAGTTCTGGAATAATCGAAGTCAATTTTACTAAAACAAAACCATCTTTTTTAGCATCTTTATTAATTTGTATTGCAGTGAATAATTTACTCGGATTGAATTTGTCTTTGCTTTGGATTATTTGAAAATTAGAACTAGTTTCTATAGAATTATCAAAACTATCTTTGGCTGAAAATACTACTTTATAGTTTCCCGATTTGTAATTAGAAATAAAATTCAAAACCAATTTTTTATCCTTTTCAGTGTCTATTTTTTTAGAATAAACTAAAGTGCCTAGCTCTTTGTCGGAAACAGGTTTTTCATTCTGTTCATAAGGAAATAATCTTGTAAAATCTTGTTCGGAAATGGTTTCTATTTCGGGTTTTTGCCAAACTCTTGCTTTGAATTTATTTGAAAAAGGACTTGTATAATAGAGTTTTAGTTCGCCTTTTGTGGCTAAAAATTCTCCGTTTAGATTAGTACTGTTTAGGATAATATCGTTTTTATCCTTAGTTTCAAGTCGCTTCGGAATGGTTGTAGAAAGTTTCAAAGAATGATAACCAATATTAACAGATGTATAGGTTTTGTGCGTTTCACCATTGATGTCGGTGACTGAGGCTGTAATGCTGTATTCAAATATGGGTAGCTGTTCTTTTGTTGCATTTTCGAAAGGTTTGGCAAGGAAATTTATTTCAAATTTTCCCGAAGCATCCGTTTTAGTTTCGCCAACTAAAATGGATTCAGATTTACCGTTTAGGTTGTAGTAATATCCGTTGTTTAAGGTATAAGGTGTAAGTCTAACTTTGTATTCTACTTTTGCATCCGAAATATTGCTTCCTGCAAAAGCTTTGGCAAGTCCAGTCACGCTTACATTTTGATTGACTTGATACTCTTTTTTTACAGGTTCAAAACTTACTTCAAATTTTGGACGTTTGTATTCTTCGACTTCAAACGTTGTTCCAGAAATATTAAAATCTACTTTATCCCAAAAGCTTGATTGATTTTGTTCGATAAAATTGAAATTGGTTTTCAAGGGACTTTCAGGTTTTTTTACCATCATTCTGAAATTGCCAGTTAATCCAGTTTTTGGCAGAACAAATTCTCCCGAAAAAGAGCCAAAATCATTGGTTGTGACTTCAAATTCTTTAAAGACAGTATTATTCGGGTCTTGAATTGTAATTTTGAAAGTAGTTTTGGTAGTCAGATTCGTTTTGTCCTTGTTTTTCTGAATAGCAACTCCTTTATAGTAAACAGTTTGCCCTGGACGATAAATGGCGCGATCTAAATAAAATTCGACTTTTCCAGTAGGTTTGTTGTTTACTATGTTTGCGTAACTATAGTTATTATATAAATAGTGATTGTTTATTAAAAGCGAATCAGTTGTAGTTGTAAATTGGATAGGGCCATAATTGTAGTTGTTGTTTTCTTTGATACAAGTTGCTAAACCATTTTTATCTGTTTTGAGCGTTTGATTTAGTAATTCTATAGAAACGTTCTCTAAAGGTTTTCCGGTTTTTCTGTCCAAAACTTGGTAGTTTTCGGTTTTGTCTTTTTGAGAAGCCAAAACAGCAATATTCGAAATGGTAATAGTTTCATAAGCAAATGCTTTTTTGTCTTTTGCGTCAGAATCGCTTTCAAAATAAACTAAATAGCTTCCAGTTTTTAATTGTGGTAAGAGGACTTCGGTAGTGTATTCAAAGTAGTTTTTTTTATCTTCCAATTCATAATTTTTAGAAGCAATTGTTTTTTTATTTTTAATAATTGTACTAGCTAAACTGTCTTTGTTGTATGGGGAATTTCGGAAGTATTTTAAGGTTTTAAGGTCGATTTTATAAAAAGAAACCGATAGACGATTTAAGTTTTTATATTGAATAAAAGCTCTGGTGTTTTCGTCGGTATAACAGTATTTTTGTAGCTGAATGTTGAGCGATTTCGAAATAATATCTTGTTTCTTTTGTAATGCCTGTTTGTGTGCGTTAGAACGATTATTGATTTTTACAATGCTGTCAAGTATTGCAATAGCTTGAATCTTGTAATCAGGATGTGTTTCTTTTGATGCTTGTTTGTTCAGGACAACTGCTTTTTCTAATTGAATTTTTTGAGTTAAGATAATGTCTTTAGATTCTTTTTGAAGAAGATTCAAAGATTTCATAAAAGTATCGTTGGAATTTAGCAAATAAGTATCGCAAAATTGCATTCTATCGAATTGGTTTTCTAAAGTAGAAGCATTCATTTCCTGCTTTTGATACAAAACAAGTGCTTTTTTTAGATTTTCGTCTTTTGTAAAATCGAAATTCAATTGGATAAAATCTGCTGATTTTCCTATGAGTTCCTTTTCAAAGACAATAAATTTACTTTTATTAATTCCCCATTGTTCAATTTTTTGGGTGTAATAATCAATGTTTTCACCTAATAAATAATCAAACAAGTTTTGTTTATTGAATTTTTCTAAAGTAAAAAAATCAAATAATTCTTCGTATTGACTTAATGAAGTCGATTTTAGAATGGTTTCATCTTTTAATGTATTTTGAAATGAAGTGTCAATTTGATTGATAAAATCAGTATTTGTCCAAGTTAAAAAATCATCATCGAGGCTTACAGTATTGGTTCTGCTTCGAACAATATAATCGTTGTCATCATAATAATCACTCAAACACTTCGCATAAACCAAATTCAAAATCGCTTTTGAAGGAATCGAAGCTCGATTGATTTCGGCTTTTAAATTGTTGATGATTTTGGTTTGCGCATTTTCGTCAACCACCTGCAAATATTTCGATTCATAGAAAAAACATTTGATGATTTGCACTTCGTTTTTGTCGGCAACCGCTTTTTTGTGGATTTTGGCAACGATGGCATTCGCCGATTTAATTTTGCCGTTATTTTCATTTTTGATTACTTTATTCCAGTTTTTCTCATAATTTTGAGCATAAAAAGAAGTTGAAATTAGAAGGAAGGCAAATAAGATATTTTTCATATTTTGGTTTTATATAAGTAGAGGGCAATTATTTGAAAAAGGTTGGAATGCTTGTCAATTATTTTTTAAAAGTACTAATTTTTACTTAAAAGCTAACGAAAATTCCTGTATTTTCTTATTTTTGAAAAATGAAAAAACTGATCTCTTTCTTTTTACTATTTCCGCTATTAATTTGGTCGCAATCCGATTACAGCAAGGCCGAAAAATTATTCGACGCCGGAAAATATGAGCAAGCGCAACCCGTTTTCGAAAGTTTTTTAAAACAAAATCCCTCTCATCTAAAAACGATAGAATATTTGGGAGACATTGCGGGTCACGAAAAATCTTGGGACAAAGCCATTGGCTACTATAAAAAACTAAAACAATTAAAACCTTCCGAAGCCAATTATTATTTTAAATACGGCGGCGTACTGGGAATGAAAGCCAAAGAGTCCAACAAGTTCAAGGCACTCGGAATGATTGGCGAAGTCAAATCCTCCTTCGAAAAAGCCATAGAATTGAATCCAAAACACATCGAAGCACGTTGGGCATTGGTAATGTTATACCTCCAATTGCCCGGAATTGTGGGCGGAAGCGAGACAAAAGCAATTAAATATTCGAATGAGTTGATGAAATTATCTCCTGTGGATGGTTATTTGTCCCGAGGTCAAATCGACGAATATTTTGAAAGATATACCGCTGCCGAAAAAAATTATATCAAAGCCAATGAAATTGGTAAATCAAAAGTTACGTTTCAAGTTTTATATAATTTATATTTGAAGAAATTAAAAGACCCCAAGAAGGCGGCCGATTTAAAACAGCAATTCGACAAAAAATAATCTACATCCAATTTCGAATAATTGGAATTTAATAATTGGAAAAATATTAGTATGAGAACTCATTTTATCGCCATTGGCGGCAGCGCAATGCACAATTTGGCTTTGGCATTACACAACAAAGGATATCAAGTTACGGGAAGTGACGATGCCATTTTTGAACCATCGAAATCCCGTTTGGCCAAAAAAGGAATTTTGCCAGCAGAACTGGGTTGGTTTCCCGAAAAAATCACCCAAGATATCGAAGCCGTAATTCTCGGAATGCACGCCAAAGCTGACAATCCCGAATTATTGAAAGCACAAGAATTGGGACTGAAAATTTATTCCTATCCCGAATTTTTATACGAACAATCCAAAAACAAAACCCGCGTGGTTATTGGTGGTTCGCACGGAAAAACAACCATCACTTCGATGATTTTGTACGTGATGCACTACCACAATATCGAAGTCGATTATATGGTGGGAGCTCAACTCGAAGGTTTTGACACGATGGTGCATTTGACCGAGGAGAATGATTTTATGGTTCTCGAAGGTGACGAATATTTGTCATCTCCAATCGACCGAAGACCAAAATTTCATTTGTACCAACCGAATATTGCCTTGATTTCAGGAATTGCTTGGGATCATATCAATGTTTTTCCAACTTACGAAAACTACGTAAACCAGTTCGAGATTTTCATCCAAAAAATAACCAATGGTGGAATTTTGGTTTACAACGAAGAAGATTCAGAAGTAAAACGTGTTGCCGAAGCAGCTACGAATCCAATTCGAAAAATGCCTTACACGACTCCAAAATATGAAGTGAAAGACGGAGTTACACTGCTAGAAACTCCAGAAGGAGCAATGCCAATAGAGGTTTTTGGTGCGCATAATTTGAACAACTTGGCTGGAGCCAAATGGATTTGCCAGAATATGGGCGTGGACGAAGCCGATTTTTATGAAGCCATTGCGAGTTTCAAAGGAGCTTCCAAACGTTTGGAAAAAATTGCTGAAGGAAAAGGAAAAGTAGCTTACAAAGATTTTGCCCATTCGCCAAGCAAAGTAGCGGCTACGACCAAAGCCGTGAAAGAACAATACCCAAACCGAACTTTGGTAGCTTGTTTGGAATTGCACACCTACAGCAGTTTGAATGCAGAATTCTTAAAAGAGTATGAAGGCGCATTGGAATATTCCGATGTGGCTGTGGTTTTCTATTCGCCTGATGCTGTAAAAATTAAGCAACTCGAAGAAGTAACTTATGAGCAAATTGCCAAAGCCTTCAACAGAGAAGATTTGATTATTTATACCAATCCAGCCGAATTTAAAACCTTTTTATTTAATCAAAATTTAGAAAATTCTGCATTGTTGTTGATGAGTTCTGGAAATTATGGCGGATTAAATTTTGATGAGGTAAAGACGTTGATAGAGTAATCAAATGGAACAAACTAATTTCCCTATAACGCACTGGTCCGAAGACGACAAACCACGCGAAAAGCTGATGCTGAAAGGTAAAAGTGCGTTGAGCGATGCCGAATTGATTGCCATTTTGATTGGTTCGGGAAACCGAAACGAATCGGCGGTGGGATTGAGTAAACGAATTTTGGCGAGTGTAGACAACAATTTGAATGCCTTGGGAAAATTAACCATCCAACAATTGATGAGCTTCAAGGGAATAGGCGAGGCCAAAGCCATTTCGATTATGGCAGCAATGGAATTGGGAAGACGAAGAAGGGCAGAAGAGGCTGTCGAATTGAAGAAAATTACCTCCAGCAAAATGATTTTCGAATTGATGCAACCCATTATTGGGGAATTACCCCACGAGGAATTTTGGGTTTTGTATTTGAACAATTCGAACAAAGTACTTTCGAAATCGCAACAAGGCAAAGGCGGTATTACAGGAACGGTTGCCGATACTCGATTGGTTTTTAAAGTTGCTTTAGAATTGGGAGCGACGGCAATAATTCTATGTCACAATCATCCTTCGGGAAATTTGAAACCTAGTGAAGCAGATAAAAAATTGACACAGAAACTCAAAGCAGCTGGACAAACGTTGGATATTCCTGTTTTGGATCACGTAATTATTACTGAAAATGGGTATTACAGTTTTGTCGATGAAGATATTTTATAAGAAATGAAAATAACAAACAGCAACATAACAGATGTCTTTTTCGATCTGGATCACACGCTTTGGGATTTTGAAAAGAATTCGGCTCTAGCCTTTGAAACGGTTTTCAAAATGCAAGATTTGGCAATTAATATGACTGAATTTCTCCAATTTTATGTGCCTATCAATCGTGAATATTGGGAGCGATATCGTAAAGACGAAATTTCACAAAAGCAACTTCGTTTTGGCAGATTGAAAGACACTTTCGATTTGATGCGTTTTGAAATTGAAGACGATTTGATCGTAACTTTATCCGAACAATACATTCATTATTTACCCAAATTCAATCATTTGTTTGACGGAACGATTGAAATTTTGGATTATTTGAAGGCCAAATATAGCTTGCACATCATTACCAATGGTTTTGCAGAAATCCAAGAAAACAAATTGAATAATTCGTATATTACGCACTATTTTAAGACCATTACCAATTCGGAAATGGCGGGGGTAAAAAAGCCTAATTCTCTTATTTTTGACTATGCTTTGAATTTAGCTAAAGCTAAAAAAGAGAATAGCATTATGATTGGCGATTGCATTGAAGCTGATGTTCAAGGCGCTTTGGATGCAGGTTTGGACGCTGTTTTTTTTAATGAAAACAATGTTTCAGTACCCCAAACAATTAAACAAGTAAACCATTTATTAGAATTAAAAAAATATTTATAAAATTATGAAAACTAGAATCCTATTCCTGATGTTGTTTGTTGCGAGTTATAGCTTTTCGCAAACGGTTAATGATTATAAAGCGGTTGTAATTCCAATGAAATACGACTTTCAAAAAGAAGAAAATCAATATCGTCTTCAAACAATTACTAAAATGAATTTACAGAAAGCTGGTTTTCAAGCTTTTTATTCGAACGAGCCAATTCTTGGTCAGTTTCCAGATCGATGCAGTCTATTATATGTTGATGTATTGAAAGAAAGTGGTTTCTTGACAACAAAATTGTATGTTGTTTTTAAAGATTGTTTTGGACTTGTTATTTTTAAATCGGCTCTCGGAACGAGTAGGGAAAAAGAATATGGTCCTGCTTATTCTGAGTCATTGAATTTAGCTTTCGGAACTGTTTATGAATTGAAATATCAATACAATGGCAATACTAATTTTGGTCCCAAATCGAGTATTGCTCCACAATCAATGCCAATTCCACTTGCGTCAACAGCTGCAGTTCCAGCCGTTGCGGTTCCAGTAGTTCCGACCGCTGCTGTTGTTGCAGTTCCAGCTGTTTCAACGTCAAATAACGTAGCTAAAGCAGCTGAAAGTAAAAGTGTAGGTTTGTTATATGCACAACCTACATCTTACGGTTATCAGTTGATTGATAGCGAACCAAAAGTAGTGATGAAAGTGTATAAAACATCTAATCCAAATAGTTATATGGCCAAAAAAGGGGATGTTCAAGGGACTTTGTTTTCAAAAGACAATCAATGGTTTTTTGAATATTATCAAGGAGATAACTTAGTTTCTGAAAAAATAGAGGTTAAGTTTTAGTTCAGATTTCAGATTTCAGATTTCAGATTTCAGATTTCAGATTTCAGATTTCAG
>Ga0116186_1003505_pt1 | contig 13338 bp, 29 predicted proteins | sample AD_JPNNA4_MetaG_FD_89806 | JGI IMG/M metagenome (GOLD analysis project Ga0116186, IMG submission 89806) | Active sludge microbial communities of municipal wastewater-treating anaerobic digesters from Japan - AD_JPNNA4_MetaG | ecosystem: Engineered > Bioreactor > Anaerobic > Digestate | place...
AAACAATACGGACTACCACCTAACAACAGAGGTAATAAAAAATTCACGATTATGATTTTGTTTATAATTGGCTTACTGATAATTAAAAACTTATTGCAATGACTGATGAATTAAAACAAATACACATAAGCGATTTTTATTGGTTCGCACCATCTGAATCAATAATTACATTTGCGCCAAAAGATGAATACAAAAGTATTTTACCTATACATAGAGCAACAACACGAGAGGGTGGAGAGCATTTGTGTAAAAAATCTATATGGAATAACCAAAAAAGTCTAAAACTAAATATAAAATATAGGTTTCTAATTAAAGGAAATTTTATTCAAGAAGAATCACTAATTTATTAAATAATTAAAAACAAAACAATGGCAACAGAGAAAAGCTACCCGAAAGGGTTAATGGGATTTCACAAACATGAGAAAGCACCCGAATTTGTACTAGGTACATTAATAATCGACCCAAACAAGTTTTTTGAATGGATGGGCGAAAACAAGGACAAGCTAACAGACTACAAGGACACGAAGCAATTGAAACTACAAATTTTAACGAATGAAAAGGGATTATCATTTGTAGTTGATGACTGGAAACCAAACGCAACAGCAAAACAAACAGAAACAAAAAAACCATTATTTTAAAACCTAAAAATAACAACTATGAAAAAAATGGAAATATACAACAGACTTAAATCTCCACCAAAACACGCACTAAAAAAGATAGGTTCTGGTTCACGTATTGCAGGGTTTACAAATATCTCTCCTATGTGGCGGATTGAGGCAATGACAGAAGAATTTGGAGTTTGTGGAATTGGTTGGAGATTTAACGATGTTGTTTATACTTTTGAAAAAGGTGGAGGGAATGAAATTGTTTGCTTTTGCGATTTATCTATTTCCGTAAAAATAGATAATGAGTGGAGTGATAAAATACCAGGCGTTGGAGGTTCTAAGTTTGTTGCAGACCAAAAAAATGGACAGTTTACTTCCGATGAATGCAAAAAAATGGCGTTTACCGATGCTATGGGCGCAGCCATGAAATTGCTAGGAGTTGGAGCAGATATATACATGGGAGGGAAAAGCGGAGAAGAAAAGCAGAAATACGAAACTGATTCAGATGTAAACAATGACAAGGAAAATATTTTAAAATACAAATCTTGGATTGATTCAATCGAGAACATACAAGACAACAAAACCTTAGAGTTGTTTTATAAAAAGAATGAGGAAGTAATATTGCAAGACGCTTTTTTACACAAGTTAATCGCCAATAGAAAAAACGTTCTAGAGTATGGTAGCACTATTTGATTTAGATAGTTTGGTTTACGATTCTTTGTATCGAGTGGCATCTATTGCTCAAATGAAAGAGTTTATTGAAGAATATGGCAAGAAAAGGGCAAGAAATGCAGTTGTCCAGATGGCATATAATAGGCTTGACCAAATGATTGTAAAGATATTATCAGAGATAGAAAATTGTTCTACAGAAATATCAACCATTGAATATTACTTAACTTATAACTTGTCTCCTAAGAGAAACGAGATAGAACCTACCTACAAAAAAAATAGGAAAAAAAACAAGTGGGCATCGCTATTAAGGAACTATCTAATTCAAGATGCTAGTTATGATATTTTCTATAATTTTGAGTGGGAGGCGGACGATTTAATTTTTGATAGAGCAAGGAAGTTGAAGGCAGAAAATATTGACTATGTAGTTATTTCTAAAGACAAAGATTTAAAGCAGATAGGAGGTCTTTTTTTTGATTACTACAAACAAGATACAGGAGAATTAGACGACTATTTTAAGAAGATTAAAAAGTATAGGGGATTATCTTTTATAACAGAAATAGAAGCCAATAAATTAGTGTATTTGCAGATTTTAAAAGGGGATTCCGTAGATAACATTAAGGGATTAAAAGGTATTGGAGAGCAAAAAGCGCAAAAGATACTAAGTAGCAAAAATACTGAATTTGGATTTAGGCGCTCAGCATTTGCGAAATATAAAGAATTTTATGGAGCAGATGCTAAAAAAGAATATCGAAAAACAGAATTTTTAGTTAGGCTCGGTATAAGGAAATAATTAATTAAAAAAAGGATGCAAGTTAAATAAAAAATGTTATATTTGCATTAGGGATTAAGACACCATAAAAAAGAGAAAATGAAAAAAGATTATTTAAAATTTTGCCCGTACATTAATCGAAGGTTACTCTTACCTTGTCTTAACGATTTTTGTACGGGCATTCATATTTTAAATTATTTCTATGCCCTATAATATTTACTCTTATTTCAATAGCCATGTGGAGGGCGAAATATTTAAACTTATTCCAAAAAAGGAGTATAAAGAGGTGTTGGATATAATATCCACCGATTACCCAAAGGATTCAAATAAAGAGATAATTAAGGCAAGATTAACGCAAATTGCACGCAGGGCGATAAGTGTTAACCATGTCGATTTAATGTGTATAGAACGAAATAAAAACTTATAAAAATGGCACTAAATAACCAACCATATTTACCTCTTTACGTTGATGATTGGATGAACAACAACAAATTAAAATTGTCATCACCATCATCACATGGATTGATGATTTCCATAATGTGCATAATGCACAAAGAGGATTTTTATGGAAAAATTTTGCTAAAGCAAAAGTTTAAGCAAAATAACAAGCAAATAAATAATTTTGCTTTACAAATTGCTAAACTAACTGCATTCGATTTTAATGAAATTTTGCTACCACTTGAAGAATTAATAGAAAATAAAATATTAATAATTGATGATGATTTTTTGATTTGTGAGCGAATGGTAAGGGATGGAGAACTTTCTATAAAACGTTCATTAACAGGAAGTATTGGAGGTAAATCAACACAAAAAAACATTAAAAAAGATAAAAGTTTTGCTAAAGCAAAAATTAAAGCAAACGCTGTAATTGGAATTGTAAATGAAAATGTAATTGAAAATGTAGTTGAAGATGAAAATATAAAATCTGAAATTGAATTTAAAATTGACGAAGTTTTGAATCATTTTATAAAAATTACAGGAAAAGAAATTGATGTTTCCGCAAATTCAAACAGAAGGTTTGTAAAGTCGAGATTGAAAGATAAAATACCAATCGAAGATTTAAAGAAAATTATTGAGTTAAAAACTTTCAAGTGGAAGGACGATTCAAAAATGAGGCAATATTTGAGAATTGAAACGCTTTTTAATGAAACAAAATGTAATTCCTACCTAACCGAAGTTAGAGATATTGAAAATAATCCACAATTAATAGAAAAAATTAAACAAGATGTCGAATTTAATAAAAAAGGAAACAAGACTTCAGAAATGGCAAATAGAAAAGAACAATTACTTAGAGGCTTACATGGCAGTTAATAGTGGGCTTTTAAAAATTGAAAATAAAGCCATTACAAGCGCAACATCGCATGAAAGATGTATAGTTGAAGATAGTTACCAACTTTCTGAAATGATTGAAAAAAATGGAGCTAATGTTTGTAAAAACAATATACATAATTTTATTGAGTTATTCATTATTGAAATTTTTGAATGGTTTGGCAAGGAAATTAAAGAAAATTTGAGCCAAAATTTAGCAAAAACGATTTATGAAAATTATTACTTTCTAAAAATTGCAGAATTTAAATTGTTTGTTGAAAAAATGAAGTCTGGGCATTGGAAACAAGTACACAATTTATCCCCTGCCGTGATTATGGAGAGATTGCATGAGTTTGTGGTTGATTCAATGAATATAAGAGAGCGAATTGCACAAAACAATAATGCAAATGAACGAAGTTTTTTATCTGAAAATGGAGAATTGATTTCAGAAAAACTTATGCCTGTATTTGTTAGGGTAAATAGGGATATGGAGAATAGGAAATTATCGAAATTAGCAATTTCACAAATCGAAGAAAAAAAAACAAGCAAGAAAGATTTTTGGAAAACGCACGATTGGTTTTCAGAAAATAAATTGTGTTATGAATGGTTGGAAAAACAAAAAGAAAGCCAATTTATAAAACTTGGATGGTATCAAATGTTTTTACTTAGAAAACAAAAATTATAATTAGATGAAAACGAAAAATGGAAAGGAAACGAATGGCGATTATATTAAGTTTAAAATCGAAGTTTCAGGCAGTTGGTGCGTGGAAACCGAAAAAGAAATAGAATATTTTCAGCGTGAAGACCAAGCAGATTTGTTTATATCAAGCATAATGCATGCAATAAAACAAAAAAAAATAAATATTTTTTACCAAAAATCCATTTAAAGCGCAATATTAACAAATTATTAATTACTTGTAAACACTTAAATAAAATATGCAATAATGCAAAAGTATTTATATATTTGCTTTATAATTAAATTTAAACAAAATGGGAGTAAATACCACAGCAATCCTTAGAAAAGGATTAACGATTGAAGAAATTGAAAAGGCAATATCTAAAAAATATACAGATGTTGAAGTTACACCAAGTTCAGTGCTTAATTTTATGTATGTGATGTTTAAAGATGGCAAAGACAAAAGACAACTTGCTATATCTTTCTCAAATTCTTGTGAAAGAGATAATGGAATATCAGGTGTTTGGTGTAGTTTAGGGATGTGGGGCAATTCTATTGAGATAGTAAGGTATTTGTGTGAAACATTTGGAGGATATATTGATGAAAATGATTGTGATGATGAAGGTTATTGTCCTATTAATTTTAATCTTTATTCACAAGGGACTGAATTTACTCAACTTGATTTGTTTAAAAATAAAGTGATTCAAAAATTTGGATATAAGCACCTAGAGGATGCTTTGTCTTTACTTTACGAATTTAAGCATATTGCTTAAAGTCGATTATTAACAATAAATTAATTAAAATGAATGACATAAAAGATAAAATCATTACAGTTAAAAAGCAAACGATAAATTCATACGTTTTACAATTTCAAAAACATTCCCAAAAACAAAATTTGTTGTGAAAATTAATAGCTTATTGAAAAAGCATACAACTAGAGGTAATTTTTAAAATTATGGTTATATACGATATAGACGACAAATATTGTCCTTGTGGTAATTCTTGGATAAGAGTTCCAAATTCAACTCTTTTTAGTGATTGTTATTATTGCCCACATTGCGACAAAATATTTCAACCAACTGTAAAAGAGGTTACAAAAAAATGGTTTTCTGAAAACTTTAGTTCAGATAGGTTTCAGCAAATTAAAAATTTAGCATTAATAGTAGATGCAAGAAAAAAAGTGTCAAAAGAAGATTTGATTAAGCTCGGTCTTTATAATGGCACATAACGGTTGCAAATATAACCAGTGCAACACTAAGCTTAAATTGAAACAGAAAAGTAATAATTAAATATTTTGAGTGATGGGAATAGAAGAATTAAAAATAAGAATTGAATCATTTTCAGAATTAGAAAAAAACTGGGATGGGATAGTGTTGCAGAAGATGCAATACATAGTTATCAAACCTTATGGCAAAAAATAAATGGTATAAATAGTTGGTCGAAAAATCATTTTGTATGGGTTTATGATTTCAAAGTGGTTGAGTGTCCAGAGGGATTTTTATAATTTAAAAACTAAAAATATGACTAGAACGCAAGCATTGACAAACCACCTAATTAATGGTGGGAAATTAAGCATCAAAAATGCATTTTTAGACTTCGGAATTTCAAATGTTTCGAGGGAAATTAGGAGGTTAGTCGAAATACCAAATGATGTAACTTTGGATAGGGAAACAAAGGTCGCTAAAACAAAGTATGGCAGTACTTGCTATTATTTTGAATATAGTGCAAGCGAAAAAACAAAAGAAAAATTATTACAATCAAAATAAATTAACTTTAAAAACGCAAAATAATAAAAAATTTTATTAATTTTGCAAAAAAAAAATATTATGATTTTATCGGAAAAAGCCTTACAATTAATCAATAGAAAAGGCATGAAAAAAGAAATAGCTAGATATTTAGATATAGATTTGTGTAATGTTTATAGAAATGCACATAAAAATCAAAAGCATGGGATATTAACCACTTATGGGGTTTTATTGCTACTTTCTAAACATGGTTTTGCAATAGATGATTTAATAATTAAAAACTAAAAATATGAAAAGTATAGGTTTTTGGGAAGGTTTTGTTGATGGATATATAGCAGGACTTATTGAGGAATATTTTGATTTTTATGAAGAAACAAACCTAACTTATGAGGTAAGTCCTCATGGGTATGGTTGGAAGTTGTGCTTTGAATGGAAAATTGGAATTATTATGGGTAAAAGTGCTACCTACGAAGACCCTCCAGAAGATAACGAAGACGTATTTGATAAGCAAACATTTTATTTTGCATTTGATACAAAGGTATATAAAATAAAAAAAGATATATTTAATCAACTTGAAGCTATTTCAAAACTGGAAGACCCTGAATGTAATATTGTTGAGTGAAAAATTTAATCATTTACTTGCCACTAACGCTAAGTGTATGGCAAGTAAGCCAAGAACCAAACTATAAATTGAAATATTAACTTAACTGGCTTATTTGCTATACACATTGTTAGCAACTGGGCGGTTTTAAAAAATAAAATTATGAATACAAAAGAAACTTACTTAGTACAAATGGATTACGGCTATGGTAAAAGCGATAAGTCTTGGTTAGAAGCCGAAATACATAACGACACTATATTCTTTAAAAGAAATAAAGATGGTGTTCACGCTTGGCACTGTAACGCTGTTAATATAAAAGACCACAGAGTTCTTGATATAAAACCACAATCGCAGCCTTGTTGCTAACGAGTTTTGGCTTTGCGATGGTTGGGAATTTGAAAAACAAATGTTGAGCACTTGCACCAAATTTCAATAGTAGCACAAATGCTCAATTTACCACTTCTGCCCAACTATTGCAAAACCATTGTTAGCCGTTGTTTTGGGTATTTTTATAAAAATGTTTAAAATATTTACAAAAATAAGTTGTTTGAAAATCAATTAGTTACAAACTATTTTATAAATATATTAAAAATAATTACAAAAAAGTTTGGTAGCTTGTAAATATGTTGTATATTTGTGTAACAATTAGCAATTAAGCTATTTGAAAAACAAAAATAAAATGAAAAATTTCAATCAAATCACAAACAAATTAATTGGCTTACCAACTCAATTAACAATTAGCGACAAATTAGTATCATTTACAGCTAACACAAAGACTTTAGAAAATGGAACAATTATTAAAGCTCCTATTGTTATTGAAATTTTAGCGATTGAAGGGTTTACTATCACTGAAAAAAAAGTAGGTAAAGCAAGAAAAAATAATGAGTTTATTGATGGCAAAACTCAAGATACTATTTGGCAAATGGTTAAATATACTATCAAATGAGAAAAATACTCCATTTAGAAAATAAAACTACTAACGAGCATAGATATTATGGCTCGTTAGTAGCCCTTTGCAGGGCAAATGAAAGTATAATACCAAAGGCGTTTTACCACACATTAAAAAGGCTAAAATTTGAAACTCCATACGAAACTGAAATTTATATCATTCGTTTAGGAAGTCTGCAAACTCCTTCTGATGTAGAGTATGGTAAAAATAACGGCTAACGTTTTGCAGCTATATTTAGTTGCGGATTTAGAAGCACAAAACTTGAATTATTCACAAAATTAAATTAGAAAATATGAACTTGAATGAACCACAAAAACCGCAATTGAATATAGGTGCTGTTACCATCCGTACTTTCAAATGCTTAAAATGTAAAAATTATAGCATAAAGGTTGTTAATGAAAAAGGTGGAACTGCTAAAATTTGCAATGCGAAAATAAATGACCCAAGAATAATTGTCGATTTAGACGCTCCCAAATGTACTGATTATGTGTATGGCTGGTAACGTATCGGGGCTTTGCGAAGGCAGGGCTTCAAGGCACAAACGTTCAAATTTAGCACAATGTTTAATAGTAGCACAAATGTTCAATAAACCACTAATGCCCTGCTTTTGCAAAACCCTTGTTATGGGCAGTTGCTTTTCGGGTACTCAAAATTTAGTCAAATGATATTAAGAAGATTAGGAAATAAAGCAAAATTATCAATGAGAATACAACAATATTTTCCAAAACACGATATTTATATTGAGCCATTTTTTGGCTGTGGCGGAATGTTTTTTAGCAAACCAAAAGCAAAACACAACATTTGTAATGACTTGGATGGCGAAATATTTAATCTATATACAATCATTCAGAGCCATAAGGACGAACTGATTGAATTGATTGAAGCAACTCCATTGAGCGAACATTTATTTCAATATTGGAAAGTAAATAAAGAAACCGAACCCATTAGAAAAGCATTGCGGTTTTTATGCCTTACAAATCTATCTTTTGGAGGGCTAATGAATACCTTTAGCACAAACATATTGACACAAGACAAAGAAAATTTTAGTCGTATAATCAATAATGCTTTTAAGCAAATGGGAAACACAAAATTTCTTAATAAAGATTTTAGGGAATTATTGAAAAACCTAAATTTTCCACACGGAGATTTAGATAAGGCAAATTGTTTTATTTACGCTGACCCACCTTACATTGGAACTAATGACACATTTGAATATTCATTTACTGAGCAAGATACTTCTGAGTTATTTGAAATACTTATAGGCATTGGAATACGATTTATGATTAGTGAATTTGATACGCCGTTTATTCTTGGACTTGCAGAAAAACATAAATTGAATGTAATTACACTTGGAGAAAGGAAAAACTTAATGAATAAACGGACTGAAATTTTAATAACAAATTATGAAAAACCAATGTCGCTTTTCGATTAGCAGGGTGTTTCCTGCAATTGCCCATAACGGCTGCGGGTATGACCAGTGGCGGATTACGATTACAAAACTTTCAAAATACGATACAGAATGAACGAAGATACAAACTTACAAATTAGCACAAAACCGCCATTGGTTATACCCGATGTTAGCAACAGCCCTTTCTCTATTGTCTATAACGAGGACTGTGTGCAAGGTTTAAAACGATTTTCTGATAATCATTTCGACCTTGCAATAGTTGACCCGCCTTATGGCAATATCGCTGTATTTGAAAACTGTCAGCCATTAGAAAGAAAAAACGAAAGACCCAAAAAATACGCAGACAAGGACTGGGATAAACAAAAGCCAACTGCCGAATATTGGGAGCAACTATTTAGAGTATCTAAAAATCAAATTGTGTGGGGTGGCAATTACTTCACATCGTTTTTACCTGAAAGCAGGGGATGGATTTATTGGGATAAAAATAATGGTGATAATAATTTTAGCGATGGTGAATTAGCTTGGACTTCATTTAAAAAAAGATTGATGAGCTATAAGAAAAATTCAAAGGCAGAAACAAGAGGAGGGAAAGACAGATTTCATCCAACACAAAAACCAGTAGGATTATATGATTTTTGCCTTTTAAATTTTGCAAATGAAGGAGATTTGATTTTGGATACACATTTAGGAAGTGGAAGCTCTCGAATAGCAGCATATAAAAATGGTTTCAACTTTGTAGGATTTGAGATAGACCAAGAATATTATGAGAAACAAGAAAAGCGTTTTAAAAACTTCACGGCTCAGCAGCGGCTCTTTTAGGGTTGTTGCTAACGGTATCTGCTTTGCGAAGTGGCGGTTTTCAAGGCACAAATGTTCGTTAAAGCACTAAAGTTTATTCAAGGCACAAGGGTTCAACTTAGCACTTCACCCGCCATTTTGCAAAGCAAGTGTTAGCGGTTCGGGCTTCTCCGCTTTTAGAAGTCCACAAATTAGTATAGGATGAAAAGGCAATACACAAGAAATATGAAATGTTCGCACGAAGGTTGTGAAGAATGTGGGTACTATGCGTTTAGCACTAAAAGAGAATTAGCCGACCACTATAAAAGAGTTTCAAAATGGCTATGTGTTAGGCATACAAACCCATCATCTGTTCTCGGATTGGATAATTTGAGTACGTCTACAAAATTAATTTGTAAGGTTAAACTAATGGATGATGGTAAGCCTTTGGGTAAATTTTGGCAAGAAGAAAGAGACTTTGGAACTGATAGGGTTTCGTCAAGATTTCAATATGGGAATGGTTATAAGGCTTATGCTAATGATTTTCCTGAAGGTACAGAAATTGTCATTACAGCATCGGTGTCTTTGCCTGACCGCTAACTTGTCGCTTGTAGCCATACTATCACCACTATAAATTATTGATAAACAACAAAATAACGTTCCTTAAAATAATTAAAAAACACAAACATGAAAAAAGGATATAACACAGCATTTACATTTTCATCACTAAAGGATAATGGATTAAGTCCTATTCATTTGGCGTATGAGATTAACAAAAACAATGAAAAAATAGACCTTTTAAGATTTAGTGGAGGTACTTTGTCATTTGATTACGATATAAGCGCAGATGGGTATGGAAATGCCAAAACAAACAAATATTTAGTAAAAGCAAGCCTAAAAAACTTTATATTTGATTATATTGATTTGGTGAATAGACTTGACCATAAACCAAAAACAGTCTATTGCCTTAACCTCAATCCAATGATTGAAAGTAATGATTTTTCTAATTGGCAAAACTGTTTACTACCTTTGAAAGTATTAAATGAAAACTTAGGAAATGACAATATTTATTGCATCGAAATGGGTAATGAGCTATTTATGCACTTTTACCACAAAACGAAAGTTTTTATTGATTTGTGTAATTTCCTAATACCTAAAATAAAAGAAATTTGCCCAAATGCCTTAATTTCGCTACCTGTGGAGGGTTGCAATAGCAATAGAGGTAATGATTGGAATAGGCGGGTTAATCGTTGGATAGTTGGATTTGATGCTATAAGTCCGCATTTCTATATCAATGATTTAAAATTGCTTAATCAAGAATTTTTAGGCAAAACCACCTACCTAAATAAAGGTACTTTCACGCCACTAAATGGCAAAGTAATATGCACCGAATTTAACTACAAATACAATCAAGGCACAACAAAGTTAGCCACAAAAGAAATATGCGCCGATATAGTGGATAAAATGCTAAATTTGGCTACTGAATTGAATTTTGATACCATGCTTTACCATTCTTTGCTACAAGAAAGCAAATATAAATATAGTAAATACATTGTTAAAAATAAACTAATAGAATTAAGATGAAAAGCACAAAGTACACCATTAAAAACGGAAAAAACATTATAGCCATATCGCATGGCATTGACTTAGCAATTTGGATATGCGACAAGTTTGGTACGGAGGTTACCAAACAATGTAAAGAAAAAGGAATAGAAATTGTTTATAAAACTGAAATGAAATGAAAGAGCCAAAACAAGGAATTGACATTCAAGAATTTGAGAAAAAAGCAAATGAGATAATTGCAAATGTTGGAAAAAAAGAAACACTTGAAGAAGCTGTCGATAAATATACACCATTAAGAATAGAACAAAAAGCATTTATTGCTGGAGCAGAGTATCAAGCTAAAAGAATGTATAGTGAGAAAGAAGTTAAAGAACAATTAAACCTAATTCTTGCTATGAAAAACTCTCTTTTAGATACTTTTACTGATGACGAGGGTTTCATTACTGATAAATGGTTTGAACAATTTTCCAAATTAAAGAATGGTTAATCAATTTAAATTTGTATATTTGTACTATTAATTTAAAAATATATAAAATGGAAATTTGGAAATCAATTGAAGGTTATGAAGGTTTGTATGAAGTAAGTAATCTTGGTAATGTCAAAAGTTTAGAAAGACAAGTATTAGGAAGACTTACTTCATCTACAAGAAGTGTAAAAGAAAGAATACTTAAACCAAAAACATCTAAGTATGGGTATTTGGAAGTTTCTTTACATAAAGAAGGCAAATTATCTACAAAAAGAGTTAATAGACTTGTTGCCATTGCATTTATTACTAATCTAAACAATTATCCACAAGTAAATCACATTGATGGTAATAAGTTGAATAATAATATTGACAATCTTGAGTGGGTTAGTAATTCTATAAATCAAATTCACGCACATAAAACAGGCTTAAAAAGAAGTTTGAAAGGAGAAAACAGTAACAGAGCAATTTTAACAAATGAAAAAGTTTTAGATATGAAAAACAAATATAAAAATGGAAGTAAGATAAAAGACTTACACAAAGAGTTTGGAATAAAATATACAACTTGTTGGCACATTATAAAAGGTAATGGTCATTCATTAGGAACAATTTAAAAAGAAATAACTTTATTATGCAACCAATATATTTTCAACCAAAAGGAATTAACCCTAAATATTGTGAAGTGGGAATAATACATGAAAGCGACCCAAATTACATTTGGTATATGTATGAGCCATGTAAGGTATTAATAAGTGAAGTTAAAATAATACCAAAAGAAAACGTTTATTATGATAAAAAAAGTAGGGAATCTATGATTATTAACAATTTAAACAAATAAAATGAAAAAGATATTATTACTTTGCCTTGTATTAGGCGCATGCAAAAAGGATATTAAGTTAATGGAGCGCAGAAATGACTGCCAAAATTGTGCGCTCGTTTTTAGCGATTACTTAGGGCATATCGTTAAAATTGACAAAGAAACCTACTATCTAAACAAGATGAACACAAACCCAAACGATATTTATTATAACTTAACCTTTTGCGAGTTTTTAGAATTTGCAAAAAGTAGTAATTCTGTTGTAGAATGTAAATAAATTAGTATATTTGTGATATGATAGATATAAAACCAAGTCAAAGGAATACCAATAAGCATAATAAAGATGGTATGGACTTATTGGAAAATTCAATTAACAAATGATTAAACTTGACGATACTTTAACCGTTAAAAGAAACGGAGTTGATTGTACGAATGAATTTAAAGATTAATGATACCAAACAAGAAACATCAAGTATTTGCCGATGAATTTAAACTAACTAACGGTTTAACCGAAGATGCTATAAGATGTTATCAAATTGCTTATCCAAATTGTAAAACAGAAAGTGCAAGAGTAGAATCCTCCAAACTCCTACAAAACCCTACAATTAAAATTTATATTCAAGAATATAGGGAAAATATCCGATTAGAGCGTGAAAATAGCACAATTAACGAACTTAAAGCAAAAGACAGTAGTAATATACTAACAAGGGAAAAGATAGTTGAAATGACATCAAATGTGGTAAAAATCACATACAATACTTATTTGAAATCAAAAGACAAAGGCGATGCCGATGCATTTAATAAGTCGGTGGCAGTTTACAATAAATTGGAGGGTTTGGATGCGTCCACTAAAATAGAACAAACTATAAACGACAAAAGGCAGGGTTTTATTGAGTACGAAATAGAATGATAAAAAAAACAAAAATGAATTATAAATTAACTAAAATACTAACTGAAAAAAGCCCAAACTTTGAAGTTTTAATAA
>Ga0116186_1003525_pt1 | contig 13288 bp, 11 predicted proteins | sample AD_JPNNA4_MetaG_FD_89806 | JGI IMG/M metagenome (GOLD analysis project Ga0116186, IMG submission 89806) | Active sludge microbial communities of municipal wastewater-treating anaerobic digesters from Japan - AD_JPNNA4_MetaG | ecosystem: Engineered > Bioreactor > Anaerobic > Digestate | place...
TGATGTGAAATGGGACGATGGCTCACCGGTAACCGCATACGATGTTGCCTTTACGGTAAAGGCTTCAAAATTTAAATTAACTAATAATCCTTCCAATAAGTTCTATTTCGATAATGTTAAGGAAGTAATTATTGACCCTAACAATGACAAACGCTTTACTATTGTAATGAATAGTGTGTTTGTACAAAATCTAGCGATGTGGTGTGATTATCCAATTATTCGTTCTAAATCCTATGATCCTTCAATGGCAATCTCTATGGTGCCTTTTGATCTGTTAAATGATACTTCTAAACATATTGAATTAGATAAAAAACTTTCGAATTGGGCTGATACTTTCAATAGTGCCGGTTCCGGTGCCGATGTGAATTCTATCGATGGATTAGGGCCTTATAAGCTTGTAGCAGCTGAGGCAGGAGCTTCTTGGACCCTAGAGAAAAAGAAAAATCATTGGAGCGAAAATTCTTCTGCTTACAATGAAAAAAGTTATCCCGAGAAAATTATTTTTAAGGTGAACCAAGAACCTGTCTCTCAAAAAATCGAATTGTTGTCCCAGAAAATTGATGGTAGTGGTTACCTCGGTACTCGATTGCTTCTCGAATTGCAACAGGATTCTTCGTTCAATCGAAATTATCATAGTAAGTTTATGGATACTTATGGGTATACTTATATTGCTATGAATATGCATCCCGATGGAGTAAAGCACTCTTTTATATTAAATGATTTGAATGTTCGCAAAGCTTTAGCTTCCGCCGCTCGTATCGATGATATGATTAAGGTGGTGAATAAAGGAGTAAATAAACGAGTTGCAGGTCCGGTTTCTCCTCTGAAAAAGGAGTCGAATCCCGCTCTGAAAATTATTCCCTATAACGTTAAGGCATCTGCCGATTTACTCGATAAAGCAGGATGGAAGGATTCAGATAATGATGGTGTTCGCGATAAGGTTATCAATGGCAAAAAAACAGATCTTATGGTTGAATTGGCGTATCTTTCGGTGATCCCTGAATGGAAAGAAATGGCGTCAATTATTGCTGAGGGAATGAAACCCGCGGGAATTAAAATTGTTGCTAACGGTTACGACTATCCGATGTGGCTTCAAAAAGTTACTTCTCATGATTATGAAATGGCAATGGGAGCTTGGAATACTACTTCTCTTCCCGAGGATTACAGCCAATTATGGTCGACTGATAGTTACTTGAATCAAGGGAGTAATTATACTGGATTCGGTTCTTCTGCTACCGATAGTTTAATAAGCGCTATTGCCACTACGATGGATAATGATAAACGTACCAAGTTAGAATATCAAATGCAACAGGCTATCTATGATCAGCAACCTTATATCTTTATGTATGGATTAGTACGCCGCTGTGTAATGCATAAACGTTTTTCAGATGTTGAGTTTTATGCCGAACGTCCGGGTTTATTGTATAATCATGTAAAATTGTTGAGTCCTACTGCAACTAATGCAGTGAATCCTTAATGTTCCATGCGTAAAGTCGCCGGCATTTTAGCCACCTTATTTATCTCGGGAGCAGTAGTACTGCTGGCGTCTTTTCTATTGTTGAAAATGAAGCCCGGTGATCCGGTTCTTTCTTTGCCGGGAATGTCGGGAAATGCTAATTCATCTCTTTCGGTTAGTGATAGCCGTTATGAGGAATTGTATGTTGAATACGGACTTAATCTTCCTGCATTTTATTTTACGATTGGGAATTTAGCTGTCCCTGATTCATTTAATAATATCGCTAATCCTTCTGAAAGAACATTTCTTGTAAACCTTAGTCGCGAGACAGGTCGTCCCGATGTTATTGCAAATATTTATTCATTGCTTGTACAATGCAGAGAAGAGTCGAAGGCATTTTCTCTCGACTATCAATGGATCGTTTCTCGAGAAATAGTCAATTTGTTGAAGTCGGATTCATGGTCGAATTTCAACTCTTCGTATAAAAATATACTTGTCACTTGGAAAACTGAACAAGTGCCTGAAATGAAAGCAACCGCTCTTATTTCTTCTAAATTAAATTTGAATACAAGCAGCTGGAAACAATGGATTCCTGTTTTATCTTTTCATAGAAAGAATCAATTTCAATCATGGTGCGAGGGTTGGATAACAGCAGATAATTCGGGCATCATAAAGATGTATCGAAACTCACGATTAAGTGGCTTGCCTGTATTTTCTGTAATTCGAAAACCGTTCGTAGTTACATTACTAATTTCATTTCTTTCGCTTTTGCTCTCTGTAATGTTTTCAATTCCCGCTGCCTGTGAGTTGGTCATCCGCCGTGAAAATAAATGGGTTGAACGATTAAATAATGCGCTGCTTTTTTTGTATTCCGTCCCCGTATTTTGGGTGGCCGTTTTGCTATTGATATTATTGGCAAGTCCAATGTTTTTAAATGTATTTCCTTCTTCCGGTATAGAACCTTTAGAAGGCTTTCCCGATGATATGGGGGCATTTATGAGAATGGTAATTAGCATTGGTTATTATGTTCTTCCGGTGATTGCGCTTTCTTACGGTGGAGTGATATTCTTTATTCGTTTATTGCGCAACGGACTACTTTCAGAGATGCAGCAGAACTATATCATCACCGCTAGAGCTTCAGGTTATAAGGAGAGAGTTATAGTTTATCGCTTCGCATTGAAAAACGCACTTTATTCATCTCTTACATTAATGTGGATTACATTCCCGGCATTGTTGTCGGGCTCTGTTTTGATTGAAAATGTGTTTTCAATTCCGGGTATGGGGTCTCTGTTAATTCGTTCAGTTCAAAATCAAGATCATCCTGTACTGATAGGGATTTTTATGATTATCGGAATAATTACTTCGTTGTCATTTGTATTGCTTGATATTATTCAATCTTTTATTGATCCTCGATTGAAAACTGAAAAAGGAGGGATGTATGAGTAGTTTGAATCGTCTCTTCTTCTACAAATATAAAAACAAGACTTCGTTTCGAAGATCTCTGAAGTTTTTAGTCGTAGTAATAATTGTTGCATTGATGGCTCCATTTATTGCGAATGAACAACCATTGATTGTTTACGATACCAATGGATTTCATTTTCCGGCTTTAAGTACTTCAATGAATGTAGTAAATTACGATAATGCAATTTTGCGAATCAATGCTCCAATTTCGTATAGCCCCGGCGTTAGTGACTTCGACAACTCGGGATATATTGGTCCGTTTGAGAAACAAATCACCACAAATGCTAATGGAGAGCAGGTGAATAAAGAATTTTTAGATCGCCATTGGCTCGGGACTACATTACGTGGTTGTGATGTCCTTGCAGGCCTTATTCACGGCGCAGGAATTTCACTTTATGTCGGTATTTTTGCTGCCTTATTAAGCGGATTGTTAGGCATTTTCTTAGGAGGGTTTACAGCGCTTTATAAAGTAAGAGGAAAGAAAATTTCATTCATAAGTTTGATCTTGGTTTTGATTTGGCTTGTTGCATTCTTGAATATTATATTCAATGTAAATGGAGCATCTTTTATAAAATTATTGGTTATTGGAGGATTATCATTTGCATTGTATTATCTCAGTAAATTGATCAATAGTAAAGCACAGAATTTAGCAACTATAGCTTTACCAGTTGATTTTATAGAATCACAATTGAATGTATTGTTTTCGTCTTTTCCTAAGACTTTAATAATAATTACTGTTGGAGGATTTATCATTCCCGGTTGGACAAGCTTAATATTTTTATTGGCAATAACGGGTTGGATGGAAATATCCAGAACTTCTCGAGCAGAATTTCTTCGAATAATTTCGATGAACTATATTGATGCAGCTAAAATGAGTGGAGCCGGATTTTGGAAAGTTCTATTTAAACATCTTCTCCCAAATGCATTGCCGGCAATAATTACGGTTTTGGTATTTAATGTCGCTTTGTGTATGCTTACAGAAGCTTCGCTGAGCTTCCTTGGAATCGGCATTCCCGGCGACTCAGTAACATGGGGTACATTGTTGGCTGAAGGCCGTGATTACTATAAAGCTTGGTGGTTGGTAGTTTTCCCCGGATTTATGATTACAGCCACTATTTATAGTCTTTTAACCGTCGGAGAAGCCTTCCGGGATAGTAAAATTGATTAAAGTCAACATAAAACACCCCAAAGGGTTATGAACTTAACTCAAGAATGCTGAATTTTGCAGCCCAATTAAGAATTTCACCCAAATGGTAACACTGAATAAAATTTTCACCTTCGATATGGCGCATGCGCTGGAACATTACCCCGGAAAATGTCGTCATATTCACGGACATACCTATATTCTGCATGTTTCTGTTGCCGGCGAAATTCTCGATCAGCCGGGAGCTCCTTTGGATGGTATGATTGCCGATTTCGGAGATATCAAGAAGTGGGTGAAGGATGAGGTTATTGACTTATTTGACCATGCATTGGTTTTAAGGAAGAAAAGCGAAATGGCTGAAATGAATTGGCCTGATAAACATTTGTCGCGTATCCTTTTAACGGACTATCAGCCTACTTGCGAAAACATTATGCTTGATATCCGTGATCGATTAACGAAAGCAGCACCTGCCGGTATAAATTTGGTTAATTTACGCCTCTACGAAACACCTACCAGCTACGCTGAATGGTCGAAATAATGAGAGATTAAGGTGTTTACCTTAATTTCTATTGGTTTGATCGGTACTTTTTTTCGTAAAGCGTGATATTGAACTATCTTCGTTTTAAATCATTCGATGAAACTATCTGCCCGACATATCCTTATTCATATTGCCGGATGGTTGTTTTTTGTTTTGATTACTATCCTCATTTTAAACGATCCTGAACAAGGTGTTTTTAGTTTATTTCAGAATACCGGTATCATGCTGATGTTAACTGCATCGGTTAGTTTGATGATGTCATTCTTTTATCTCAATCGCAAATTTTTAATTCCGGAATATTTCTTTCAACGAAAATATTTTGTTTATGCAATCATTGTTACTTTGTTTGTTTCGTTGCTATTGTTGATGCCATTCTTAATGCGACTAGGTTTTGATTCCGGATTTGATAAACCGGGACCGCAATTGCTCAATCATTTATTGTCGACTTTACTTTTGTTTATGATGGTATTTATTGTCAGTACCGCCGGCCCTGTATTGAAAAGATGGATCGATGCAGAGAATAGTGCCGTTGAATTAGAGAATCAAAGATTGTCGGCTGAGCTTTCGTTTTTGAAGTCTCAAGTTAATCCTCATTTCTTGTTTAATACACTGAATAATATTTATGCTTTATCAGTAAATAGCGACCCTGTAGCATCCGAGTCAATTTTAAAATTATCTCAGTTGTTAAGGTATTTATTGCAAGAAGCGCAAAGTGAAAATGTATCAATTAACAAAGAAATCGAACATCTTAAGCAGTATATCGATTTGCAAAAATTACGCTTCACGAAAAAGGTTAATGTGAACTTTGAAGTTACTACCGATGCTTCAGGGTTTAGTATTGCTCCTTTGCTTTTATTACCTTTTGTTGAGAATGCATTTAAGTACGGAATTTCCGCCCATGAAGCATCTAAAATTGATATTATGCTTTCATTTAAAGGATCGATATTCGAGTTTTCGGTGAAGAATACATTGAACAATGGATCTATTGCAGAGATAGAATCAACAGGAATCGGTGTTGAAAATGTCAGAAAACGCTTGGAACTTTCTTATCCAGGGAATTTCGACCTGATTATTAAGAACAATACTATTGCTCATAGTGTTTACTTGAAAATTACAGGGTTATGCTAAAAGTAATTATTATAGACGATGAACCTTTAGCTATTGAGTTGCTAAAAGGCTATGTGAATAGAATTGCGAATATTAAATTGATGGAAGTTTTTACTGATGCTGTAAATGCTTCATCTTATTTGAAAAATTATAAAGTCGATTTGATTCTCCTCGATATAAATATGCCCGATATTAATGGTGTTGAATTGGCTAAATCTCTAAAGAATCCACCAATGATTATTTTTACCACAGCATATAGTGAATTTGCTGTTGAAGGATTCAATATTTCTGCTCTTGATTATTTGCTTAAGCCAATAGCATTTGATCGTTTTTTAAAAGCTATTGATAAAGCAAAAAATCTGTTTGAGCTAAAAGAAAATGCATCAATGCATAACGATAAATTTGTTTTGGTGAAATCCGATTATCAATCGTTGAAAGTTAATACCGATGAGATATTGTATGTTGAAGGCCTTGATGATTATATCAAAATTTACACTAAATCGAATCAGATCGTAACGTTGCAAAGTTTAAAACTTTTCCTCGAGCAATTACCGGAAAGTGATTTCGCAAGAATTCATCGTAGCTATATCGTAAATGTAAATAGGATAACCAGTTTTTCAAAGCGACACGTTATGCTTGGGGAGACTGAACTTCCTATAGGTTCTACTTACTGCAGTATGTTTTTTGATAAAATCGGATATATGGAGTAATGCTCACCGATAAAATTTTCGGGTTAACCTAATACTTTGGCACGAAGGCAATAATATTCCCAATTTTACTTTGTACACTAAATTTAGTGTTAAAATTAAAATTTGCCATGAAGTTGAAAAGCAATATTGCTACTAGTGAATCAGGATTTGTTTTTAATCCTGCAACAGGTGATTCGTTTTCTTCTAATCCCGTTGCGGCAGAAATCCTTCTTTTACTCAAGGATAATAATTCTCTCAAAGAGATAAAGCAGATTATCTTATCGCGTTATGAAGTTGAAAGCTCTCAAGTCGAAAAAGACTTAGATGATTTTTTAACGCATCTGAAAGAAAATAATTTGCTTGAGTTATGAGTACGAAAAAGCAATTGGTGATTGCGGTAACGGCATTAAATAATATTGATAGTCCCGGACCCGGCATTCCAGTTATTAGAGCTCTGCGTGATTGCGATGATTTTGAAATGAGGATTATCGGGTTATCCTATGAATCATTAGAGCCGGGAATTTACATGAAAGATTTGGTAGATAAAACCTATCAGATTCCGTATCCTTCGGCGGGAACGGAAATGCTTTTGTCTCGTTTACTTGCAATTAACGATATCGAAAAGATTGACTTGATTATCCCCAATTTCGATGCTGAACTTTATAATTTCATTAAGATTTCAGATAAACTGAAAGATGCGGGTATGGCTACCTTCTTGCCTACACTCGATCAACTTGATGCGCGCGATAAAATAAATTTATTTTCTTTCGGAAAGAAACATGATTTTAAAGTTCCTGAAGACAAAACCATTTATTCGGTAGACAAAATTTTAGATGCAGTAAATGATTTTGAGTTTCCTATTGTAGTTAAAGGAAAATATTATGAAGCTACCGTAGCTTATACCATTGAACAAGCCGAGAAATCTTTTCATCGGTTAAATGCAAAATGGGGATTACCTGTAATTATTCAACAGTTCATTTCAGGTAGCGAAATAAATGTAGCTGCTCTTGGAGACGGGAAAGGGAATATGATTAGTGCAGTGCCAATGCGTAAGCTCTATATCACCGATAAGGGTAAAGCATGGGCCGGAATTACGTTGCAAGACGAATCTCTCATTGAACTTGCTCGACGTTTTATTGCTGCTACAAAATGGAAGGGAGGTTTTGAACTCGAAATCATGCGAACCAAAGAAGGTGATCCTTATATCATGGAGGTTAATCCTCGTTTCCCTGCATGGATTTACCTAACAGCAGCTTCTGGACAAAATCAGCCGGCCGCGCTTGTTAAAATGGCATTAGGTGAAAATGTAGTACCATACAAGACTTATGAAGTTGGGAAAATGTTTATTCGATATTCATGGGATCTCATTACCAATATTGATCAGTTTCAACAAATATCCGCTTTCGGAGAATTGTAATATTTAAGATTATGTCAAAGTTAAGATACGAACGTCCTGTATTAAAGAAAATGAATGCAGGTGTAATGAATAAATTCGGATTAAGAACCGAATTCGTTCCTCATACTCATATCGATGGTGTTGCAGTAAAGAAATTAATCGAGAATTATGGTTCTCCTTTATTTGTTATTTCAGAACGTCAAATAAGAAAGAATGTCCAAGCCGCGAATCGTGCTTTCAAAACTCGATACCCTAAGGTTCAGTTTGCTTGGTCATATAAAACGAATTACCTCGATTCAATTTGTAATGTTTTTCATCAAGAGGGAAGTTGGGCTGAAGTTGTATCTGGATTTGAATATGATAAAGCTATCAAGAATAAAGTTCCGGGAAATAAAATAATTTTTAATGGTCCCGATAAAACGGAAGCTCAATTAAGAAAAGCTATAGAGAACGATTCATTGATTCATATCGATCATTTCGATGAGTTGTTTTATTTGATCGAGCTTTGTGATCGAATGAATAAGCGTCCACGTGTTGCAATCCGCGTTAACATGGATACAGGGGTTTATCCGATGTGGGATCGCTTCGGATTCAATTACGAAAATGGTCAAGCATGGAATGCGATTAATAAAATCATCGCGAGCGATAAACTCGATTTAGTAGGCTTGCATTGTCATATCGGAACATTCATGTTGGCAACATCAGCTTATGCTACTGCTGCAGCTAAGATGTGTGATTTAGCATGGAATGTTCTGCAAAAACATAATCGATTGATTAAGTATATTGATATGGGTGGTGGATTCCCTTCTTCTAATACATTGAAAGGCGCTTATCTTCCGGGTTCTGATACTGTTCCTTCTGTTGATGATTTCGCGGAAGCTATAACCAGTACTATATTGAATTATGGATTTAAACAAGATGAATTGCCATTGTTGATTCTTGAAACCGGAAGAGCATTAATAGATGATGCAGGATTTTTATTAGGATCTGTAATAGCGAGTAAGAGATTAAGCGACGGAAGAAGAGCAACAATAATGGATTTCGGAGTAAATATTTTATTTACTTCATTCTGGTATGATCATAAGATTACACCTGCACAAGAGTTTAGTCACCATACAGAAGATATGGTTGTATTCGGTCCTCTATGCATGAATATTGATGTAATTCGCGATAGTGTGAATCTTCCACTATTACAAAGAGGTGATCATGTTGTTGTTCATAAAGTTGGTGCATATAACATGACTCAATGGATGCAATTTATTAGTATGCGTCCGGCAGTGGTTATAATTGATATGGAAGGGGTAGATCATAAAATCAGAAAAGCTGAAACATTAGAATATATGGAAGAAGCTGAAGTAATGCCTGAGTATTTGCTAAAACATAACTTGTCGAATGAGTAAATATTCTGATGCGTTAAAGTCTGTAGTGCTTCCGAGTTTTTTGCATAGTTATTCTATGGTTTTCTTTGCAAAAGACATTTGGTTTGGATTGCTATTGCTTATAGTTTCATTCGTGAATCCAATCGCAGGATTCGTTGGCATGCTTTCTGTATTGATTACTATTTGCTTCGCCCTATTTATGGGATTTTCCAGGGATTATACCACTAATGGATTGTATGGATTTAATTCCATGATGGTAGGCTTAGGACTAGGTACATTCTTCCAAATTACACCTATGTTTGTTGTAATTGTCATCTTCGCTTCATTGTTGACGTTTGGAATTACTGTTGTTCTTTCGGGTTGGTTAGCTAAATACGGATTGCCATTTTTAAGTCTACCTTTTGTCTTAGGTTTTTGGTTGCTTCTACTAGCAACTCGAGAATTTACTGTACTTGAACATTCGCAGCGATCAATATATTGGATGAATGAATTAATTGCTGTCGGTGGCGATAGATTGTTTAATTTTTATACCATGATGGATGGACTTCCATTGCCGCTTTGGTTAAAAGGATATTTAATTTCACTAAGTGCCATTTTCTTTCAAGAGAATATTATTACAGGTGCATTAATATCAATTGGTATTTTGTATTACTCAAGAATTGCATTTAGTATTACTTTAATAAGTTATCTATCAGCTTGTGCCTTTGGGTATTTTAGTGGTATCAGTGCCGAAGGATTAAATTACTACAACCTCGGAGCTAATTTTATTTTGACTGCAATTGCAATAGGAGGATTTTTTCTTATTCCCAGTGGATCATCTTACTTGTCGGTTGTATTGCTGACTCCTGTAATTACCTTTCTTTTGGTTGGTGTTTCTGTTTTTATGAAACAGTTTCAGTTGCCTGTCTATTCACTTCCATTCTCATTAACAGTAATCTTTTATCTGTATTTACTAGCTAATAGGGTTAAGTCGAAATTTATTGTATTAACGCCGCTTCAGTATTTTTCTCCTGAACAGAATTTATATCGATATAAAAATAATAGCGAAAGGATCCGAGATGGGAAATTCATTAATTTGTCTGTCCCTTTTTACGGTGAATGGATGGTTACACAGGGTTATGAAGGATCAGTAACACACAAAGGAGAGTGGAGTAAGGCACTCGATTTTATGTTACTCGACGAAGAAATGCGAACCTATTCTGAATATGGTATTAATCTCGATAACTATTATTGCTACAATAAACCTGTGCTTTCTCCCGGCGATGGTATCGTTGAAGAGTTGGTGGATTGGGTTCCCGATAATCCAGTAGGGAAAATGAATATCGATCGTAACTGGGGAAATGCTTTGGTGATTCGTCATGCAACCGGATTATATTCAAAAGTGACCCACTTGAAGTTGGGCTCATTTAAAGTGAAAATGGGCGATTATATCACGAAAGGACAATGGATTGCAAGTGTAGGTAATTCAGGAAGATCACCTGAACCGCATTTGCATTTCCAGATTCAAGAAACTCCATATATCGGATCGAAAACGAAGGAGTATCCTTTTGGATATTATATTGTGAGGAAGAATGACTCTTTTACTTTGAAGAGTTATGAGATTCCCGAAGAGGGTGAATTGATTTCAAATGTATTTGTATCTCCTATGATGACACAGGCATTTAAATTTCAACCAGGACAAGTAACTCGCTATCGATATACCAATGCTGAAGGAATTGAAATTGATGAAACCTGGGAAGCCGCGGTCGATAATTGGAATTCGCAATATTTAAGATGCAAAGAAACAGGAAGTGTTGCTTATTTCGTTAACAATGGAACCCTGTTTTACTTCGTCTCTTATATTGGAAAGGGTAAAGATTTGCTTTTCCTGTTTTATAAATCTGCATATAAGGTTCTGCTGAGCTTCTACCAAGATTTAGTTATTGAAGATAATTATCCTTTGCACTTGAATAATTCAGGCTTAAATGTTTTGCTTCAGGACTTTATTGCGCCATTCAAACTCTATCTAAAAAGTAAGTACATAAACAGATGTCATTTTATTGACGATATTTATACTCCATCAATAATACAGATTTCGGGATTAGCTTCACAGAAAAATTTGAATCGGCCTGAACATAATGAGTCATTTGAATTGACAATTCGTAGTCAAAGAGTTGATGAAATAGTTTTTAAAAGTGAATTGTTTGAGATAAAAGCAATATGCATCGATTAATTTATTTGGTCGTATTTTTTACCTACCTGAATGTTAACGCTTCGGGTATTGATACAATTCCTTTTTCTAAAATTGATAGTTTAACCTATTCCTTATATCTGAAAGGTGATTGGACCAACTTGAAATCGGTTGGAGATAAATTGCTTGATAATAAAATTGATTGGTATTACTTGCGATTGCGATTGGCTGAAGCAAATATTCAATTAAATAATCCTGCATTAGCTTTAAAGCATATTTTAAAAGCAGAAAAGTTCTCGGGTGGTGATGCTATTTGTGATGAATTAACTATTCGCTCGAATTTACAATATGGCAGATACAACCAAGCATTATTCGTGGTAATGAGAGATAAGTCGAGTGATTCTGCAAAGTCGTTAAAGAAACGCAGAGTTTTAAATAATACAGAAATAGAAGGTGTAATTAAAACTGCTTCTAATCCTGATTTGGGAGTTTTCTCCGGATTGCGATTTGGAACATCTTCGTATTTTGGAAAGAGATTTTCTTTGTATTTATCAGGTCAGTTTTATTCTCAAAAAAATTCCCATCGTGATAGTTTGCGGAATTCAATAAGTATGAAAGTTGAACAGCAACAATATTATGCTAAATTGAATTTCATGTTTAGTAAGGACGTTAATCTGTTTTTGGGTGGGCAATTTTCATCTACCTTAGTAACTAGTTTTAATCAAAAGAATTATTTGGCATTCGGAGGATTGGAAATCATAAAGCCATATATGAAATATAAAATTTCAGCAGCATCCACCGATTTTAATAATTCAAATAAAATAATTTCGTCTGCAGCTATTTCCGCTTTCCCTTTAGGCAACAATGATTTTTATTCATGGATGACTTACACTAATATTTATGATGCTGATTCATCCACCGATAATTCAATTGTTGATGTTGGAGTAGGAGGGAGACTTGCAAAGAACTTATGGACTGATATCTTTGTAACTCCTATGCATTATGACTTCCATACATTAAACGATTATGAAGTAACTTTCAATCTTCAGGATCGAGTTAATTTTAAGATCGGAGGAGGATTGTCGTATTATGGATTTAAAAATCTTGCTGTCAAAGTGAATTATATCATAGAATATATGCAAATCACCGGGATTCCACAAGTAAAAAATTACACACAAAATACTATTACATTATGTTTAAGTTGGTATCGTTAAAAAAAGTATTGACAGTGTTGGCAGTTGCGCTGCTTCCATATGTAGGATTTTCGCAAGACGAAAGTTTATCGCAAGTGTTTTCAAAATCTTACGTATTTGAATCAAACTCTGAGTATGTTAAAGCTGCTAATGTGATTAAAGAATCAAAAGCATCCACAACCTATGAAGGAACTTTGAGAATGGGATGGTGTTATTATTTAGCAAAAGATTATATCCAGTCTAAGACAAATTACGAAAAGTCTGTTGCCTTAATGCCTTTCGCAATTGAACCTCATTTAGGATTAGCTAATGCTCTTGCAGGATTAGGAAATTGGGAGCAAGTTCTTGAGCAATACCAACTAATATTAAAAACAGATCCTCAAAATTCATTGACTCTTTATCGAGTAGGGCTGATTTATTATAATCGAAAAGATTACGGAGCTGCTCAGAAGTATTTCGAGAAAGTGGTGAACCTTTACCCATTTGATTATGACTCAACAATTATGTTGGCATGGACAATGTTTAAGCTTAACAAGTCAATTGAGGCAAAAGTGCTTTTTAATAAATCTTTGTTAATGCGTCCCGATGATTCTTCTGCCACCGAAGGATTAAAACTGATTAAATAAAAAAAGGCGGAATCATTATTTCCGCCTTTTTTTTATTTGAGTATTTCTTATTCGCTAACAGAAAAAGCTAAACCCGGAAGTTTTACTTCTTTTTTGTTTTCGTCTAAGCCTACAATGTCTTTTAAGTAA
>Ga0116186_1003534_pt1 | contig 13268 bp, 13 predicted proteins | sample AD_JPNNA4_MetaG_FD_89806 | JGI IMG/M metagenome (GOLD analysis project Ga0116186, IMG submission 89806) | Active sludge microbial communities of municipal wastewater-treating anaerobic digesters from Japan - AD_JPNNA4_MetaG | ecosystem: Engineered > Bioreactor > Anaerobic > Digestate | place...
CGTCTGCTCGACATCGCCACGGGCACGGGCGACATCGCCGACGAGGGCCGGCGGCAAGTGCCCGGCCTGCGCGCCGTCGGCGGCGACTTCACCATCGAGATGATGCGCGCCGGCAAGCGCCTGCCCGGCCGCGAGACGATCCACTGGGTGGCGGCCGACACGCTGGCGCTGCCCTTCCCTGACGAGACCTTCGACGCCGTCACCTCCGGCTTCCTGATGCGCAACGTCATCGACGTGGCTGGCGCGTTCCGCGAGCAGTGGCGCGTGACGCGCCCCGGCGGGCGCGTCGTCGTGCTGGAATCCAGCCCACCCAAAGACAATCTGCTGCGGCCGTTCATCAAGCTGCATCTCAACAAGGTCATCCCCACGCTCGGCCGGCTCATCACCGGCGAGTCCGATGCCTATCGCTACCTGCCCGACAGCACTCAGGGCTTCCAGGGGCCGGCGGAATTGGCGGCGACCATGCGGGCCGGCGGTTTTGTGGATGTAAGCTACCAGCTATACATGTTCGGCACTATCGCCATTCACGCGGGCACGAAGCCGCGCTAAATAGTCGTGATCGTTCTTAATCGACTTGTAAGAACCTTTTCGGCCAGTCGCCGCTTATACTAATGTGCATGAGACGTTTTCTGCTAGGTTTGTTGTTGTTGCTGGCGGCCTGCGCGCCGGCGGCCGGAGAGACAGGCGCGCCGGCAAGCTCCCCGGTGGTCATGACGGCAACCACGGCCCCGACGGCAACCACGGCCCCGGCGGCGACCACAGTGCGGGAGAGCGCAGCGGCGACGGCCACAACCGTCGTTACGGCCACGGCCCCGGCGGGCGGCGAACAGGGGAGCGCAGCGGCAACGGCGGACAGCCCCGCTGCCGCGACCGGGGAGCCAGAGCCGACGGCCGCGCCGAGCAGCCCCATTGCCGGGCGCAACGACGATGGCACGTTCTTCTACGGCGCGGCCGCGGCCCCGGTGACGCTGACCGACTACTCCGACTTCCTCTGATCGACCTGTCGCGCCCACGTGCTGGGCGCGGAGCGGGACATCGTCGCTAACCACGTGACTGCTGGCGAAGTGCGCCTCGTCTTCTGGCCTATTCTTGACCTGGGGCCGAACAGCCTCAACGCGGCTACGACGGCCTTCTGCGCGGGCGAACAAGACCCGGCCCTGTTCTGGGCCGCCCACGACTTGCTCTTTGCCAACCAGGGCGAGGTCTACGGCGCGGACCGCGACTACTTCCTGAATGTCGCCGCCGGGCTGGGGCTGGACGCCGACGCCTTCGCCGCTTGCTACGATGGCGACGACGTGCGCGCCCAACTGGTCGATCTCGACGCCACCCGCCGCCAGCAGGGCATCAACCAGCGGCCGACGTTCGCGCTGGTCTCGGACGCGGGCACGCGCCGCCTCATCGGCGCGCAACCCTACGATACCTTTGCCGCCGCCATCACGGCCCTGTTGCCCTAGCAGCGGGCAGACATGCCGGTCTGCCCTTCTCTCCGAGGCGCGCCGACCTGACCGGTGGGCGGCCACGAATGGTACGTCCACATGTCAGGTCAATGATCGCTAGATGACTTTGGGAAAGCCCTGTCCGTGCATGCTTGCGTTCCCTTCTCCCTCCGCTATCATCTCTCCATGAGCACCCTCGATCTCTCCGGCCAGGTGGCTATTGTCACCGGCGCGGGCCAGCCGGCCGGCGCGGCCGTGGCCCGGGCGCTGGCGGCGGCCGGCGCGCGCGTGGCCGTCAACGACCTCAACCCCGATCGCATCGCCCGGCTGGCGGCCGAATTGCGCGCTGCCGGCGGCCAGGCCCTCGACATCGCTGCCGACACGGCCAGCAAATTCCAGTGCGTCACCCTCATCGAGGCGACCCGCGCCGAGTGGCAGCGCGTCGATATCCTCGTCAACGCCACGTCCGTCCGCCCGGCGGCGGCGGTGCTGAAGATGGACGAGTGGGAGTGGGCGCGCTGCCACGACGTCAACCTGAAAGCGGCTTTCTTCATGTGCCAGCTCGTCGGCCGGGTGATGGACGACCAGAACCGGGCCGAACCCCGCGCCCGCGGCGGACTGATCGTCAACGTCGCCTGGCCCGCGCCGGACGAGGACGGTCGCGCTGCCTATGCCGCCGGGCAGGCCGGGCTGGTGGCTTTCGGCCGCGTTTGCGCGCGCGAGTTCGCGCCGCTGGGCGTGCGTGTCGCGACGGTTATGGCCGCCCCAGCCGCGCCCGAGGCTGTCGCCGCGGATGTATTGGCGTTGCTGTAGGGTGAATAGAGATGAAAATCCACCTTCACGCCATTGGCTGCCGCCTCAACCAGGCCGAGATCGAGACGATGGCCCGTCAGCTGGCCGCGGGCGGCCACACACCGACGGCCGACCCGGCCGAGGCCGACGTGATCATCGTCAACACCTGCGCCGTGACCGCCGCGGCCGCCCGCGACGCCCGCAACCTGACCCGCCGCTTCGCTCGCGCTAACGCGTCGGCCGAGATCGTCCTGACCGGCTGCTACGCCACGCTGGCCCCGGCCGAGCTGGCCGCCCTGCCCGGCGTCGCCCGTGTTGTCGATAACGCCAGCAAGGCCAGCATCCCCCTGCTGCTCGACCCGGCCCTGCCCACCGACGCGCTCCTGTTCGACCGCGAGCCGCTGGCCCGCGAAACGGCCGCCGGCAGCATCGGCCGCACGCGCGGCTTCATCAAAGTCCAGGACGGTTGCGACAACCGCTGCACCTTCTGCGTGACCACCATCGCCCGCGGCGAGGGGCGCAGCCGGCCGCTGGCCGAGGTCGTGGCGGAAGTGGGCGCCTACGCCGCCGCGGGCTATCAGGAGGTTGTCCTCAGCGGCGTGCACCTGGGCAGCTACGGCCGCGACCAGGGTCGCCCGGCCGGCCTGCGCGAACTGGTCGCCGCGCTGCTGGCCGACACCGACATCCCGCGCATCCGCCTGTCGTCGCTGGAGCCGTGGGACGTCGCCCCCGGCTTCTTCGACCTGTGGGCCAATCCGCGCCTGTTGCCCCACCTGCACCTGCCGCTGCAATCGGGCAGCGACCGCGTGCTGCGGCGCATGGCGCGACGGACAACGCGCGCCGCCTTCCGCGCCCTGACCGACGAGGCCCGCGCCGCCATCCCCGACCTGAACCTGAGCACCGACCTGATCACCGGCTTCCCCGGCGAAACCGACGCCGACCACGCCGCGACGCTGGCCTATGTCGAAGCGCTGGGCTTCGGCCGCCTCCACGTCTTCAGCTACAGCCCCCGCCCCGGCACGGCCGCGGCCCGAATGCCCGACCAGGTTTCCGGCCCGGTTAAGAAGTCCCGCGCGGCGGCGCTGATCGCCCTGGGAGAGCGGCTGGGCGCGGCCTTCCACACCGGCTACGACGGCGCGACACGGCCGGTGTTGTGGGAGATGGCCACCGGCGCGGAGGCGAATGGGCTGCGCTGGGTCGGCTACACCGACAACTACATCCGCGTGACCGCCACCGGCCCGACCGGCCTGATGAACCGTGTCACCCTTGCCCGGCTGAGTAGGCCGCGCGCCGACGGGATGGCCGGCGAGATCGATCCGGCCAGCGCTTCCAACAGCGACAGTGGGGAAGAATGAATAGAATGGACAATCAGAAGGAGTTGTCGCCCGAACAGCGCGCACAACTGCTGAAAACACTGCAAGCCCGTTTTGAAAAGCACATGAACCGCCATAACGGTCTTGAATGGGCTGCCGTGCAGGCCAGACTAAACGCCAATCCTGGAAAACTGTGGTCGCTCAGCGAAATGGAACGAACCGGCGGCGAACCGGATGTCGTCGGGCAAGATGAGCAGACGGGCGCATACATCTTCTATGACTGCGCCGCCGAAAGCCCCAAAAATCGCCGTAGCCTCTGCTATGATCCTGAAGCGCTGTGGAGCAGAAAAGAGAACAAGCCAGCCGACAGCGCCGTGGGGATGGCGAGCGATATGGGGATTGAACTGCTAACGGAAGGACAGTATCGTGCCCTGCAGGAGCTTGAGCGCTTCGACACAAAAACATCGAGCTGGCTCAAGACCCCTGCTAACATCCGGCAACTGGGCGGGGCGATCTTCGCCGATTACCGTTATGGTCACGTGTTCGTTTACCACAACGGCGCCGAATCTTACTACGCTGCCAGGGGCTTCCGTGGCTCGCTGAAGGTCTAGCCCGACCGCCCCCGCGCCTTCGCGCGCAACACCTCATCCACCCCCGGCAGCGGCGTGCGCAGCAAGCGCCCGGCCAGGCTGACATCCAGCGCGCAATCCAACGGCCAGCGCCCGCTGGCGTCTTCGGCCAGAGTCAGCGTCGCCCGTTCGCCCACGCCCCACCAGTCCAGCAACCGCAGGGCAAACGCGGCCCGCGTCAGCGTCTGCCGCCCGGCAACGTTGAGCACGCCGGTATACGCCTGGTCAACCAGTTCCAGGCAGGCCGCGGCCAGCGTCTCCACCCAGACCGGGTTGCGGCGCTGGTTGGTGAATAACGTCACCGGTTGCCCGGCCCGCAGCGCCGCGGCCATCCACGCCGTGCCGTTGTCCATCTCCTCCAGGCCGTAGATGAGCGAGGTGCGCACGGCCACGGCGTTGGCGTGGGCCAGGGCCAACGCTTCGGCCTCAGCTTTAGCCCGGCCGTAGTCGTTGCGCGGCGCGGGCGGGGCACTCTCGTCGTAGGGGGCCGCGTCGCCGCCAAAGAGGGCGTCGGTTGACAGATGGACGAGCCGCGCCCCGGCTTGTGTCGCCGCCGCAGCGATGTGGGCCGTGCCGGCGACGATGACGGCGCTCATATCGGGCGTGCGGTTGGAGCCGGCGGTGTGGATGATGGCGTCGGGGGCGAAATCGGCCACGACGCGCGCCACGGCCGCGGCGTCGCGCAGGTCGAGGCGCGTGCTCTGTGGCAACCTCAGCGGGTCGGCCGAGAAGATTGTATAGCGCCACTCCCCCGGCCACCCGGCCGCCACCCGCCGCGCCAGATGCCGCCCCAGATAGCCGCTGCCGCCGGTGATCAGCAATCGTTTGGACATAGCGCGCCGCCTGGGATTAAAGAAGCTCACGCAAAGGACGCTAAGCGGGCTGAGGACGCAAAGAAGAGACCGTTATCTTGTTCTTCTCAGCGCACTTTGCTTCCTTAGCGTCCTTTGCGTGAGCCTCTTACTCCTCCGGCGTGGTCTCGGCCCGGCGCATCGCCTCGGCGGCGGCGGCCTGGGCGGCGATCTGCTTGCTGCGGCCGCGCCCTTCGCCCCAGACCTCTGGGCCGACCAGCACCTGCACGGTAAACGTCCGGGCATGGTCTGGCCCCTCGCTGCCGCTGACGCGGTAGTGGGGCGTGACGTTGTAGCGCGCCTGCGCCCAGACCTGGAACTCGCTCTTGGCGTCCTTATATAGCTCGCCGGCGCGAATGTGCTCCAGCGCCGGACGGACGAGCGGGTCGATGAACGCCCGCGCCCGCTCCAGCCCGTGGTCGAGGTAGATGGCCCCGACGACAGCCTCGAACGTGGCGCAAAGCAGCGGCGTGCGTTCCCGGCCGCCGTTCTCCTCCTCGCCCAGGCCCAGCCGCAGATAGCGCCCCAGGTCGATCTGCCGCGCGAAGGCCGCCAGCGACTCTGCTCGCACCAGCGCCGCCCGCAGCGCTGTCAACTCGCCCTCGTCCATTTCCGGGAAATGATGATAGAGGAAGCCGGCGACGACGAAATCGATCACCGCGTCGCCCAGGAACTCCAGCCGCTCGTTGTCCTCCAGCACCGAGCCGGGGTTCTCGTTCAGGTAGGAGCGGTGGGTCAGGGCGCGTGAGAGCAGCGACACATCGCGAAACTCCACGCCCAGTTGTTCACTGAAAGTTAGTAGGTCGTCCATGATTGCTTGCTTTCACCGCGCAGGGAAGCGAGGCGGCCGGGGAGCGAAGGCGCGCTCGCGCTTCCCCGCTCTCTGACGCATTGAGAAGCTACTCCTCAAACGCGCGAATCGCCAGCACGGCATTGTGCCCGCCAAAGCCGAAGGCGTTGTTCAGGCAGACGCGCACGCGCCGCGGCCGGGCCGCGTTGGGTACATAGTCCAGGTCGCAGGTCGGGTCGGGCGTCTCGTAGTGGATCGTTGGCGGCGCGATCTGGTCGCGAATGGCCAGTGCACAGAATACGCTCTCGATGGCCCCCGTCGCGCCCATGATGTGGCCGGTCATGGACTTGGTCGAACTGATGGCGACGTTGTACGCATGTTCGCCCAGGGCGCTCTTCACCGCCGCCGTCTCGGCCGTGTCGTTGAGCGGCGTGGCCGTGCCGTGGGCGCTGACGTAATCGACATCCTCCGGCCGCAGACCAGCGTCGGCCAGCGCCTTGCGGATGGCCCGCGCCGCGCCGTTGCCGTTCTCCGGCGGGGCGGTGATGTGATAGGCGTCGGTCGCCTGCCCATAGCCGGCGATCTCCGCCAGGATGGTCGCGCCGCGCGCCCGGGCATGCTCCAGGCTCTCCAGAACCAGGATACCCGCCCCTTCGCCAATCACCAGGCCGTCGCGGTCGGCGTCAAAGGGCCGCGGCGTATCCGTCGCCCGCGTCGAGGTCGCGCCGGCGCGCTCGAAGCCACCAATGGCCACCGAGGTCAAAATCGACTCAGAGCCACCGGTCAGCACAGCGTCCAGCTCGCCGGCGCGGATGCTGCGGAAGGCGTGGCCAACGGCGTCGTTGCCGGCCGCGCAGGCGGTCGTGATGGTCGTCGATGGGCCGGTGATGCCGTAGTCAATGGCCAGCATGCCCGCCGCGCCGTTGGGCATGATCATGGTGATGCCAAACGGGCTGAGCCGGCGCAGGCCGCCGTCGTGGACGATGGCCTCCTGCTCGATGATGGTGCGCATCCCACCGATGCCCGTGCCCAGGGTGATGCCGACGCGCTCGCGGTTGTCGTCGGTGATGGCCAGGCCGGCCCCGCGCATGGCCTCGGCCGCGGCCGCCGTCGCCAACTGCTGATAGCGGTCGCGCCGCCGCGCGTCCTTGCGGTCCATGTACTGCGCCGGGTCAAACTCCTTGACTTCGCACAGACCCTGAATGATGTGCTGTGGGTTATCGACCAGGGTGATAGGGCCGAAGCCCGACCGCCCGGCCAGGATGGCCGCCCAGGTGTCGGGCACGTTGTGGCCCAGTGGCGTGATCAGCCCGACGCCGGTGACGACGACGCGGCGGCGCGCTCCGTTCTCGTTGTTGCTCATAGATGCTCCAGAAGTTAATGCCAGGACGCTAGACTGGCCTGGGGTCAAGAATCAGGCTTCAGGTTGTCGGCTGGGGTTGGGCGGTAGTGGCCCTCCAGCCAGACGCTGCGGTCAGCGCCGACCTCCTTCTTCCACACCGGCACGATCTCCTTGAGACGGTCGATGCCATAGCGGGCCGCCTCAAAGACGCCCTGATCGCGGTGGCGGCCGGCGCAGGCAACAAATGTCGTCACCTCGCCCACGTCCAGGCGGCCGAGTCGCTGCACCAGGGCCACGCCGCGCACCATTGGCCAGCGGGCACGAATCTCCTGGGCGATCTGGGCCATCTTCTCCGTGGCCATGGCCTCGTAGGCCTCATATTCCAGGTGCAGCGTCCCCGCGGGCAGGCCGTCGCGCTGCGTGCGGCCGCGGACAAAGCCGGTGAAGCTGACGAGCGCGCCGATGTCCGGGCCGCCGAGGCGGGCGTGGACGGCGTCGATGTCCAGCGGGTCGGGCGAGACGGCGAAGTAGGTCGCCAGGGCGCTCGCCTCAACAGCCGGCGCATCGCTCTGGCCGCCGCTGACGGGCGGGAAGAGGGCCACCTCATCGCCGGTTTTCACGGGCGTGTCTGGCCCGGCAAAGGCGCGGTTGACGGCCAGCAGCGACGTGGGCAGGGCCGGGGCCAGCGCCGGATAGCTGGCCGCCACGGCGGTGAGCACATCGGCCGCCGTCGCCGGCCGGTCGGGCAGTTCCACGCGAATGCGGTCGCGCCCGGCGCGGTCCTTCAGCGTGGCGAAAAGGCGGATTTCCAGTTCGACTGTCATCTTATTTGTAACCCTTGAGCGCCGTGGTCGATGCGCCAGACGTGTGCACGCTGCCGGTGGGACAGCGGGCAGATAGTATGGCAGATGCATGGGAAAGTGCGGCCGGCACGCAGGCGGGCAGACACGCAACGCAACGGGCGCGGCAGACCCACAGGTCTGCCCCTATGCGTCCTCCCATGTGCCGCTGCGCCCGCCCGATTTACGCACGAGACGGACGTCGGTCAGGCGCATGCCGCGGTCGACGGCCTTGGCCATATCGTAGAGCGTCAGCCCGGCGACAGTGACGGCCGTCAAGGCTTCCATTTCCACGCCCGTCTTGCCCGACACGCGCACCGTCGCTTCAATGTCAATGCACTGCTCGGCCGCGTTGGGCGCGCAGGTGACAACGACCTGGTTGAGCAGCAGCGGGTGACAGAGGGGGATCAGTTCGCTGGTGCGCTTGGCGGCCATGACCCCGGCGATCTGGGCCACGGTGAGCACGTCCCCCTTGGGCAGCTCGCCGGCGACGATCAGCGCCAGCGTCGCCGGCCGCATTGTGACGCGGCCTCGGGCCACGGCCACGCGCTCGGTTACATCTTTCGCGCCGACATCAACCATGCGGGCGCGGCCAGATTCGTCCAGGTGGGTCAGGCGGTCGCTCATGATTATGATATTATACCAGCCCAGAAACCGAGTTTCTTCCTGGGAACTCGGTTTCTAAGCGAGTCCCTCAATGAAGCGATACGACCACCTTTACCTCTCACCCCACTTCGACGACGCCATTCTGTCGTGCGGCGGGCAGATCGCCCGGCACACAGCCGCGGGCCAGTCCGTTCTCGTCGTCACCATCACCGGCGGCGACCCGCCCGACAACCCCCCCTCGGACACGGTAGCCATGCTCCACCGGCGCTGGGCCGCCAGTATGGCCGCCGTGCCTGGCCCTGTCCACAGCGATGGGCGCTGGCCGGCAAGCCCGCGGGGGGCAGATAGCGCGTCGCGCGCGCAAACGAGCGCCGCCGCCTCGAGCGCCGCCGCCTCGAGCGCCGCCTCGAGCGCCATAGCCGTGGACGCAGCCATGATCGCCCAACGCCGTGCCGAAGACCGCGCCGCGCTGGCGCTGGTGGGGGCCGAGCCGCTGCACCTGTCCTTCCTCGACTGCATCTACCGCTGCGGCCCCGACGCGCATGCCCTCTACCCCGGCCCGGCGGACATGTTCAGCCCCCTCAGCCCGGCTGACGAGGCCACGGTGGCTGCCCTGGCGGAGAGCTTCGCCGCCCTGCCGCCTGCCCGCCAGGTCTACCTGCCGTTGGGCGTCGGCGGCCACGTCGATCACCTGGCCACGCGCCGCGCCGCCGAGCGAGTCTTCACCGCGCCCATCTACTACGAGGACTATCCCTATACCGCGCGGCCGGGCGCGCTGGCCGAGGCGCTGCCGCCGGAGGTTCGCGCTGTCTGGCTGGCCACGGCCGTCTGGCTCGACGAGGCCGCGCTGGCGGCCAAGACGGCGGCGGTGGGGGCCTACGTTTCGCAACTCAGTTCCTTCTTCGTTGACGCCGCTGACCTGGCCGCCCAACTGCGCGCCGACGGCCGCCGCGCCCTGAGCGACGCTCTGGCCGGCGGCGAGACCGCGCCGCCGTGGGCCGTCGCCGCCGAGCGCCTCTGGTCGGCGGCCTAGTGTTGGGCGCTTTTCGGCGCGGGCGACGACGAAGGCGCGCCGCGCCGTCTGACCACTCGTCCCGCGTTCACGCTAAATTCATTTGGGAAAACACCCCCCGCGGCCCTATAATGATAGCGCGTCGGCGAGTGACGCCACCAACGCTACTGTACCGGTAGACAACGCCGGTTAGGATCACGACTATGGAATTCGGCACGCGAGAAATGCCGCCCCGAAAAGGCAGCGACAGCAAACCCCTCGGCCGCCACGACGCCAACGGCCCCCAGTCGGGCGAGGTGCTCCAGGGGCGCTATATGATCCTCGGCTCCCTGGGCGTCGGCGGCTTCAGCTCTGTCTATCGGGCGCGCGACCTGCGCTTTCCCTCGGTCACGCGCCTGTGCGCTGTCAAGGAGATGGTCATCAGCACGGTTGACCCGGAGATGCGCGAACTGACGATCAAATCCTTCGAGCGCGAGGCGGGCATGCTGGCCACGCTCAACCACCCGGCCATTCCCGACATCTACGACTACTTCACCGACGGCAACCGCAGCTACCTGGTGCTGGAATTTGTGCCCGGCCAGAACTTGCAGCAGTGGCTCGACGAGACCGATGAGTACCTCGATGAGCAGAAGGCACTCGACTGGGCGCTGCAAGTCTGTGACGCTCTGGCCTATTTGCACAGCCAGAAGCCGCAGCCGGTCATCTTCCGCGACCTGAAGCCGTCAAACATCATGCTCGACCCCTACAACCACATCCGCCTCATCGACTTCGGCATCGCCAAGCTGTTCGAGGCCAATGAGGACAAGGGCACGATGATCGGCACGGCCGGCTACACGCCGCCGGAGCAGTACCGCGGCGAAGCCTCCCCGGCCGTCGATGTCTATGGCCTGGGGGCCACCCTCCACCACCTGCTCACCCGCCAGGACCCGCGCCAGGAGACCCCCTTCACCTTCAGCGAGCGCCCCATCCGCGCCGCCAACCCGGCTATTTCGCGCACCTTCGAGGCCATCATCATGCGCTGCCTGGCCTATGACCCCAAGGAGCGCTTTCCGGATGCCATGGCCTTGCGCGAGTCACTGCTGGAACTGTCCAAAAGCGACACCGACGACGCCGACCTCGATCAGCGCCTCGGTCTGAAAGAGAATGCCCTGGCCTTCGACCGCGAGGACACTGGCGCGCCCACGGCGTCGCTGCGCGCCGGTCTGAGCCGGGTTAAGCCGCTGTGGGTCTTCCGTTGCGAGGACGAGATTCGCTCGCGCCCGGCCGTGGGCAAGGGCATCGTCTTCGTGGCCGCCTACGACAACAACCTCTATGCCCTGACAGCCGACAAGGGCGACTTCCTGTGGAAGTTCCCCACCGGCGGCGGCATCGGCGGCTCGCCAGTCGTGTCCGAGGACGCCGTGCTCATCGGCTCGTCCGACCACTCGCTCTACTCGCTGCAACTGCGTAAGGGGCGGCTCAACTGGCAGTTCCGGGCCGAGGGGCCAATCTACTCCTCGCCGGCCGTGCGCTTCGACCACGCCTTCTTTGGCGCCGATGATGGCTACGTCTACGTCGTCAACGCCATGCGCGGGCAACTCCACTGGAAAACCAACGTCTATAGCCCGGTGCGCTCGACACCGTGGGTGTCTGATGAGTTGGTCTACTTCGGCACAGAGGGCGGCCAGGTGTTGGGCCTGGAACTGGGCGCGGGCAAACCTAAATGGCAGACCAAGGCTCAGCGCGCGGTGACCTCCTCGCCCAAGGTCGCCGACGACATCCTGTATGTTGGCTCGGTCGATGGCACTGTCTACGCCATCGACGCCAGCTCCGGCTGGCCCATCTGGCGCTATCAGACCGATGGGCCAATCCTGGCCACGCCGACGCTCTACCAGGGCGTGCTGTTCATCGGCTCGTCCGATGGCCACCTCTACGCCATCGACATGGCCAGCGGCCGGCCGGTGTGGAGCTATCACACCAATGGCCAGATCGTCTCCGCGCCGGCCGTGTGGGGTAATACCGTCTACTTCGGCTCGACCGACGGCGGCCTCTATGGAGTCAGCCTGCGCCGGGGCGCGCTCCAATGGCGCTTCGATACCAGCAGCCCCATCATTGGCTCGCCGACCATCGTCAACGGCGTCATCTACTTCGGTGCCGCCGACCACACCCTCTACGCCCTACCCACCTGAGCCGCTCATGACCACGCCCGCGCCCATGCCCCGCCTTGAAAGCGGCTACTGCTGTGAAACTGGCTCCTTCCGCGACCGCAACGAGGACGCCTGTCTGACGCTGACGGCCGAGTTCGGCGGCCACTTCGCCATGTGGTCGCTGGGGTTGTACGTCGTCGCCGACGGCATGGGCGGGCACGACGCCGGGCACGTGGCCAGCGACACCGCCACGCGCGTCTTCGCCGACTACGTTCTGGCCCAGCTCTATTCTCCTCTGCTGCAACGCCACCCCGCGCCCCGCGAGGCCCACGTGCTCGATCTGCTAGAGCGCGGCGTTTTCGCCGCCCACGAGGCCATTTTGAAGAGCAACGGCAACGGCGGCTCGACGCTGACGGCAGCGCTGGTACTCGGCTCGCGCCTCTATGTGGCCCACGTCGGCGATTCGCGCGCCTACCTGGCCGATGCCAGCGGCCTGCGCCTGCTGACCGAGGATCATTCCCTCGTCCGCCGCCTGCAAGACACTGGCCAGCTAACCGACGAGGACGCCCGTACTTACCAGTATCGCAATGTCCTATTGCAGGCGCTGGGCCAGGAGAGCGCCCTTTCGGCCGACACCTTCGCCCTCGACCTGTCGCCGGGCAGTACGCTGCTGCTGTGCAGCGACGGGCTGAGCGCCGTCGTGCCCGCCGAGGAGCTGGCCGCCTCGCTGGCCGCCGGCCGCGCCCAGGCCGCGGCCGAACGGCTCGTCGCCCTGGCCCTGGCTCGCGGCAGCGAGGACAACGTTACCGCGGTCGTGGTGCGCGTCGGCCGGGAGTAGTACGCCGACAGCCGGCGGCGCCGCCCCACCCCTCCCCGACTCATGACCACGCAAGTACCCGACCTCTATCGCACCCTCGGCGTCGGCCGCGACGCGACGACCGAGGCGATCGAGGCGGCCTATGCCGCCTGGGAAGCGCGCTTGTCCGCCGGCGAGGCCATCGCCACCCCGGAGTGGGAGCGCCTGCGCTATGCCCACGAGGTGCTCAGCAACCCGCAGCGCCGCGCCCTCTATGACTCGCTGGTGGCCGAGACGGCCGTGGCCGGCCTTGACCTGTCCGTGGCCGTCAGCGCCGCGCGGCTGCCCCTGCTGGCCACGCCGCAGCTGGTCTATGCCCTGGCGACGCTGGCCGCGCGCGAGACGACCGGCGAGCGCCGGCCGCTGACGCTTGGCCTTGTCGTCGATCGCAGTACCTCCATGCGCGGCGAACGGCTGGAGAAGGTCATCGCCGCGGGCGAGTTACTCCTGGACCGGCTGGGGCCGGAAGACGCCCTGGCGTTGGTCAGCTTCAGCGACCGGGCCGAGGTGGTGTTGCCCGCGGCCGTGTTGGGGGCGGCCCATGGCGACGACGCCTGGCGTGACCCCCACCACCGGCTACGCAGCCTGACCGCCTCCGGCGGCACGGAAATTTACCAGGGTCTGCGCGCCGGGCTAGACGAAGTCTTACGCCTGACCGACGGCGGGCGCGTCGCCC
>Ga0116186_1003545_pt1 | contig 13233 bp, 10 predicted proteins | sample AD_JPNNA4_MetaG_FD_89806 | JGI IMG/M metagenome (GOLD analysis project Ga0116186, IMG submission 89806) | Active sludge microbial communities of municipal wastewater-treating anaerobic digesters from Japan - AD_JPNNA4_MetaG | ecosystem: Engineered > Bioreactor > Anaerobic > Digestate | place...
ATGGAAGGGGGTATGGTAGATATTGAATTTATAAGTCAGATTATAAAAATAATTTTTGGAAGCACTAATAAATCAATTCGAAATAAAAATACTGTAAAGATTCTTAGATATGTTATGAATAATAATATATTTTCAAAAAATAAAATAAAATATCTAATTGAAACATATTATTTTTATCGTAACATAGAAAAACATATTGCATTGAATAATTTATCAGAAAGATATATTTTTAGACGCAACGATGAAAAAAATATTGGAACTAATCTGGGATATAAAAATAACGAAGAATTGTTTTTAGAGACTAAAAAAAGAATGGTTAAAACACGAAACATTTATAATTCGTTTTTCAAAAAAATTTTGAGGTTGGTATAATGGAACTTACTCCTGATAAAATTAAAGGATACACGCCATATATTATTTTTGTTTTTTTTACCATTATATATTTAATAACTCTTTCGCCGACTGTATCTTTTATTGATAGCGGTGAACTTGCTACTGTATGTTGTACTCTAGGAATAGCTCATCCTACAGGATATCCACTTTTTACTTTAGTTGGCCATATTTTTAGCAAACTTACATTGTTTAATAGTGAGATATATACCTTAAATTTGATGTGTGCCTTTTTTTGCTCTATCGGTCTTTTTTTCTTTTATAAATTTTCATATATTTTTTATAGTGACTATCCAATTATTCAAAATCAAAAAAATAAAAAAACAATCAAGAGCGATAAATTAGAAAATGAAATTAAACTTGTAGCTGTTATAGCCTCTGTTTTAAGTTTGGGTTTTTCTAAAAATTATTGGTTTCAGTCTACATCGATTGAAGTGTATCCTTTACATATTTTGATTGAGATATTAGCGCTTTTCCTCTTTATAGTAAATATTCAAAAACCTATTTATGATACAGAAAAATTATTAAAAGAAAATATTAAAGGCTGGATTGTCTTAAGTTTTATATTGGGATTGGGTTTTACAAATCATATGTCAATAATTTACTTAATCCCTGCATTTGCCTTTTTATATTTTTATGAGTATAAATTTTGTAAAAACTCATTTAAATTAATTGGTATTTTAATAATCCCATTTTTATTAGCTCTGACGATTTACATTTATTTACCAATAAGAGCCTCGTCAAACCCAATTTTAAATTGGGGGGATCCTTCAACACTTGAGAAATTTAAGTGGCATGTTACAGGTAAACAATATAGTGTTTGGATTTTTTCTTCCATTTCTGAAATGTTTAATCAGGTTAAATATTTTTTTAAAACCTTACCTGAAGATTACCTTTATTTACCTGTATTAATTTCAATTGTTGGTTTAATAAATTTATTTTCCAAAAATAGAAAATATTTTTATTTTACAATTATTCTATTTTTAACTTGTTTCTTGCTAGCAATTAACTATAGCATTGTTGATATTGATTCTTACTTCATTTTAGCATATATCATAATTTCATTATGGGTAGGTTCAGGTATTTTATACTTGTATTCTTTGTTTTTCAGTGGTAAAAAATATGATAAGGTTAAGGTAATGTATTTATTCCTGATCATTCCAGCTATTGAAATTTTTAATTTTTCAAAAGTAGATGAAAGCAATAATTATCTTGTAGAAGATTATACTTTAAATTTATTTAAATCTGTAAAACCTAATGGAATAGTTATTTCTTATCAATGGGATAATTGGATTTCTGCTTCATATTATTTTCAGCATGTAAAAAATATTAGAAAAGATATAGTAGTTATAGACAAAGAGTTATGCAGAAGGTCATGGTATATTAAACAATTAGAACGAAATTATCCATGGTTAATAGAAAAATCCAGAAATGAGGTAAATGATTTTTTAAAAGAAGTATATAAGTTTGAACATGATGAACCATATAATAGTATTGTTATAGAAGAAAAATTTGTAAATATGTTAAATAACTTTATTAAGAAAAATATTAATACTCTTCCTGTTTATGTAACTAATGAGATTGAAAGGGAAATTGATAAACCTTTTAGAAGAGTTCCAGAAGGTCTTGTTTATCGTTTATATCCTGATGAAAAATATTATGAATTCCCTGATCTCGATTTCAAATTTAGGCCTTACAAAAAAGGGAATAGATATGGTGATATGCTAATGAGTTTTTATGGAATAATGCTAACAAATAGAGCTAGTTATGAGTTCTATTTTAACCATAAAGATAGAGCTTTACAATGGTTGGATAAGTTACAGAAGATACATCCTGATTTTGGTCCGGCTATTAGTTTAAAACGAATTATAAATGGTTCAAATTTATATTATCAATAATTTTTGACTTTATGATTATTTAAAAAAGTCATAATTTTGTTCAAATTAATTTGGAGTTTAAATTTGAAAGCTAAGTTAGTATTAGAAAACGGTTTAATATTCGATGGAATTAGTTTTGGAGCAGAAGGAGAAACTTTTGGAGAAGTTGTTTTTAATACAAGTTTAACTGGATATCAGGAAATATTGACAGATCCTTCTTATTGTGGACAAATAGTTACAATGACATACCCTCTAATTGGAAATTATGGTGTTAATTTAGAAGATTTTGAATCAGAACGACCATTTGTTAGAGGATTTATTGTAAAGGAATATTTTGATGCTTATAGTAACTGGCGTGCTAATGAGAGTCTTGCAGATTATTTGAAAAGAAATAACATTGTTGGTATTCAAGGAATTGATACAAGAATGCTTACAAGAGTTATCAGAGATGAAGGGGCAATGAGAGGAATAATTTCTACAATTGATTTAGATAATAATAGCTTAAAAGAGAAAGTTTTAAACTCTCCTAAAATGAAAGGGCTGGATTTAGCGAAAGAAGTTACTACCAGAAAATTTTATAAATGGACAGAAAAAAGCAATAGTCCTCTTTCATTAAAATCAAACTTTCCTGTTGACGACTCTGAGAGATATCATGTTGTTGTTTATGATTATGGTATAAAAAGAAACATATTAAGAAGATTAGCATATTACGGTTGCAATCTTACAGTAGTATCTGCGAATACATCATGGAAAGAAGTTCTTGAATTAAATCCCGATGGAGTTTTTTTATCCAATGGACCTGGTGACCCTGAGCCAGTTACTTACGCTATTGAAAACATAAAAAATTTAATTGGTAAGAAACCGATTTTTGGTATTTGTTTAGGTCACCAACTTTTAGGTTTGGCACTTGGTGGAAAAACTTATAAACTAAAGTTCGGTCATAGAGGAGGAAATCATCCAGTAAAAAATTTAATTACAAATACAATCGAGATCACTTCACAAAATCATGGGTTTGCTGTTGATCTAGATTCTTTTAATAGTGATATGGAATTAACTCATGTAAATTTAAATGATAATACTGTTGAAGGGTTTCGGCATAAGTCTATTCCATTATTTAGTGTTCAATATCACCCTGAAGCTTCACCAGGACCTCACGATAGTGATTATTTGTTTCATGATTTTATTGAAATGATGAAGAATTCAAAATAAATTTTTTTGAGAAAAATATTTGAAAAGTGATATTTTATTGTTATATTAATAATATAATAATCGAGTATCACTTTTTTATATATAGATAAATAATGTTAAACTAAAAAATAGGTAAGGATAAATTATGCCAAAAAATGTTATTATTTTAAATCTCACTCTTGCCGTTGTTGGAGTTATTATCGGTTTGATTTTTGCAATTCTTTCTTATAAACTATTCGACAAAGTAACTCATTTTTCATTTGCTAAAGAGCTTGAGAAAGGAAATTTAGCTGTTGGTATAGTTGTTGGTGGTTTATTTATTATGATTGGTTTAATGATTGGCTTAATAATTGGTATGGGGTTAAACTAATATTTATCTAATGATAGTGCTTCAGAAAACAAAAATATTGTTTTTCTTATTATTATTTTTTGTTGGTTGTGCAACCGAAAATAATAATATTGATATTAAGGGGGATACTATTAATACAGTTCCTGGAGTTTCTAATAATTCAAAAGACCAACATTCTTCAAATGATTTAGATGAAGCTGAATCTATAACAATATCTAATATAATGGATGATTATGGAAGTTATATACACAAATATTCAAAAAGATATGGTTTTGATTGGAGATTAATACTAGCGATTATTAAACAGGAATCAAATTTTACAAATTATGCTGAAAGTCATAAAGGTGCTTTAGGATTGATGCAAATAATGCCACAAACTGGAAAATCCCTTGCAGATGAACTTGACCTTGAAGAAGTAATTTCTCCTCGCAATAATATTGCTGCTGGCATTTATTATTTATGGAAACTTTCAGAATCTTTTAAATATGCTGATGAAAACAATAAATTGAAACTAGCTCTTGCTGCTTATAATTGTGGGTTAAGTAGAATTCAGGATGCACAGGATATTGTAAGATATAATAAAGGTAATCCTTATAATTGGGACGAAGTATCTGAAGCCTTGAAGAAACTTTCAAAAGATTATTCCGAACTACATCAGAAGGTTTGGGATATACCAAAACCACCAGGAGGATATTTCGATAATTATGCCCAACCTATTAATTATGTTGATAACGTAATAAAGTATTATAATAGATATCAGGTAACTATTGCATATAAATAAAAAAAGGGAGTAAGTAACTCCCTTGGTAACTCTCTATTCTTTTACTTCGGGTTTCATTTGGGGGAAAAATATTACATCTCTTATAGATTCTTGATTGGTAAGTAACATTACAAGTCTATCAATTCCAATTCCTAAACCAGCTGTAGGTGGCATCCCATATTCGAGAGCCCTTAAAAAGTCTTCATCTATAACCATAGCTTCTTCATCACCTTTAGCTCGGAGTTTTGCTTGATTTTCGAACCTTTCTCTTTGGTCAATTGGGTCATTTAATTCACTAAAAGCATTACATATTTCATGGCCATTGCACATTACTTCGAATCTTTCGACCAAACCTTCTTTTTCTCGATGTTTTTTTGCAAGAGGAGACATTTCAAGAGGAAAATCAGTAATAAAAGTTGGCTGTATTAAATGAGGTTCTACTTTTTCGCTGAATATTTCATCTATAATTTTACCACTTCCCATAGAAGTATCTACTTCTATATTCAATTTTTTTGCAATAGCTTTAATTTCTTCTTCGGATTTACCGTAAAGATCATAAGATGTATATTCTTTAATAGCATCTAACATACTGATTTTTTTCCATGGAGGAGTAAAATCTATTTCTTTATCTCCAATTGTAATTTTCATTTTACCATTAACAGCTTCACAAACTTTACTTATCATTTGCTCTGTTAAATCCATTAACCAAAAATAATCTTTATATGCAACATAAAGCTCAAGCGCAGTAAATTCGGGATTATGATTTTTATCCATTCCTTCATTTCTGAAGTTTTTTGATATTTCATATACACCATCATAACCACCAACAATTAATCTTTTAAGATATAACTCGTCAGCTATTCTTAGATACAAATCTATATCTAGAGTATTATGATGTGTAATAAAAGGTCTTGCAGATGCACCGCCATAGATGGGTTGTAGTACTGGTGTTTCAACTTCAATTAAGCCTAGATTATCTAAATAAGATCTAATAAAGGAAATAATTTTTGCTCTTTTAATAAAAGTTTCTTTTACCTCTGGATTTACAATCAAATCAACATATCTTTGTCTGTATCTTAATTCTTTATCAACAAATTTATCGTGTACTATTTTATTGCCATTTTCGTCAATTTCTTCTTTTACTATCGGTAGCGGTCTTAATGATTTTGATAGAAGTTCAATGTTTTTAGCATGAACTGATATTTCTCCAGTTTTTGTTTTGAAAACAAAACCATCTACACCAATTATATCTCCAATATCAAGAATTTTGAAAAGTTCATATTTTTTATCGCCAACATCATCCTTTTTAATATAGATTTGTATTTTGCCAACCGAATCCTGTAAATGAGCAAATGAAGCTTTTCCCATTCTTCTAATAGTAATCAATCTACCAGCAATAGAAACATTTTTTTGTGGTTCATTTTCATTGTACTCAGATAATATCTGTTTTGAATTACTATTAACCTCGAATTTAAATGGATATGGGTTAAAACCCATATTTCTTATTTCACTTAGCTTATTTCTTCTTATTATCTCTTGGTCGTTTAATTCTTCCAATTTAATTACCTTTAAAATTATTAATATTTTTAAATATCGTAATTTTTATTATAATTTTCAATATATATATTCTGGTATGATTTTTGAAGTTAAAAAAATACAATAAATTTTAATAATGTTTTTATTTGAAAAGTAAGATTTTTATTTAAAATTAGATGAGTTTATGATGTTTTGAAAATAAATCTTTTAGATGATTTTCAGCAATTCTAAAAGTTGTTCAATGATTTCTAACTCCACCGGTTGGTTTTATGTGCATTCTAATATTCACATAATAAGTGTTTTTACTTGCGTTTGTTCTTTTTCAAAAATTTTTTGTAGTTTTTTACAATTTTACTAAGATCTTTTTCTTTTTTTCTCCTTTCTACTACTGTGGATTCAAAAAATTCCTTTTCTTTTAACATTTTCAAATAATTTTCGTAAGCACCTTTATCAATTTCACCATTATTTACTGCTTCAATAACTGCACAACCAATTTCATGAGTATGTGAGCAGTCTCTAAATTTACAATTTTCCGATATTTCAAAAATATTTTTGAATGTTAACTCTAAACCATCATTTATATCTGCTAATCCTACTTCTCTCATACCGGGGTTATCTATTAATATGCCTCCACTTTCAAGTATTACTAATTCTCTATGAGTGGTTTTGTGTTTACCTTTTTTCGAACTTTCACTTATTGTTTCAGTTTGCATTATTTGATCACCATATAGGGTATTTATTAAAGTAGATTTACCAACACCGGAAGAACCTAACACGCAATAAGTTTTTCCTTTTTTTATTATTGCTTTTAATTTATCTAAACCATCTTTTGTTTTGTTGCTAATTGGGATAATTGGTACATCGGTAATTCTTGATTTAATTTTGTTAATTATATTTTCTAATTCTAGTTCACTTATTAAATCAATTTTACTTAAAATAATAATGGGTATAATTTTAGCCGAATTACAAATTGCAAGATATCTTTCTAGTCTATTTATATTAAAATCCCTATCAACCGACTGAACAATGAATGCATAATCTATGTTTGTAGCTATTACTTGAATATCAGAAAGTTTGCCCGGAGTTCGTCTCTTTATTATTGAATATCTCGGGAGGATTTTGTGTATTAATGCAAAATTATTATCATAAATTGTAATCAAAACCCAATCGCCAACTGCAGGGTAATCCTCTCTACCTTTTGCAGTGTATCTCAAATTTCCTGTTATTTCAGCTTCAAAATCACCTTTTAATGTTTTAATAATATATAATTCTTTATGTTCAGCTATTACTCTTCCAATATCAAAATCTTTAAGGTTATTATCAATAATATAATTTTCAAAAAAACTATTAAAACCTAGATCTTCTAAAGTCATAATCCCAACACAAATAAATTATTAAAGTATAAATTTTTTTTAATTGTAAACTTTATAAATATACAATTTTTTTGGATTAATAGCGAAAAAAATATGTATTAATTCTTGTAAAGTTGCTTTTGACAACTTTCAAATTTGTTGTTTAAGTAATCGTTTTATATTTTTTAAACAAGTTTTATTGAAAATAATGAAATCTATTATATTATAACAGTTATGCTTCACTTAAGGATATAAAGGTTTGATATTGATGACTTTATATAATAAATCGGGGTGGGCGGATTCGAACCGCCGACCTCTTGGTCCCGAACCAAGCGCTCTAACCAGGCTGAGCCACACCCCGTTTTTTATAAAGTTATATTAAACAAATTAAAAAAGCAAACCAAATCAATGACTCTTTAGCATTGTTTTTAGATTATTTTTATTGTAATTTAGTATTTTGTATAACTTTTTTCTTCTTTTTACGTATTAATTTGATAGTTGAACCATTTTTTATGAAGGCAAAAAAGGTAATATTTATAATACTTTCTTCTCTTGTAATTGTTCAAGTGTTTTTAATTGATGTTGTTTTAAAATCTCTTGGGCCAGAAAGTATTGGTTTGTATACAATAAAACAATTTCTATTAATCTCAGAAATCGCTTTATTTTATTTGATTATAAATAAAATCGAATCAAAAATTGAAAGGAATTCTGTTTCAAAAATTGGTATATTACTTATTCTTACTGCAGCTATTTTAGTTATATTTGGTTTATTATCTTTTATACCAGGAATAAAATTTGATTTATCATCTCAATATATAATAGCCCTTAACTATTTTACAGTTATAATTTCAAATATTTTTTCAACACTAATTATTTTTATTTCAGTTTACTTCTTTGTAATTTTAAAAAATTTCATTTTATCTTATAGAAGAAAATCCACTATAAGAAATTTTATTTTGCTTTGTATTAGCATTTCATTAACATCATTAACATACTTTTATACAGGAGTTGGAAAAAGTACATCATTTTCTATGCTCTTAATGGTTATATCAATTATTTTGATGTTGATACATTCATTTAGATTGCCTTGGGTAATATATTTAAGTAGAAAAGAGAAATACTATACTATAGGTTATCTTATATTACTTTGCCCTATGATAATATTCCTGGTAGTTGTTTTAGGATCGTCATCAAATATTAATTCTCCTGTAGGTGTTCTGTATTATTCAAGTTCAATAGTTCGGGAACTGGTATTTAATATTTTTCTATTTGGAACAATATATCTAAATGTAGCTTTTATCAGTACAATTTTTCATTTACCAACTCAGGATATATTTGACAAAAAACTTGTTGAAATAAGCTCATTACATAATTTAAGTAGATTAGTTACTCAAGCTTTCGATTTTAGGGATTTAATTGAAGAAATAAACAAGCTCTCTTTAACAGTATGTGATGGCTCTTGTACATGGATTGAAATAAAAAACAAAAAAAATAATTCTGGATTTTATATCGCAGGCTCAAAAAATATTTCGTTAGATGAAATTAATGAATTATATTCAAACAGTGAGTTTAAAATATCTGAAGAAGTAAAAAATAATAAAAAACTTGTTTATTTAGAAAATATAAATTCTAAATTATTATCTAATGAAAATTTAAGTAAGAAAATTAAATCACTCATTGCTTTTCCATTAATATCTCATTCGGATTTAATCGGAATTATTTATATAGGTAGCAATCAACAGTATGGTTTTGATAAGGAGTATTTTAATATAATTACTACTTTTGCAGACCAAGTAACAATTTCACTTGAAAATGCTGAATTACTTGAAAAATCATTCGAAAAGGAAAGGATTGAAAGAGAGCTTTTGTTAGCTCAAAAGATGCAACAAAAACTATTACCTCAGAAATTTCCTGAACATCCAAATTTAGATATCTATGCTTTTACTTTACCAGCTTATGAGGTTGGAGGTGATTTTTATGATTTTTCAACAATAAATGAAAATAAAATTGGTATTATTCTTGGAGATGTTTCTGGCAAAGGTATATCAGCTGCTTTTTATATGTCTTTGATTAAGGGAATGTTTCAAGCATTAAGCAAAATTTATGAATCACCAAAAGAATTATTGATAAACATAAATAAATCAATATATGGAATAATTGACAAAAACTCTTTCGTAAGTTTAATTTATGGGGTACTTGATTTAATCAAAGGTAAGTTGTATCTTTCAAGAGCAGGACATTGCCCAATGATTTGGATTTCGAATTCAAATATACAACAAATTAAACCTAAAGGTATTGGTGTTGGACTAGATAGTGGAGATATTTTTACAAATACTATTGAGGAAATTGAATTACAGTTAAATAGTAATGATGTTTGTGTATTGTATACAGATGGGATTACTGAAGCTAGAAATAAAAAGAATGAAGAATTTGGACTTGAAAAGTTTATTCAATTGATATTAAATAATTATAATAATAAAGCCTTTACAATATGCAATAATTTAATTGATGAAGTTAAATCTTTTACTGAGCAGGATACTCAATTTGACGATATAACTTTAGTGGTTTTTAAATGGAAAAATTTTGAGCAAAACTAAACTTTTTATAATTTTTTTCGTAAATATCTATAGGAGGTCTGTTTAATGACTGATTTTAAAATAGTTCAATGTGAAAAGAATGGGATAAGTATAATTGAGTTGAAAGGTTTTCTTGATGCCCATACTGCACCTGAACTTGAAGACACTTTTCAAAAGCTTATAAAGAATAAAAAGTATAAGATTATTGTTAACTTCAGAGATCTTTCATATATAAGCAGTGCTGGTCTTGGAGTCTTTATGGCTTTTATTGAAGAAGTAAGGAAAAATGAAGGTGATATTAAATTAACAAATATGACTCCAAAAGTGTTTAATGTTTTTGATTTACTTGGATTCCCAATTCTTTATGAAATTTATGGAAATGAAGAAGATGCTATAGCAAAATTTTTGAAGGATGGTGAAAACAAGGATAGTATGACTCAGGAGATAGAATAATTGCAAAAATCAAGTAAAAATAAGTTGAAGTTAAGAATCACAAGTCATACAAGTAATTTGATGCTTGTAAGGGATTTTATTGCTGATGCTGCCAAAAATTTTGGTTTTAATGAAGATGATGTAAATAAGATTATTATGGCTGTAGATGAAGCCTGTACAAATATCATTAAACATGCTTATGAATGTAAACCTGGACTTCCTATTGATATTACAGTTGATGCTGATGATAAAAAGTTTAGTGTAATTATAAAAGATAAAGGTAAACACTTCTCTCCAGAACAAATAAAAATTCCTGATATGAAGGAATATCTTAATCAATATAAAGTTGGTGGATTGGGTATTTATTTAATGAAAAATTTAATGGATGAAATTAAGTATAATATTCAACCCGGTGTTCAAAACGAAGTAAGATTAGTTAAATACTTGCCTCAAAATCATTAATTTTTATTCCGATATGGAAAAGAAATTTTCTTCTAATGTTCAAAATTCCTTAATTAAAAATAAGGAAGAATATTCTATTGATTTCAATGCTCTTTTCGAGCTTAGTAATTTATTGAACTCATCTCTTGATATTCAGTTTATTCTAGATCATATCTTACTTTCTTCAATGGGTAAGATGATGCTTACAAAAGGTTGCTTTATTTTAATAAAAGAAAAGAAGAAATTTAGTATCAGATCAATAAAAGGAATTAGTCACGATTTTTATGGCTTTGAAGTTGAAATTGATAACTATCCTAAAGAAGTATACTTATTTAATAAAAATGATTTTAAAAAATATAGATGGTTAAAAATCTTTATTGATTTGGGATTAAAAATTTTGATCCCGGTGATATCAAAAAATAAACTAATAGGTGTTATTTTTTTTGGTGGCAAGCTTACTAACGAGGATTTTAACGAGAAAGATATATTTTTTTTAAGAGCCATTTCTAATATAGCTTCTACTTCTATAGAAAATAGTATAATTGTTCAGGATTTACAAAGATTAAATAGAGACCTTGATAAAAAAATTCAACAACTAAATTCACTTTTTGATATAGGTAAAGAATTTGGAGTTTTGTTTGAAGAAGAAAAAATAATAAAGCTTCTATCTTTTTCATTAATGGGGCAATTAGGGGTTAAGAACTATGCAATATTTTTAAAAGAAAATAATTCACTTGTTTTAAAAGCCTCAAGGATACCTTATCTTGAACAAAGTTTAGAATTATTACAAAATTTAATTTATGTAAAAAATCCGGGATATGTAAGTAGTTTTAGAAATAAGAATTTAAGAAAGTGTATAAAAGCTTTAAAGGGTTTAAATGTTGAGATTATTATTCCAATGATGTTTCAAAATGAAACAAAAGGAATATTATTACTTTCAAATAGGTTAAATAATGAACCGTATTCAATAAGTGATATTGAATATGCCTCATCAATTGCGAATATAGCTATGCTTTCTATCGAGAATGCTAGATTGTTTAGAGAAACTCTTGAGAAGCATAAACTGGAAGAAGAGATTCAAATTGCTAGAGAAATTCAACAAGGGTTATTGCCAAAATCTTTACCAGAAATAAAAAATTATGAAATATTTGCAATTAATATTTCTTCAAAACAGGTGGGAGGTGATTACTTCGAAGTAATGCAAATGAATAGCGAAGAATATATTATTGCAATAGCTGATGTATCTGGTAAAGGAATTCCAGCTTCACTTTTGATGGCAAATTTACAAGCAACAATAAGAGCTCTTTCTCCAATTAATGCTTCATTAACCGAAAAAACTGGTAAAATAAATGATATTATTTTTGAAAATACAAGCACAAGTAAATTTATTACTTTTTTTTGGGGTATTTTAAACATAAAGAAAAATACATTTACATATGTTAATGCTGGGCATAACCCTCCAATATTACTTAAAAAAGATGGTAATTTAGAATACCTTTCTGAAGGGGGTGTAATTCTTGGCGTTACACCTACACTAAATAGTTATTCTGAGGGTCAAGTTTTTATTGAAAATGGGGATATTCTTTTTTTATATACTGATGGTGTTACTGAAGCAATGGATAAAAATCAAAATGAATTTGGAGAAAAAAAAGTAATAGAGATTTTGCGAAGAAAATTTAATTCTTCTTCAAAAGAAATAATTGACTCAATAATTAAAGAAATACAAATTCATTCTGAAGGTTGTAGCCAATACGATGATATTACTATGATTTGTATTAAAAATTTATGTGATTATTAGTATTTCTATATTTTTTTTGAAAAAATAATTACAATGAACAAACCTGAAAGAGAACAAACAAGCATACCAGAAACCATTGATAGAGCTGAACCTCCTGAACTTACAAACCCCGAAATAATTGCACTGACTATCATTTGAATACTTCCCATTAATGCTGAAGCACTACCTGCATTACTCTCAAAAGGAGATAATGCTAACGCCATTGTATTTGGATTTACTATTCCGAGTAAAAAAATAAATAAAAAAATAAAAATCATTGATAAAATAGCAGGAAAAATTTCTAGAGCAATTCCAATAAATAAAATAATAGCTATAGATACTAGAATTATTAAAGATGTTGTTGTTACTTTTTTACTATCAGTTCTTTTTAACCAGTACCTATTAGTTTGGCTACCGATTATTAGCCCTAAAGCATTTATACCAAATGCCCAACTATAATGTAATTCTGATAAACCAAAAACTTTCATATATACAAAAGGTGAACCTGATATATATGCAAAAAGTGATGCATAACTTACACTTCCTGCTAATCCA
>Ga0116186_1003547_pt1 | contig 13228 bp, 8 predicted proteins | sample AD_JPNNA4_MetaG_FD_89806 | JGI IMG/M metagenome (GOLD analysis project Ga0116186, IMG submission 89806) | Active sludge microbial communities of municipal wastewater-treating anaerobic digesters from Japan - AD_JPNNA4_MetaG | ecosystem: Engineered > Bioreactor > Anaerobic > Digestate | place...
GTTTAATAATTCAGAAAAAGATATTTCCAATTCTTCAGAAATACAGTGAAGTAACCAAACGGAAATGTTTGTACGACCTTTTTCTATACGCCTTAAAGCCGAATCTTCAATTTCCAATTTATCAGCTAACTCATATTGTTTTAATCCTTTTTGAAGTCTGTATTTTACAATATTAGCACCTAATTTTAATTGAAGTTCTTCTTTTGTCATTGTAGATGAATATATTCTACAATGATTACATTTTTTACATTAAATTAACCGAACATATTTGTTCTGTATTTAAAAAAATATTTATACATTTGTATTAATTATTACTATTTTTTAACTTAAAACTAAAGAGCTATGAAAAAAAAATTATTAATTTTATTTACACTTATTAATGTATTATTGTTTAATAGTTGTACTAAAGATGAAGTAAGTCCAGAAGAACAAAAAAACAATACTAAAATTGAATTTACAGTTCTAAATTCAGCTGGAAATGCTGCTGCTAATGCAACAGTTTCATTGTACAAAAACTCAACTGATTTCGATTCTAAAACTAACGCTGTACAAACAAAAATTTCTAACTCAAATGGAATTGCTTTATTTGATAATTTAGAACCTTTAAAATACTATTTTTATGCAGAGAAAGATTGTCAAAATAATTTAAATTCAGGTGTTGTATTTGTAAATCCAATTGTTGAAGGAGTTACAACTACAGCTAATATTTTAATGACTGAAGCCGAAAGCACAATTCATGTTTCTAGTTTTTTTGATGGAGCATACGAAGTTTATGTTAACAATGTCTATAAAGGTGATATTTCAGCATATGGTGATAAATATATTACTGTTGAAAGCGGTAGTTATACTATTAAATTAGTGCAAATTGATTATATATTTTATGCTGACGAATATACTCAATCTACGAATGTTTCATGCGGCAATGAGGTAACTTTAGAATTTAGATAAAATCAATAATAGAAATGAAAAAAATGCTTACATTTTTATGTAGGCATTTTTTTTCTCAAAACAAAAAATTATAAAAGTAATAAAGAACTAAATTTACCTCCAAATATTTTATTACATAAAAACACCTATCGTCATATATTAAAAAATTCGTATAATTGCATTTAAATTGTTGATTAATTTATTTTATAGTAAAATCTTCTTAATTTTCACAATTATGGAAATCACATATACTTATTCAAAAACAATAATATGAAAAAAATTACACTCACATCTTTAGCTTTAATTTTAACTTTATTGATAAATGCACAAACTGTTAATCCTTCAAAGGTATATTCAAATAATATTTTGAAATCAAAACCTTCTGATACAACAATGGTAAATGACACCATAATTTCATATAAAAACAGGACTAATTCAAAAGTTATCAAACCAATTAAAGGCTACTCAAATAGATACTTTTTCTCTTATAAAGATAGTTCGTTAGTTTCTAAAGGAGACGTAATTCAACAATTATCGAAACAAAGTCAGTTAAAAAATTATTCAGCCAATAAATCAGATACCTTACGACTTGTATCATCAACTACTGATGAATTAGGTTTTACTCATTCGAAATATCATCAGTATTATAAAGGGATACCCGTAATTGGAGGAACAATGATTTTTCATGAGAAAGAAGGGGCTGTAAAACATGTAAATGGTAATTATTATAAAAATATTAATATTGACACTTTGCCATCTTATTCTTTTAGTAAAGCACTAGAAAAAGCACAACTAGAATCAAAAGAAACAATATCGTCACCCTTAAAAGAATTAATAATTACACCTTTAAATGGAGATTATAATAAACAAGATTTTCGTTTATGCTATAAGTTTTCTTTTATAAATCAAACTATTTTTATAGATGCTCATACTGGCGAAACAGTAAATAAAATACAAAATTCCTCACAATTATCTGTAGTTGGTTCTGCAAATACGCTTTATAATGGAGTTCAATCAATACAAACAGAATTTGTTAATGGAAAGTATTATTTATATGACAGCATAAGAAATATTTATACGTTTGATGGGACAAATGATTCCAGGTTCATAGATGGGAATCCATTTAATGAAAGTTCTCCATCTCCACTTTTTAACACATCAAATGACTGGAATAATTTATTGTACTTAGATGACTTAATTTTGAGTCAGGTTAATGATAATTGGTATGCTCCAATTTTTGACACAAAACCTGATTTATATATCAAGATATTTGATGCAGAAAATACATTAGTTTATGTTTCAAATGTTTTAATAAATATTAACCCACCAATAAATTTTTTAGATATAAATATACCATTAAATAACCCACCATATCATTTATATATTTATGATTCTGATAATACAACTGATGATGACTTATGTGGTGTTTTTGAACTTTCTCAAGGTTACGGAGAGTTTTCGTTCAATTCTAATCAAAATTCTGGAATCTATAATATTTCAGGAGGAGGGTATCATCTAGCTACAGATGTACACTGGGGACTAGAAGAAACGTATGATTTTTATTTGAATATATTAGGTCAAAAGAGTTATGATGGTGATGGAGCTCCAATATTAAGTTGGGTAAATCCAAACTTATATCCAGATTGGAATACAAATAACGCTTTCGCTTCTCATTTTACTATTGAGGGAAGAGTGTTTGATTTTATGTGTTATGGTTTGGGAGATGGTTCTAACATGAATCCTGTTGTAACCATAGACATTATTGCTCACGAATTCACACATATGGTAACAAATTATAGTGCAGACCTAATTTACCAAGGTGAATCTGGTGCGTTAAATGAATCTTTTTCTGATATTTTTGGAACATGTGTTGAAGTGTTCACGAAAGGAACTGAAGCGAATTGGACTATAGGTGAGGGAGTTATGGTAACTTCTCCATTTATGCGTTCCATGTCAGACCCAAATTATACAGAAGACCCTGCAACTTATAAAGGTAATTATTGGATAAATGTAGAAAATATTGATAATGATTATGGGGGAGTTCATTCGAATAATGGAGTAATGAATTATTGGTTTTATTTATTGACGCAAGGAGGAAGTGGAGTAAACGATAATAGTGATTCATATAATATTCAAGGTATAGGTATTGAAAAAGCAGCACAAATTGCATATAGGACTTTAACAGTTTATCTAACTGAAAATTCAGATTTTTTAGATGCGTATAATAGTAGTTTACAGGCAGCTGAAGACCTTTATGGTGAGAATTCACAAGAATGGTGGTCTGTAAAAAACGCTTGGTATGCAGTGGGTGTTATTACGACTGACCCTAATTTATATTGTAGTGGACAGACTAAATTAACAGACGTAAGCGGAACAATTTCAGACGGTAGTGGTTCAGCAAACTATATGTCAAATTCTGAATGTGAATGGTTAATAGTACCGCCTGGAGCAACAAGTATTACAATTGATTTTACAAGTTTTGATACAGAAAGGGATTATGATAGTTTAGTTGTTTACTCTAGTATTTATGCAGACCCAATGTATGCTCAGTTAGTTTGGTCTGGAAGTACTTTGCCTCCTACTTATACAATTAATGGAGGTGCAGCATTGATAAAATTTTATTCGGATGCCTCAGTTGAAGCTAATGGATGGGAACTTAATTATACCACGGCAACTGTTCCAACATGTCAGGGGTATACTATTTTTAAAGATACATATGGCACTTTTACAGATAATAGTGGTGTCATGCAAGACTATGGGAATAATCAATCATGTTTATGGGTTATAGCACCTCCTGGTGCTCAAATAATAGAACTTGATATTACCGCATTAGATACTGAACTTGATTGTGATGGTCTTATTGTTTTTGATGGTGAGCCTGATTTTGATAATTTAACAAATTTAATAGGAACATATACAGGTACTGTTATTCCATCTACTTTATATGCTTATTCGGGAGAAATGTGGGTAATTTTCACTTCTGACCCATTTATCACAGGTGAAGGTTTTAGTGCTACATATTCAGTTACAGCTTCTCCATTTTGTGAAGGAGTTTCTGTATTAACTAACGATTTTGGAATAATAGAAGATGGTAGTTATTCTGAGGATTATTACAGCAATTCCTCATGTGGTTGGTTAATTCAACCTAAAGATGCAACATCAATTACATTACAGTTTTCTGAATTTTCATTAGAAGAACCTGAAGAAGATGGAAAGTCTTTTTATGACTTTATAGAAGTGTTTGATGGTACAGATGAAACAGCGCCTTCATTAGGAAAATTTGGAGGTTCACTTATACCTGCTCCCCTAACATCATCATCTGGGACAATGTTTGTTAAATTTTATTCAGATTATGGCAGTGAATTTGAGGGGTTTCGAGCTACATACTTTTGTCAAACTGAAACGTACTGTAGTTCACAGTCTATTTATACTGATTTGCAAAACGTAATTTCAGATGGTAGTGCAGATAAAGAATATGGAAATAATTCTGATTGTCAAATATTGATTCAACCACCTTTTGCTGACTCAATCATCTTAAATTTTACATCTTTTAATACTGAAGAAAACTATGATGGTGTAATTATCTATGATGGAGCTGATACTTCAGCAATGCAATTAGCTGTACTTTCAGGAAATGTTTTACCTGAAACAATTATTGCAAAAAGTGGTTCAATGCTTATATGGTTTATTAGTGATGAATCATATCGTGATTTAGGTTGGGAAGCAAATTACTATACTGTTCAACTCCCTATTACTATTGCAAATTTTGAAGTGGATGCTCAAAGTGGTAAAGCCCCTTTAAATATTGAATTTAGAGATTTATCAACACAGAATCCTACTTCATGGTATTGGGAATTTGAGGGAGGAACACCTTCAACTTCTACAGAGCAAAATCCCAAAATAACTTATTACAATGCAGGCATTTATCAAGTATCATTAACTAGCACAAATAATATAGGTAGCAATACCATAACAAAAACTAGTTATATTTCAGTTACAACAAATACTAATTCTGTTGATAATGTAGGCGAAGAAATAATTTCATTTTTCCCAAATCCAACAGATGGACTTTTACATATTGAAACAAATAAAGACTTTGATTTAGAATTGTGTTCAACTACAGGTTCTGTATTAGTTAAAACAAAAAATAAAAACAGTATTGATTTATCAGATTTGGAAAATGGTATATATATTTTAACAATAAGAATTGAAGGAAAATTATTTTCAAATAAAATAATTAAGCAATAACTACTATGTTTATATGTTTTTTTTTTACAAATGTAAATCTATCAACTAAAGAATAAATTCAAAATAAAAAAGTAATACATAATGTATTACTTTTTTATTGATTAACAACTATTTTATAATAGTTAGGTCACAAAAAATAATTTTTTATAAAAACCTTAATTCTACTCGTCTATTTTTCGCTCTTCCCTCAACAGTTTCGTTGGTTTGTGCCGGTTTGGTTTCGCCATAACCTTTTACTTCGAACAAGGCAGAATCACAACCATGTGCTACTAAGAAGTCTTTAACAGCCTGAGCTCGCCGCAGCGATAAATCCATATTAAAATTATCTTCTCCTACATTATCGGTATGCCCACTGATTTCAATACGCAACTGATATGTTTGAATTATCTTAGCTACACGTTGCAATTCGGGAATTGAATATGGCAACAATTCACTTTTATTGGTATCAAAAAATAAATTATTTAATCGAACAGCTATTTTTTCTTGTTTCATTTGATCAAAACTCACAGCTTTAATATCTTCTCGAACAGTCCGCGATTCTTTGCTTTTTGTTAAATCAACAAAATGTGATTGAGGGTAATAGGTATCGTGTTGTACATAATACCCATATAATTTACCGTTGGGTAATACTATAAAATATGAACCATCAATAGGGTCGGTTTTTGCCTCGCCAACTATAGTTCCTAAAGTTAAATCTTCATAGATAATAGTTGCCGATATAGGTTTATTTTTTGAGTCCACCAAAGTTCCGGTGAGGCATACCACATGTTCGGGTAAAAATTTGGCAGGAATAGACACATACATAATATCATTAAATTTTTCGCCTGTTTTACGAGCTGCAAAATAAAAATTCTTAGCATCGGGAGAAATTCTATATCCCCAATTTTCTTCGGGAGTATTTATTTCTTTTCCTAAATTTATGGGAGTACTCCAGCAATCCCAGCAGGTATCGCTCAAACGAGTAGTTTTAAATACATCTAAATTACCTACTCCTCCATGTCCGTCGGAACTAAAATATAAAGTTTTCATATCATGATACAAAAATGGACTTCGTTCGGTATAAATAGTATTTATTACAGGTCCCAAACTTTTAGGTTTACCCCATGCACCGCTCGATTGCTTAATACTTACATACAAATCGGACTGATGATGAATGGCTCCATGATATACTCCAAGATTTGCATTTTGCTGCGTATAATAATTCATACCTTCGCTTCTAACGGCAGCAAATATTAATGCTTTACCATCTCCTGTTATCCATGCATCACCTGTCCATTCGCCACTATTAATATAATCGGATACAGAAACTCCTTGCGACCAGCCTCCAAATGATTTTTCGCTATAATAAATAATTCCCTCTCTAAAATAAATCATTTGAGTACCGTCGGTGCTTATACTTATAACAGCTTCGTTATACTGCGGGGTACTCAATTCACGCAAAAGCTTTGGTTTTCCCCATTCTCCTTGTTCGTTGTCGCTTATGAATATATCTTCGTTACCAATATTATCGGGGCGTTTGCTTCCACAAAAATACAAATGTTTATTGTCGGCGGTAATTATAGGTGCATATTCGCCTCCCGTTGGGGTATTTACTTGTCCGGGAATTGAACGTACTATTATATTAGCATCGTATGGTGCAGATAATATTGCTATTAAATCGAGTATTTTCGGATTATTTTTCCCAAAATACGGTTCAAATGTTTTAACTTTTGTAAGTGCTTGCTTCCAATTTTTTGCTATAATATCGTTCGAAATATATTTTCGTAATGCCACAAATGCTTTTTCTTTTGGTGCCGCCAATTTAATATATTCTTCAAAATACTTTGCCATAACTGTATCGTAGGGTTTAGCCAAATCTAACCGTTCCCCTTTTTCAGCAATTTTAAATTCCTTGGCTAATAATGTATCTAAGAACGACCGAGGATATTGTTGCACAAATGTATATAAAGTTAAATATTCACCATCTTTCGTAAATTCTTTGAAATATTCATACAAGGCATAATTATAATGGATTCCTACACTATAATCTACTGTTTTTTTAAGCAATTTTATATCATATTTTTGTTTTGCAATATCTACCATATTTTCAATTGCCAATGGTAACATAGGATTCGAAGGATTATCTCTGATAAATTTCTCATAGCTCTTATAATCTTTATTTTTGGTAGCCTCAGCAAATAATTGCTGCGAATACAAGGTATTAATTTGTTTGTAAAATGAACTTTGAGGGTATTCTTTCATAAATTGCCTGAACGCCTCCAGAGTATTAGTTTTCATAACTTTATTGTAGGCTATTTCGTCGCGTAATTGTATTGCTGTTTCTACCTGTTGTGCTTTCGAATATGTTTGAATAAATGAATTATATGCTTCTATGGTATTTTTTGTTTTTGCATCGGTAAACGCCAAATTATTACGATACTCTACAGCTTGTTCTTTAATAGGTTTAGATGCTTTATCATAATTGTTTATAAATGCATTACAAGCTTCTATTGTGTTAACCTCTAAAGCTTTGTTCCACAATTGTTTACAAATAGTATCCAAATCTTTGTTAATACGCGATTGTGTTAATCCTAATTTAGAAAAACGCTCTTTATCGTTCACACTAATGTTTGGATACAATGTTTTTGCTTGAGCAACATATTCGTAGGCTTTGTGTAAATCGTGTTTTTGATATTGCGTATGAGCATATAATAATCCGTACACATGATTAAATAATACATTCTGAGGCTGATTTGCAATAGCTTGTTGCAATCGTTTTTCTAATTTATCGAATTCCCCATTTGAATATAATGTATAATACATTTCTTGCGATAGACCTACACCAACTTGTATACATAGTATTACTAAGAGTATTATTATTTTTTTCATCTGATACAATATTTATTTTTAAAATTACTACGACCCCTTTGAAATATGGAAGTATGTTTAATGTAGCTTTATTTTATTGTACAACTACTTATTTAAAAGAATGTAGAAGTAGTTATAACATAGAATCGCACATTAAAACACTATTACAAATCAAATGTCCCTTTTTTCTCTTCTAATTTTTCAAGTATAGAACTCTCTCCTTTACTTTTATTAATTTGATACGAAATAGCCAAGCAAATAAGTTGAGATTTTTTAAACACCGTAAAATCGCCCAAATCGCCTTTATATGAATGGTTTAAAAAATCATCGAAATAATATTTTACTTGAAAATTAAAATTTGATGGTAATTGATATCCCACAAATACCGATGGTAAAAACCTTTGAGTTGCCGAACTTAACCACTCACCTTGTTTTTCTAACTTATTACTCGATTTTGCATATAATTTTTGTCTATAATGAAAAGCCATTTCATATTCACCTCCGGCATATACAAAACTATGATTACTAAACGAACCAGCTTTAACAGCAAAGGAGCCTCCCAATGCAAAAACCCTGCGTTTAACTTTATCGTATTCAAAATTTTGTATTGTTTCGTCAAAGGTTTTGATGCCTACATTACGAACAGACAATCCGGTAACAAATCCCAAAGCATTGGAAACATCGATATGTAAAAACTGTCCATAATTAAATACATACGTAGTACGCACTCCATTTTTAAGAGCATGATTTGCAGTATCAACACAATCGCTAAAACCAAACAACAAATCACTCACGCTTTGGGTATACACTTTTTTGCCTGATTTATTTTCCGGTGTTTGTCCTTTTACTGTTAAATTACAAATAGAAAAAACAACTATTACAAATGCTATGGTAGATATATTTCTCATTTCATTTTACATTTTATAAACTCGTTGTAGAGTCCTTTTATACTTATATTAATTAAACAACTCACTCAAAATAGTTCCTGTACTCATAGACGGCTGAGGTATAGAAAGCAAATTTGATAAAGTAACTATAATATCGGGAGTGTAAACCGTTTTTTTAATAGTTTTAGGAACTATACCAGCCCCATACCACAATAAAGGTACATGCGAATCGTATGTGTATCCCGAAGCATGACCTGCTACCACATCGGTTAATTGTTCGTTCCAATGTGGTTTTAATTGTATAAAAATATCACCTGAACGTGATTGATAAAAAGAATTATCAATTTTATGTTCAATGGCATTATTGCAAAAATCAGTTTTTTGCAAATCAGTTGAAATCATAACATGCTGCACACCACTTAATTGTAGAATAAAATCTGCAGCAGCACGTTGAACATCTTGCAATGGAATATGTTTTTTCTCGATAAACGCATGATTCAAATATATTTGCTGCGAATTATAATACAGAATCCAATCGCCATTACCAAAAACTGTATCTAAATATTTATCAATAATATACATAGACTCTACATGTTTAAAAATACCGGCATCACTTTGTTTCAACATCGTATATTTTGATGAATATGCCACCCCATGATTTGAAGTGAGTACAATCAAAAAATTATCCTTTCCGATAGTTTCTTCCAAATATTGTATAAAAAACATTAACTCATAATCTAAACGCACATACGTATCTTGCAACTCTTTAGATAATGCCCCATATTTATTACCAATTTCTTGCGTTGCAGTAAATACAATACTTAAATAATCTGTAAATTCATCTTTCCCCAACTTTTCTTTGTCAATTATTTCTATTGCCAAATCCTTAGTAAATGTATTTCCAAAAGGAATTTGTTTTAAGATTTTATATGGACGAGAATTGTCGCGTAATTTCATAATAGAATACGGAAATGTAATTTGATTTTGTATACCAATTTCGAAATTACAAGTATCGCCCAACGATTCTGTATAATAATTAATAGGTAACAATGTATTCCAAGTTCTATCGACATACAATTCTGCGAATCGTTTTGCATTGAACGATTGCAACCACAGAGGCAACTGCGACGAATAACACGAACTAGTAACCCAATTGCCCGAATAATCGTCGAGCCAATATACACCGGAAGCTTGTTTACCTGCCATAAGCACGGCAGATTGTGGTTCTAAAGCAATGCTAAATATTTTTGATTTCCCTTGATTTGCTACATATAACTCTTCAGAAAATGTTGAAGAAAGTAAATGTTGTGCCGAAACGGTATATGATCCGGAATTTTTACAACCGACACAGGTTTTTGTAGCATCTTGCACGCTATATATTTTTGATTGTGAGCTACGATTATACCACGTATTACCAACTATTCCATGCATAGATGGCGTGGTAGCTGTAGAAATAGAAGCAATTCCACTTGCACTCTGAGTATATGCATAATTTGTATGAGCATTTTCGCAATTTACACCTTGGTATAATAACTTTTTGAAGCCTGCTTTACTAAAATGAGGCAAAAATCGATTAATATAATCGTAACGCATTTGTTCTACCACAATTGTAACTACAAGTTTTGGCTTTTTTACTTGTGCAAAAGAAGATACATACACACAAACAAATAACACCACACTAAGTATTCGAATATATCTAAAACTGACTACACGTAACATTTAGTAAGCTTTTAGACTTAAATCAAGACTTTTGATTTGATGCGTTAATGCTCCTACTGAAATATAGTCCACTCCTGCCTCGGCATATGCTCGTATACTTTCTTTAGTAATACCTCCCGACGATTCAGTTTTACATCTTCCATTTATAAACGCTATAGCTTCTTTGGTTTGTTCTGGTGTAAAATTGTCTATTAAGATTCTATAAATATCAGTAAATGTGAGTATTTCGGCAATATCTTGCATTGTACGAGCTTCAACCACAATTTTTAAATCTAAATTATTATAAAGCAAATACTCTTTGGTCATTGTAATTGCAGCGGTAACACCACCTGCATAATCTATATGATTGTCTTTAATTAAAATCATATCATACAAGCCTATACGATGATTTTCGCCCCCACCGGTTGTAACTGCATATTTTTCGAGCAATCGCATTCCGGGAGTAGTTTTACGCGTATCTAAAATTTTGGTATTGGTTCCTTCGAGTAGTTTTACATATTCATTAGTTTGAGTAGCTATACCACTTAATCGTTGCATAAAATTCAACACCAACCGTTCTGTTTGCAATATTGATATTATTTTTCCGTGAACAGTAAAAGCTACATCACCTTTTTTTATAGGAGTTCCATCATTGAGTAACACATCGATTCTAAGAGTTGGATCAAATGTTTGATATATTTTTTTTGCGACTTCCACGCCACACAAAATTCCCGCTTGTTTAACTAATAATTGTGCTCGACCTTCCAATTCATGAGGTATGCACGATAATGTTGTATGATCTCCTTCGCCTATATCTTCTTGTAATGCTATAGAAATAAGACTATCTATTAGTTGATTATTTATCATGTTCTATTCTTATTTTTTGAATTACCCTTGTTTCATTTGTTTTTTTAAACAGAAAATACACTCGATACGATTTATCGTTCGAAACTAATTTTCCAATTATATATTTAGATTGTTCGCCTCCCCCTTGATGTTGCATAGTAAATTTTGCCGGAGTATTGGCTGCAAAAAAATTCTTTAAAATAACCTTTGATTGAGCTTTACTATATATTCCTTCGTTTTGGAGAACTGTTAAGTCAATATTTTCATCGAAATACGTCGATAATTTGTCTACATCTCCTTGTTCAAACGATGCTAAAATTGATTCGTAATTCTGTGCATACAGCGTTATTTGAAACGCCAAAAAACATGCGAGTGTCAATACTTGTTTCATACTCATACTATTTGTTTGTAAAAATACAATAAATACCTAATTTTTCAAAAAAAAATTAATACAAACAATGTACCTTTGTAATGTATTTGTGAATTAATATTTTTTAAAAATTAAATATTTATATGAAAGCACGTGTTTTTATTAGCATTGTATTATGTATTGCATGTTTTACTGCCTGCGAAAAAAAAGAGGCCGACAATGAATTTTCTAATCAAATTACATTAGGCACAGGTCTTAACCATTCAAATTATTTTGAATTATCGGGCGAAAGTTCTGATTTTTATCGAGTAGGCGGAAGTGCAATTATATATGTTCGTGTAGAATCTGCCGAAGATATTGCAGGAAACCCTATATTGTTAGAATTCAAAACATTAGATAATTCTTTAATCAACTCTATAAGCAGACCATCAACTCAAGATTACGGACATATTCTTATATCATCGTTTGAATGGATGTGGACTGCCGGCACATATAAAGTAGTAGCATATATAGTACAAGGCGACGACAAAAAATTTGTAGCGGAAACTGTATTCACTGTGCATTAATTGCTGTAAATCAGTTAAAATAACACCTCATAGAAAGCCGCAAAAAGCTGTTAACAACTCGTTAATTATATTTTTTTGGCAAACTATTGTACTATTATTTTTTTTGGCATATATTTGCATTACTGTTACGCTTTATTATTATTCCTTTAATGAATGGCGCGGACAAGAGAACTTCCACCTCTCTTTCCGCCCTTTTTTTTTGCGTATTTTTTACTACAAATAGTAGTATTTGTATGTATAATGTTGTATCTTTATGGTTTCAATTTCAAAAAGAGAATAAAACATTCACAAAAAAAACATAGAGTTCTATATGCAATCTTCTTCAAATATATTCGAACGTCCATTAGAGTGTAAGCTACAAGGCAACACTATACGATATTACCGAGAAGGTTCGGGACCGGTAGTACTTTGTATACATGGAATAACTACCTACTCATTTATTTGGCGTAAAATAGCACCTGCATTCACCTCATCGTTCGATGTTATAATCCCCGACTTATTGGGCTGTGGAGATTCGAGCAAGCCGCTTCACGAAGATATTTCGCTCAAACGACAAGCTACACTGTTGGCAGATTTCTGCTCACACATTGGAGTGTCGCAAGTACATTTAGTTTGCCACGATGTAGGTGGCGGTATAGGACAAATTTTTGCCGTTCAATCACCACATATGGTATGCAGTCTTACACTTATTAATACCGTAGCATATAATTTCTGGCCTGTACAACCTATTATTGCGATGCGAACTCCAATTATACGACAAATAGTTATGGCATCGCTCAATAAAACAATATTTGAAATAATAGTACGCCGAGGGTTGTTTCATAAAGATGCATGCACCA
>Ga0116186_1003557_pt1 | contig 13210 bp, 12 predicted proteins | sample AD_JPNNA4_MetaG_FD_89806 | JGI IMG/M metagenome (GOLD analysis project Ga0116186, IMG submission 89806) | Active sludge microbial communities of municipal wastewater-treating anaerobic digesters from Japan - AD_JPNNA4_MetaG | ecosystem: Engineered > Bioreactor > Anaerobic > Digestate | place...
CCAGCCTCAGCCGCTATGCTCTCCAGGCTCTGGCGGTACTGGCCGGGCATGGAAGCTATGGCCTGGGGCTCGCATGCCCTCTCATCCACAAATATTGGCTGCACCAGATTGCGGCAGGAGAGAGAGTTCTCCGCCACCATATCCCTGATCCTCGGCGCTCTTAGCCGTCTCATTCGCCTCATAGATCCTCCACCAGATGGAACAGATCGCATGCTGCCTTAAGGACGGCGGTGTCCTCCTCCTCCGCTGCCCTCTTGAGAGCCTTGGTGGGCTCGGAGAAGAGCTTATTGACTATGGAGTGGCTCATATCCTGCAGAACCTTCTGCTCTATCTCCCCCAGGGTATGCCGGGCGGAGAGCTTATTCATGGCCCTTCGGACCTCCTGATCCTTTATCTCCTGAGCCTGGGAATACAGCCGGGCTAAAAGATCCTCGGCCTGCTTTCGCTTGTACTTGGCCAGGAGAAGGCCCATCTCCTCGGCGATGATCTCCTCAACCCGCTTGGCCTCCTGCATCCTCTGCATGATGTTCTCATTGCTGATATTCTTCAGGCTATCGATATTATGCAGCTCTACCCCTGCGACCTCGCCTGCGGCCTCGTCCACGTCTCTCGGATTGGCTATATCTATGATCAGAAGCTTATTCTGCCGCCCTTGCATGGCATTCTCTATATCCTCCCGGAGCAGGATATAGTGCGGCGCAGCCGTGGCGCTTATGACCACATCAGCGGCTCGCAGCCGCTCTTTCATCTCCTCGAAGGGCACCGCCTCCACCCCCAGGCAGCCGGCCAGGCACTCGGCTGAGCTGAGGGTTCGGTTGGTAACAGCCAGGGAGGCGGGGCTCCGGGCCAGGAGAGCCCGGGAGATCAACTCTCCTGTCTCCCCTGCACCTATCACCAGCACCGACTTGTCCTTGAGGTCGCCCAGTATTTCCTCGGCCAGATCCACCGCTGCCGATCCTACTGAGACCGAGCGCTCATTGATGCTGGTCTCCTTCCGGACCCGCTTTCCCACAGCGATGGCCTTCTTGAAAGCCGTATCCAGCATCCAGCCGGTGGTCCCGGCCTTGGATGCCATCTGCATCAGCTCCTTCATCTGGCCCAGTATCTGATCCTCGCCTATGATCATGGACTCGAGGCCCGATGCCAGGCGCAGCAGGTGGAGCAATGACTCATTATGATCATGAAAATCGATGATGCGAGAGGATATACGGGCTTTTTTGGCCAGATCGAATAAGACCTTCTCCCCCCTCTGGCTCACAATATAGATCTCGACCCGATTGCAGGTCTTGAGCACGGCGCACTCCTCCACCCTGTCCTGTGAGGCTACCCATTTGAGCAGGGTGGGCACATCTCCGTGCCAGGCCCTCTCGATCTCATCAATGGAGGCCTTGCGGTGGGTCACCAGCATCGAGGCTATCTCGCTCATCAGGGCGGATATGTGAGCGGGCTCTGATATAGGCCTTTTCATAGGAGAGGTCAAGAAGCCTCCATATCTCCCGGTCCTCCAGTATCCGCCAGATAGCCGCAGCCCTATCCTTCTGCAAGGGGATGCTCTCCTTGCTCTCCTGGCGTATGGCGGAGAGAAGCCTTGCCATCTCCGAAAGGTTTTCTCCCAGCTCCTCCTCCAGCCGCAGCCGCAGGTAACGGCTCAGGGCAGGAACCTCGGTGGAAATGGCAATGGATATTGTATCGCGGCGCAGGATGGAAGGCACCACCACCTCGCCCCTGCCCTCAACGCTGTTTACCAGAATGCCCCTGCGCTTGCATTCCTCTTCTATAGCCCGGTTTAGCTGGGAGTCGCTGGTGGCAGGCACAGCCAGAAATGCGTCCTCTAGATGCTGGGAGAAGCCCGCATAGAGGTCACAGGGGACGGTCTCCAGCTTATCTCTCCTCTTTTCCGCCAGCTCCAGCAGCCCCTCTGAGAATCCCAGGGAGCAGACCCTCACCGGCCCGTAGCGGGAAAAGAGCTCGGCCTTTCGCTCGCCCACCGATCCCCCTCCGAATATCACCACCCGCCTCTGGGAGAGATTTAGAAAGAGAGGCAATAGCCCGTTTCCAGTCTCTCTGTTCCGCTCCTCCCGCTCCATCATCCCCACCCTAAGCTAGATCCTGGCCGAGGTCTTCTTGTATTCCTTCTCGCTGAAGAGCACCCTGTATTCCTCGATTCCTGCCATCCGGGACAGCCTTCTTGCCGTCTCCAGGCACTCTTCCCGGCTCCGGGAGTGAACCATGGTGTAGAGATTGTAAGGCCAATCCGGGCCGGCAGCCCGCTCATAGCAATGAGTCACCTCATCGTCCGATCCCAAGATCTCTCCCGCTCTTTGCACCTCATCGGGAGACGCCCTCCAGGCGATCATGGCATTGGCCACTATTCCCAGAGCTCGATGGCCTATGGTGGCAGCAAAACGGCGGATTATCCCCTCTTCCTGCAGAGACGAGAGGCGCTCTACCACCACCTCCTCGCTCATGTCCAGCTCTTCACCCAGGGCCTGGTAGGGCCGGATGGTGAGGGATATGCCCTCCTGGGCTGCTTTAAGGAGCAGCAGATCTCTATCATCCATCAGCGCCACCCCCAGGGATCAGCGAAGGGATAGCGATCGACGCCTTTCCCTGCAATCTGGCGGGCCTCTCGGGAAGGATTGCCCACTACGGGATGATCGCTCCAGTAGTTTCCGCCTAAGGCTTCTCCTCCATCCCACTGATTAGCGCCGTTGTCGGCTGCGTTCTGGCCGTTGTTCTGGAAGAGGTTATGGTATAGCATATTTCCCGAGCAGTCCACCAGGTTGGCTCCTGCCATCTCATTGCCGGATATGCTGCTCTCCAGGATGCTGCCGCCCTGGCAGCGGCTCATGCGCAGGCCGGAGCGCCGGTTCTCCTCCAGGAGATTATCCTCCAGCCTCAGGCCTCGGCAGGACTGGGCGAAGATGCCCTGGCCGTTATGGCGGGCGGCGTTGCCCTTCACATGGGCCGAGGAGAGCTGCTGCAGAGATATGCCATCGATCTCGTTCTCGCTGACATTATTGTCCCAGAGAATGCAGGAATCGCTTCCCGCCAGGGATATGCCCCGCAAGCAAGAGAATGCCGAGTTTTCCAGAAGGGATATCTCCTGGCATTTGCTCAGCAGGATCCCATCCCCACTGCTCTTTGATATGCTGCAGTTCTGAATCCGGCAAAGCCGGCTGCCATGGAGGGATATTCCCCAACGGCAGGCACGGGCCTCGCAATCGACCATGGCCAGCCCCTGCGATTCATCGACTCGAAATCCCTCCCCGGAGCAGTTGGCTGAACGGTCCCGCTCCAGCCTGCAGCTCGATGTGCCGCTGGCTGACAGGCCAACTGCACAATCGGCTGCCCGGCTGTCTGAAATAATGCAGGAGGTGCAGTTCTGAAGCATATAACCCCACTCCGAGCTCTTGATGCTGCTGCTCTGAATGCGGCAGCCGGTGGAGTTGACCAGGAGCACTCCCGAGCTGCTGTTGCTTATGTTCAGGCCAGAAGCTATGATGTTCTTGCAGGAGACCAGGCCCAAGAAGCCGCAATCGGAAGGCATCTCCAGGTCCGACTCGCCCACCAGGTAGCAGACGGACTTATTCTCCACCAAATTGCTTTCATCGATGTCCTGGTCAAAGAAATCGTAATTGTATGGCTGGGGGGCGCTCTGGCCTGAATCTATCCGCAGGTTGAAGTAATTGTCCCAGAGGCGGCTCTCCTGGAGCCGGTTCTTCCCGCAGGCCCGGATGGAGATTCCGTACCTGTTCTCGGAGGCGGAATTATTGGCCAGGATATTTTCCGCCGAGCCCTGCAAGAGGATTCCGTTGCCGTTTTCCCAGAGGCTGTTGTCCCGCAGGCTGTTATTCGCCCCTCCTTCCAGAAAGATTCCCGCCCGCTCATTTCTCCGGCATTTATTGCCGGTTAAATTGCATCTCTGCGATCCCCTCAGGCTCATGCCCACCTGTCCCCCGGAGATGTTGTTCTGGCTGAAGTTATTGCCCCAGGACTGGAAAGCGTCTATGCCGCTCACCATCTCCCCGGAGAGGCTGTTGCCGAGGACAAGATTGCTGTAAGACCCGGAGAGGACTATGGCCATTCCCTCTCCGGAATAGCTGTTGTTGGCTACAGACGTATCATTGCATTCTTCCAGCACCACACCCCGCAGGGCAGAGATGCGGCAGCCTTCCACCATCCCACCCCGGGTGCGATTGAAGACCACGGCCGTCTCGGCGGTGATGTTGCTTCCCAGGACTGCATTTTTCGCCCCCAGTATCTCCACTCCTATAAGAGAGCTTATGCTGCAGCTCTCCAGTCGGTTGTCTTCTCCCGAAATATATACCGCATTGGCGGGGGAGGAGATGCTACAGCCGGCGAGGATGCAGCCGGAGGAGGTCAGGCTGATGCCGGGGCTGCTGTCCGGACCGATGATATCGATATGCGATATCCTGCAGCCCGGAGCGTCCAGAATCAGGCTGCCCCTCAAAATTGCGCCCGGCCTTCCGGTGATATTCAGGCTCCGGTCCGCCTTCCCCCCGGAGTAATTGCCAGGCATGATCAGGATGCTGTCGCCATCTTCGGCCAGCAAGATTGCATCCTGGAGATTGAGGGCATCGCCCGATCCTTTTCCGTCCACGGTCAAAGTCTTTGCCTGGCCAGAGGAGAGGACGAGCAGAAGAATAAGGGCATGCAGAGCTTTCATCTCTCCTCGCCTATGAGCCTGATCGCAGATAAAACTATGGTGATCGGGACAGCTTTGGAGGAGGAGCGATGCAGGGCCTTCCTGGCGGAAAGATAGAAATATGCCATTTCGCTATTCTCAATAAGCCCGAGGGAGGACTTTTCGTGCCTGAGCCATTTCGCATTCTGATCATTGAAGACGATCCAGAGCATGCCGAGCTGATCAAAATGGGCTTCAGAAGGCATGATGAGTTCTTCCTTGACTTTTCGGCCACCGGAGAGGACGGTCTGGAGATGATCTCTGCCAAGGCTTACGACCTCATATCCGTGGATCTGGTCTTGCCAGGCATGGGGGGCCTGGATGTTTTGGTGCGCATCAGAAAGCTGGATCAGGATATACCCGTGGTCATGGTCTCGGGGCACGGAACCACGGAGATGGCGGTGGTGGCATTCGAGAACCGGGCCACAAAATATGTGGTGAAAAGCCTGGAGAGCTTCAAGAGCCTGCCTTATGTCTTCGAGAACCTGATCCAGGAGGCCAGGTTCAAATGCAGCCAGAGAGACATGCAATCCCAGATAGAGAGATCGGAGAGGATCCACCGCAGCATTGTGGAAAACGCCCTGGCCGGCATTTATATACTGCAGGATGGGGCCTTCCGGCTGGTCAATCCCAAACTGGGCGAGATATTCGGCTGCTCTGCCGAGAGCCTGCTGGGCCTGCCCTTCTGGCAGATGATCAAGCCCGATGATATGGCCTGCGTCAGCCGCCTAAAGAGCGATGAGCAATCCGATGTGCCGGTTTATGAGTCCAAGGTGCAGCGCAAGGACGGCACACATCGCTGGATAGAGTTTCGCACCGTTGCCATAGAGTATGAGGGCAAAAGGGCTACCTTGGGCAACGTCCTGGACATCACCGCCAGAAAGGAGAGAGAGATCGACATGATCAATGCCAGCCGGGAGCTCTCCGCCCTGGACGGCCTGACTGAGAGCTGCCTGTCGGGCCTGGACCAGGACCGGATGCTCGCCGGCATCCTGGGCCACCTGGTATCCGGAACGTCAGAAGCCGAGGTCGGCGGGATATTCCTTCAGGAGGAGGAGGGATTGGAGCTGAGGGCTCTGCACGGCTCGGTGGAGGAGCTGATCCGCTTTATCCAGGAGATGGATACGGTGCGGCTCCTGAGCCGACCTCTCATCCATGCCACCGGAGCAACTGGAAGCAACTGGATCTCAGCCCCCATTTTGATCCAGGGCCGGACCAAGGGCCTGGCGGTGCTGGCTCTGACCGAGGCGGCGGACCGGTCCAGCCTGGAGTTTCTGGAGAGGTCAGCCAGCCGCATGGGCCGGCTTCTTGAAGGTAGCTCTTTAGAAAAGATGTCGCCATCCGCCCAGGAGCTGCCCTCCCGGATCAGGGCTGGCTTTGTCCAGGATTAGTTCAGGAACTCCTCCAGCCAGTCCACCTGGCCGGGAGGAAGATGGAGCCTTCCTTCTATAATATTCTCGATCATTGCTGCCACCTCGGCTGCGCTCCTGCCCGTGGTGTCGATCTCATCCACCCGCCGGCACATCTCCACCGCCTCGACCAGTATCACATCCAGGGCTTCTGCCTCCAGGTTTTCCCTGATCTTAGCCTGGGAGTAGCCGCGCCCCTCCAGACGGGTCCGGAGAGCGGCGGGAGAAAGGCGCAGAACTATAGCCCATTCGGCAAAATGATGGGAAAAGTGCCCCTCCAGGATCATAGGCTCATTGCCGTCAAGAGAGGCCAGATGCCCGGACAAGGCATCCATATCCGCCTCCAGGCAGCCCCTCTCCGGATCCAGGCCCAGGTTCATGCCTGCCCTCACCAGGGAGTTGATATCCAAAACCCGATAATGGAGCAGAGCGGCCACGGTGGTCTTTCCCGTGCCCGGTGTGCCGGTCAAGGCTATCTGCATATCTCCCGGTAGGCGGACAGGAAGCGCCGGTTTTCCTCCGGCCTGCCCACAGTGATGCGAACCCTGTGCTCTCCCGCCCCCCGGAAGGAGCGGCAGTCCCGAATGATGATGCCGCGGGAGAGAAATCTCTCTACAAACTGATCGGATGGCTCTTCTGTCCGGAGGTAGAGGAAGTTGGCCTGGGATGCATCGCATCCTATCTCCCTCTCCAGCCTTTCCCTCTCGGATACTATATTATGCACCGAGCGGCGCATGAATGGCAGGTCAGATAATGCTGCCGCCCCCGCTGCCGCGGAGGCGGAGCTGATGCCGTAAAAGGGCGGAGCCGCCCGGCGATATTGCTCGGCCACCCAGGGAGAAGCCAGGGCATACCCCAGGCGCATGCCTGCCAGGCCGAAGGCCTTGGATAGGGTCCGGCCCACGATGAGGTTGTCGTACTCTCTCACCAGATGGATCAGGCTCCTCTCCGAAAATTCGACATAGGCCTCATCCAGGAAGACTATGGCATCGCTGCTCTCCAATACGGCCCGTAGCTCTTTTTCGCTTAGGACATTGCCGGTGGGATTGTTGGGTGAGCAAAGAAAGGCCATCTTGGCCTGATCAGGAACTGCCTCCGCCAGCTCATGCTGCGGCCCGCGAGGGGAGAAGACGGGCCTGGCAGCAGCCATGATGGTCAGTATCTCATAGTAGCTGAAGGTAGGGGTGGGGATGAAGGTGGCATCCCCCGGCTCCAAAAAGATGCGGGAGAGGGTATCCATGACCCCGTCCATTCCCGCCCCCAGCAGGATCATCTCCTCGGGAAAACCGGTATAGCCAGCCAGGCCGGCTAGAAGCTCCTCCGGTTCGGGGTACCTCTCCATGGCCACAGAAGCCAGAGCTTCTTTGGCTTTGGGGCTGGGGCCGTAGGGATTCTCATTGCTGCCCAGCTTGATTATATCTTCTGGGGCCAGCCCGTAGCGGCGGGAGATCTCCCCAAAGCCCTTTCCCGCCACATAGGGCCGGAGAAAGCTCAGGGCCGGGCGCAGCCTGCTCTCTTTCCAGGCCTCAGAGTGACTGCCCAATCACACTCACCACTTGGTCGATATCCTTTTTATCCACCACCAGGGGCGGTATGAGCCGCAGGGTGTGCTCACCGGTGCTGTTGATCAGCACTCCCCGGGCCAGGGCTTTCTCCACCAGGCTCTTGCAGTCGGCATCGAGGTCTATGCCCACCATCAAACCCAGGCCCCGCACCTCTCGCGGCATAAGCTTTTTCAGCTCGCTCTTGAGGTAAGCCCCCATCTCCGCCGACCTTGCCACCAGCTTCTCCTCCCGGATCACATCTATGGCCGCCAGGGCGGCAGCACAGATAAGCGGCCCTCCCGCGAAGGTGGAGCCGTGGTCTCCCTTGGTCAGCGCCTCGGCAGCATCGCCCGCGGCCAGCATGGCTCCTATGGGAAGCCCCCCGGCCATGGCCTTGGCCAGGGTCATGATATCGGGCATAACCGCAAAGTGGTCCTTGCCGAACCACTCTCCGGTGCGCCCGAAGCCGGTCTGCACCTCATCGAAGATGAGCAGAGCATCCCTGTCATCGCATATCTCACGAGCCGCGCGCAGGAACTCCGGATCGGCCACATAGACTCCCGCCTCGCCCTGCACCGGCTCGAGGATTACCGCACCCGTATCTGAAGTTGCTGCGGACTTCAGGGCTTCCAGGTCATTGTAAGGCACAAAAGCCGCCTCCCTCAGGGGGCGGAAGGGCTCGCGGTAGGCGGACTTGTAGGTGGCGCCCAAAGCCCCCAAAGTGCGGCCATGAAAGGCACGCTCCGCAGCCACGATCTTTGATCGGCCTTTTGCCCGGCGGGTGAGCTTGAGAGCTGCCTCCACGCTCTCTGCCCCGGAGTTGCAGAAGAAAGCCCTGTCCATGCCCGTCAGGGCTTTCAGCTCTTCCGCAAGCAGTACCTGGTTTTCCGTATAGTAGAGGTTGGAGGTGTGAATCAGCCTCTCTGCCTGCGCTGCTACCGCACCGGCCACCTTGGGGTGGCAGTGGCCCACATTGTTCACTGCTATTCCGGCCACAAAGTCCAGATACTCTTTGCCATCCGAGTCCCAAACATGGGCCCCGCTACCGCGCACGAGCAGGACATCCTGGCGGCTGTAGGTCTGGATGATGGACTCAGCCTCCCGGTTCTTAATATCAGTCTTATCGGTCATATGCATTGATTCCGGTTTAATTTCTAATATTCTTCTAGCAGCGCCAGATATGATTGGCAATATTTTAGGCGGATGGGAATATCCGCCCTTTCAAACTTCTAACCAGCCATTACCTTCACCAAGAAAAGGATTTCGCGGCATGCTGGAGTAACTTCAAGCTATTTGGTCGATTATATAAAATATTTATATAATATCTTACTGCTATAAACATCCAGCAGCATCTCCATATTCGCAACAAACCTACCATTTTGCTCTGGTGGAATTACCCATCCTTTGTGTGGCAAGGGCTTGATTTCGTTTTTTTTACCATGAAAGCAATCCGATAAAGGAGGACGATTCCGTCTATCCCCCCTCCTTCTCGGATCTTTTTTGTACCAAGTACCCCGCTCTAACGAGAATTTGAATCGCAAGCCACATTGGACGCCTATTCATGAGATTACATTGGAGAAGAGAGGCGATTGTCACCAGCCCAAGCCAGTTAGCACAATGCAGCTAGAACTGGAGGCCTCCGCCGCAATTGGCTACTGGATAGAAAAATGAAATTCATACATGTTATACTCAATACCCCATACAATATAATTATCTATGGACCACTTAGTTTTAATTCACGTAGCTTATCTTTGGCACTGTCACGAATCGGAGGTATCGGATCTTGCATTTCTAGATTCTTTAACATCTCACGCACAGAGACATTATGGTTTGGAGAAACGGCTTGAATTGCAAATTTTCGCACGCCTATATTTGTATCATTCAAGAGTTTAAGCAAAATATCATTTGCATCGGACGATTTTAAATTTTTTACGCTCGCTGCTAAAGCGACTTTAACTTCAGGGCGTGGGTCAGAAACTTCATGTGATAATATTGCTAGTGCTTTAGGATCAGGGATTCTGCTAAGAGCAAATATAGCTCGGGATGCCATCCAAGCTTCTTCATCTTGAAGAAGCTGCTCCAGAAGCGGAATCTCAGAGGGGCCAATTCCATCGAACATATCAATGTCAGGCTCGATTGCACTTAATTGATTCCTTAATTCTTCTAATGTTTTAGGCATAGTATCTCTCCTTAGCAAGGTCTAGTTAAACTGCTCTTTAACATTGTTGAATACTCGTTATCGGAAAGATCAGGTGGTACATTTGTCCATCCTGCATTAACAAACATTAAGTCGTCACTCTTTCCACTATGAACACGAAGTCCAAGAACGTGTCCTACTTCATGAGCTACTACCCATCTCCTATTTGTCTGTACTACCACTGCTCCCGGCCTCCCTGCAGGATGTGCTGCACACCCTATTGCGCTAGTCACGTTAGAAATCATAGTAGCAACAATGTAGACTACCAACTCGTTATCGCCAACATCATTTCTATTGCTGAATAGTGTATTTTGATCTTGCGTGGTAGTCCCACTAATACATTGACCGACGTTAAGATTTTGAAGGATCTGTAAATTCGGATTATTGCTTAGATCTTCCGTAGTACCTGGTAATACAGCTATTTTGCCTTCTGCAAATAGCCGTTGCATGGCAATAAGTTGTGTTTTAATGAACTGATTGATATTGTTATCTATAGGCAGCAAAGATTTAAAGTGCACAATAACGCTTTCTGGGCAAGGCGAGTTGCGCAAAGTAGTGATGCCAACTGGCCTACGTCCGCAAAGCACCATAATACCCATGCCGATACGATATCCTTTAGGCAATCGGTGATTAGCTAATCGATTGGCCAATGTATCTCTCAAGCTGAACATAAAATCCTATCCTGTAACCGCATCAGTTTCTTCTAAGGATTTCAATCATTTGCATAACTCTACTGATCATTATCATTTCATTGAAGAGCTACCAATATTGGTATTAGCCCAGTCCCTTCGCTCAATGGAGCTAGTGCCTTTCCAATTACCGCTCCAAAGGCTTTTAATGGATCGTTTGCTTTCATTGCGTGACCTTTGATTGATGATGTCGTAAGTAAATCACCGATCTCTACGCGCGATTCCTGGGCATCTACCTTGCAATAGGTCTTACCTGTTAAGGCTACAGGCAATCTCTTCTTCTTAGATGGTTTTTTGTCCAAGATTAAACCAGGGTGGTAATTCATTCCTCCAGATACGACGCCTGCAACTCTTTTGTCGAATGGTTTTTGGCTAGGCTTAAGCAGGCCATCTTCACCAATTGATAGAACTGTGCCCGGCTCAATCTGATCCCTTTCTGATACATCAAACTCCTCAGCACAATCACCACCTAAGAGGGTGATATCCCCCCAATCTCCACGAATCTGGATCGTTTCAGCCCCAGCATTATTCTTCACGAGAATATGCCCCCAATATCCGGGACATCCCACATGAACTTTTCCTCCACCATCAATGACGGTTGTTGCCTTACCAGTGACGTCCAATGAGCTAATTATTCCCCATTGTCCACCACCGCCTACATCGACTTTTCCGCCAACACGGAATAATCCTTGGCCATCAATCTGGATCGTTTCAGCCCCAGCATTATTCTTCACGAGAATACGCCCTGAATATCCGGGACATCCCACATGGACTTTTCCTCCTCCATCAATGACGGTTGTTGCCTTACCAGTGACGTCCAATGAACTAATTATTCCCCAATGTCCATTACCGCCGACAGAGAGTCGTCCATCAATTAGTTGGTCCATATTATCCCTCTTACGTTATCTAAAACATCGCCGCAGATTAAGACATAATTGTAATCTTTAACTATTTAACAATTATCATCTCTTCCAAATGTTCCCAATACCCCGGAGTGAAACATAAATCGAAAATCGTAATGATGTGGCTGGAGGGTACGAGTACACAGACATCGAATGCAAGACTGGACACCTCGGCTTTTCGGTTCAGAGATATTTCACAGGCTTTTCGAATGCAGTCAGATTCTACAGCCGTGGCTATCCCTTGCCCGAAATAGCGAGCTAAGATTGATATTTCTGAGAACTTCTGCCCGTCATTGATAAACTATATATTTCTCTATCCCTTTGCACCTGAGGAGGGGACATTCTGAAAGCCAGATCCCATCTGGCTTACGGTATTGGATATGCCCCGTTTGATGACGACATGGTTCCTGGTGGAGTTGAGGTTTTGGCGGGCAGAGCTTGGAAGTTTGCAGATGACATAGACACGGATGCCATCATCCCCGGTCGCTATCTGGTCATAAATGAGCCGAGGGAGCTGGCGGAGCATCTCTTTGAGGGCGTCCGCCCGGAGATGGCGGGAGCGGTCAAGGAGGGTGACTATGTGGTAGCGGGAGAGAACTTCGGATGCGGCTCCTCCCGGGAGCATGCCCCTCTGGCCCTCAAGGGGGCGGGGATCAAGGCGGTGGTGGCCAAGTCATTTGCCCGGATATTCTTCCGCAACGCAATCAACATCGGTCTGCCCCTGTTCATCTGCCCGGATGTGGATAAAATTGCCGACGGCTCAGAGATAGAGATAGATATGGCCGGAGGGATCATAGAAGACAGGTCCCGCCATAAGTTCTACCAAACCACGCCGCTCCCTGATTTTCTTCAGGAGATTGTGGAGGCGGGCGGGCTGGTGGAATATACCAGACGGCAGGTTAGTGAGGTAAAGGCATGAAATACACAGTACCGGTCATCCCCGGAGACGGCATAGGTCCGGAGATTGTAGCTGAGGGCTGCAAGGTCCTGGAGGCGGCGGCAGACAAATACAACTTCTCCCTGGACTGGAAGGAGTACTCTTTGGGAGCGGAGCACTACCTGGAGACGGGCGAGCTGGTCGCTGAGGAGACACTAAAGGAGCTGTCGAAATACCGGGCACTCTTCCTGGGAGCTATCGGCGATCCCCGGGTCCGCCCTGGCATACTGGAGAAGGGAGTCCTCCTGACCATGCGCTTTTACTTCGACCAGTATGTCAACCTGAGGCCGGTAAAGTTGCTGGAGGGCGTCTGGACCCCGCTCAAGGATAAGACCCCCAAGGACATCGACTTTGTGGTCGTGCGCGAGAACACCGAGGACTTCTACATCGGCATTGGAAGCCGGGCGCGGCGGGGTAAGAGCCACGCCGACTTCGAGATCAGGCGCAGCCTCTACAACATCAAGTTCGGCCTGGATATAGAATCCGACAGCGAGGAGATCGGCTATCAGATCGGAGAGGTCAGCCGGGAAGGCTGCCAGAGGGTGATCAAGTACGCCTTTGACCTGGCCATGAAGCGCCGCCGTCAGGTCTCTTCTGTGGACAAGGCCAATGTGCTCAGCGACATCTACGGCTTCTGGAGAGAGGTCTTCCTGGATGTGGCTGCCGGCTACCCCCAGGTCAAGCATGACTTCAACTTCGTTGATGCCATAACCATGTGGTTTGTCAAGAATCCGGAGTGGTTTGATGTGGTGGTAGCTCCCAATATGTTCGGAGATATAATCACCGATCTCGGAGCCATGATCCAGGGGGGCCTCGGTCTTGCG
>Ga0116186_1003560_pt1 | contig 13204 bp, 8 predicted proteins | sample AD_JPNNA4_MetaG_FD_89806 | JGI IMG/M metagenome (GOLD analysis project Ga0116186, IMG submission 89806) | Active sludge microbial communities of municipal wastewater-treating anaerobic digesters from Japan - AD_JPNNA4_MetaG | ecosystem: Engineered > Bioreactor > Anaerobic > Digestate | place...
GCTTATGAACCAGCATATGAGAGAATGAGTAGTTATTTTTAGATTGTGGAATTAGGGAGTTTATTGAAATATAAGAAAATAAATGAGCCATCGCAGCAGTCACACACATTGTCAAAGCCCCACAAGCCAACGCTTAAACCAAAGCTTGCAAAAGAGTATGCTTTCTCCACCCCTGAGAAAAAACAAAAAATCTACCCTCTCTTTAAAAAATAAAACTTTTCCGACACACGACCCGACAGACAAAAACGCAATGACAGTGATGAATATGTCGCTTGATAAGAAAGAAGGCCAGTTGGTAACAGGCGGTATATTTTATTGCCGAGATAGTGGGTGTTTCAGCATTTCTGCATCTAATAAACTTTCGTGTAACTTGACAGGACAGCGCTTCGAAATCGGCAACAAAAACATACCGCCAATCCGTTACCGCCAAGTGTAGGAAACAGACAAAGACAGACTGAAAATTAAAAAGTAAACCATTGTGAAAGGACAGAAAAACAAAATATTGACAAGACCAAAGAGCCGACATCCCGAAAGCTTTCGGGACCGACCCTATGTTTTTTATTTTTTACCCACCGCACATTTTTTAAAACAAATATTTTTAGTAATTTTAATCCTTAAAAGCCATTAAGCTAATGATAATTAGAAATATTATAAATAGTACGTTAATTGCTTTTGTTATTTTAATGCTATTCTATTCGGATGCTTATACACAGACTGGTCCTGGTGGTGTTGGAAATTCTTCATCAAATATTCTTTGGCTGAAAGCCGATGCAATCACCGGATTAAATGATGGTGATGCTGTTACTACTTGGTCAGATAATTCGGGTAACGGATACAATTTAACCCAAGCTAACGCTGCATATAAACCCACATACGAAACAGGTGAAATTAATGGTAAACCGATTATTCGTTTTAACAGTTCTTCTACTGACGACTATTTAATCAGGAACCCGTTTGCAGGTTTTGCAACAACACAAATTTCTGCCATCGTAGTAAACAAAAATAACGGAGAAAGCATCGATGGCATTCTATCTTACGCTTCTACCGCCAGTGATAATAACTTTCTGCTTTATAACAGTGCAAGTGTTAATATATATAGAAATGGAAATGTAAATACATCTACCCCTATGAACGATAACAATTTTCATATTGGCGGAGCCCGTTGGAATACAACCGGTGGGGCAACACGATATCATAAGGACGGAACACAAACTTATTCAGGAGTATTATCAGCAGGAGCATCTATTACCAGTGGTGGGTCTTTGGTATTAGCACAGGAACAGGATGCAGTAGGCGGTGGATTTGATGTAGCTCAGACGCATACTGGCGATTATGCAGAAGTAATACTTTATAATACTTTTATAAACGATGCTCAAATTATCATTGTTCAAAATTATCTGGCGGCAAAGTATCTGATTACAATGGCAAGCAATGATTATTTTGCTTACGAGACCACTCACGGAAATGAAGTATCCGGAATAGGCAGGACTGATGCATCCAATATACATACTGATGCAATGTCCGGAGGTATACTTGAAATAAGCAGTCCGGGCGAATTGGGAAATAATGAATACCTGTTATTCGGACACGATAACGCTTCAAATAGCAGTTGGACTACCACAGAAATACCGGCAGGTGATGTAACCGATGCAAGACGGATTGCTAGAGAATGGCGATTCAGCGAAACCGGTGATGTGGGAACGGTTACGGTTACTTTAGATGCAACTCTTTTGCCTGCTGCTCCAGGTGGATTTACCCAGTATGTATTTTGGTTAGACAGCGATGGTGATTTCAACACAGGTGCTACAATCTATCCGCTCACCTCTGTCGGAAGCAATCAGTATCAGGCAACCGGTATAAATATAAGTGACGGTGATTTTATTACATTTGGTGTAGTGCGTCCTGTCATTCTGTTTACTTTGGCATCTGATAATGAATTCGAAACTACACCAGCTGTAAATATTGAAATAAGTCTTAATTATCCTCTTTCGGTTAATAGTTCTGTTGATTATGTTGTTTCGGGAGGCACAGCATCAGGAGGTGGGGTTGATTACACTTTAGCTAACGGTACAGCCACTATTCTTGCATATAATACAACCACAAATATTTCTGTTTCTTTGGTAAATGATGTTTTGGTTGAATCTGATGAAACTATTGTTATTGATCTTCTTGATGGTTTTGGGATTCCTTATAATACTCACACATTTACTATTCATGATGATGATAATCCGAGAAAAATTGATTTTGTACTGGCAAGTTCCAATGGCGATGAATCCGTTACGCCTGTTACCCTGGGTATTCAAATCAATATTGCAGATGCCATTAATCCAACCACTGTGGATTATAGTATAACCGGAGGAACTGCAACCGGTGGTGGAGTGGATTATACCTTAGCAAGCGGAACAGCCACCATTCTTCCCACTTTTACTACCACCACAATCAGTTTTATGGTGAATGATGATGTAATTGATGAAGCCAACGAAACCCTGATTATTTCACTTTCCAATCCTACTAATTCAAATATAGGGACGAATATTACCCATACATATACCATCAATGATAATGATGATCCGCCAACAGTGCAGTTTAACGCAACAAGTTCCAGTGGCTCAGAATCTGTCTTCACTGTTAATTTTCAGGTTGATTTATCTTCAATTTCAGGGCAGAATGTAACAGTAGACTATGCAGTAACAGGCGGCACAGCGACAGGCGGTGGAGTGGATTATACGCTTGCAAGCGGCACTCTTACTGTTTTATCAGGAAATTCTTCAGGAAATATCAATGCAACGATAGTCAATGATGTTACTGAAGAACTGAATGAAACCATCATTATTACTTTGTCAAATCCAGGAAACGCTACGCTTGGAGCCAATACTGTTCACACTTATACTATCATAGACAATGATCCTTTTGGTTGCATAGGTCCCGGAGGAGTCGGGCAATCAAACAATAATGTGCTATGGTTGAAAGCAGATGAAATAACCGGTTTAAGCGATGGTAATAACGTAACTAGTTGGACGGATTATTCCGGCAACGGAAATACTTTGAGTCAGAGTAATACTACTTACACTCCACGCTATTATTCAAATATAATAAATAACAAGCCGGTTGTTCGTTGGGAACAAGCAGATACCCGACTCAGAAAAACTTCTTTTAATAATTTTCCGTCAACAGCAGTTACATCAACATTTGTAAATAGAAATAGTGATAGTAATGACGGATTAATATCTTATGCAACTGCAGCCGATAATAATGAATATCTGATTTTTAACAGCGGGAATGTAACACAATACAGAGGAGGAAATAATGCATCCGGACAAGTAATTAATGGTAATACTTGGAGGATAGTAACAGCAACATGGTGTTCAAGTACAGGTTCATGGCTTTTATATCGAAATGGAACGCAGAGCTACTCGGGTACTGTAGGTTCAGGTACAACTATTACATCGGGGGGGTGTCTTGCAATTGGTGGAGAACAGGATGCTGTAGATGGTGGATATGACCCTGCACAATCCCATCAGGGTGATTTTGCTGAAGTTATTATGTACAATGTAGTACTAAATTCCGCTCAAAGAATTATTGTTGAAAATTATCTTTCCTCAAAATATAATATTGCCATCTCTAACGACAGATATGCATACGATGCCCTACATGGCAACGAAGTAGCAGGAATAGGACGGATAGATGCAAGTAACTTTCATTTGGATGCACAGGGAACAAGTATTGTTAGAATAAATAATCCATCTAGTTTGGATAACAATGACTTTTTGCTTTGGGGGCACGACAATGCTTCCAATGCCGTACCAAATACTTCCGACATTCCTGCCGGAATTAATAACCGGATGAATAGAGTTTGGAGAGTAGATAAAACCAATGATGTGGGAACGGTTACTGTTTCCTTTGACCTTACTGGCTTTTCTGTAAGTTCAGGTAATGATTTGGAACTACTGATTGATGATGATGGAGTGTTTACAAATGCAACCCGTTATACAACAGGCAGAACATGGAATCCCCCTATTGTTTCTTTTACTTCCGTAAATTTCTCAGACGGTGATTATTTTACTATTGCATCAAATAGTTCTTCTACTCCATTACCTGTTGAATTACGTAATTTCGAAGCAGTTTGCCATATGGGGGAAATTAATATCGTTTGGTCAACCGTTTCTGAAATAAATAACGACTATTTTTCTATTGAGCGTAGTATTGACGCAATTAATTGGTTAGAAATTGCATCTATTAATGGAGCAGGAAATTCTGCTTCATCTCAATTCTATTCATATACTTATAGCGAACAATATTACGGGTATTTATATTACCGATTGAAGCAAACCGATTACAACGGGAATTATAAATATTCTCACACTATCTCAATAAATAATTGCTATGAAGATATAACTGAAATAAATATTTATCCCAACCCATCAAAAGGTATCTTTAATCTCGTTTTTCCTTATGGAAAGGAACGGGTTATTTCTATCTGTATATATAACACATTAGGTGAATTAGTTTATTATTCCAATAGTTTTCAATCAATCATTGACTTATCGAATAAACCAAACGGAGTTTATTTTGTGAATATTAAATTAGACAGCAAAAGTATTACTAAAAAAATAGTAATTGAAAGTCAGTAAGAAAAACGAAGAGAAAAATGTTTTTAAAATTTCCCGACCCTTTAAAAAATAAAAAATGCAGACACACAAGCCGACACAGACAGACAAGAAAGTAAATTGATAATGACAATAAAACTCAATATTGACTTTGGTTTACAAGGACAGATGAAAGAACACCAGGCGGTAACAACAAGCAAGCATAATTTTGCCTTAAACAGGTACCTTGACATTAATGTTGAGAAGTTGGCAAAACCTATGCCTGCTTGCCGCCGTTATGTGCCACTTAAAAACAGCTCCGAATGAAACAGATAGTATTATATTTCCTGATTTTATTGACTTTTGATTTGTTTGGTCAAAAGATTGATTCGATTAACCTTAAATCCTACTATGGTGATTTTGTAGGCGGATTTAGTATTTACGATTTAAAGACTGATAATTATATTCAATACAATCCGGAACATTGTAAAAAAAGGTTGTCACCTTGCTCAACATTTAAGATTCCAAACTCATTGATTGGGTTGGAAACGGGTGTGATTGCTGATACTGGATTTATAATCAAATACGATAGTATTCTTCATCCAAAAGATTCGTTTCAATTGGCAAATGAGCCATTTAAACATTGGTATGAAGATTTATCTTTGAAAAGGGCATTTAAATATTCTTGTGTTTGGTATTATCAGGAGTTGGCAAGGAGAGTTGGAAAAGAACAAATGCAAAAGAAAGTTAATGATTTGGATTATGGAAATAAAGATATATCAAGCGGATTAGATACTTATTGGCTTTGCGGTTCAATCCAGATTTCAATAAATGAACAAATTGAGTTTTTAAAAAAATTATATTTAAATAAATTACAAGGATTTTCAGATAAAAATATTAATGCTGTAAAGAGCATAATGCTTTATGAGACTAATCCTGATTACAAATTGTATGGTAAAACGGGGACTGGCGATTGTTGGGATAATAAAGTATTAGGTTGGTATGTAGGGTTTGTGGAGACTGAAACAGGAACGAAAATATTTGCAATGAATATAATTGTAAATGATTTCGGGGATTTAAAGAATAATTTTCGGATTGAGTTAACAAAGAAAATATTGAAAGATTTTAAAATAATAAAATAAGCGGCACATAACACGTGGTATAAAAAATTGCCGGGACATTAGGTTATTTAAGGGTTTTAGCCCGCATCAAGTTTTTAACAGCTTGATAGGGAATCGCCCGCTAACGGCAACTTTTCATACCACCAACGTTGTAGGCAATGCGGGCGACAGTGCAAGCGGACAACAGAAAAACGATTTATGAAACACAAAGACAATTAGCATAACGTATGGAAACAAATTGGAGAAAAAATACCGCGCTGTTCTTAACAAGTCAAACCTTGTCTCTGTTTGGAACAATGATTGTACAATATACTATTATGTGGCACATTGTGTTGAAAACGCAATCGGGCGTGATGATGACCATTTATATTTTAGTAGGTGTTTTGCCTACTTTTTTCACGTCCTTGTTTGGCGGGGTTTGGGCAGACAGGTACAACAAAAAGCATTTGATAAACATTGCCGACGGCTCTATTGCTGTTGCAAGTTTGGCTATTGCAATCAGTTTGTCGGCAGGAATGGACAGCATCGTAATGTTGATGATAGCCGCTTGCGTGCGAGCCTTGGGGCAAGGCATTCAACAACCTGCCGTTACTTCGCTTATTCCTTTCATTGTTCCCGAAGATAAATTGTTGCGCATAAACGGTCTGAATAGCAGTATTCAATCAGGAATATTTTTGCTTTCGCCGATGGTTTCCGCTTCATTGATGACGTTTGCACCCTTGCAAATGCTGTTTTTTATTGATGTCATAACCGCCACAATCGCCATCTGCATACTCTATTTTCTTGTTAAAGTTCCATCGGTTAATCACACGAATGAACATTCTGAAACTTCTCATTTCAAAGACTTAATAAATGGATTGCGATACATCAAATCGCAAAAATATTTGCTATATCTCATCACATTGTTTGCCATTTTTACCGTTTTTATGTCGCCATTATCAATTTTAACGCCATTGCAGGTAACACGCAACTTCGGCGCGGAAATATGGCGTTTGTCGGCAATAGAAATCGTTTTTTCGGGAGGTTGCATATTGGGCGGAATACTTATCGGCTTATGGTGCTTTCGTAATAAAATATATGCCATCGGATTGGCTTCGGTTGTGATTGGAATAATGACTATTCTGTTTGGCGTATGGACAAACTTTATTCCTTACCTTGTGTGTATGGCAATTGCAGGTTTAACAGTTCCTTATTTTAATGCGCCAAGTATGACTTTGATGCAGGAAAAAGTTGCACCCGATTATTTGGGGCGAGTAATGTCTGTTTTTACGATGCTTGGAAGTATTGCTATGCCGTTTGGAATGTTATTTTTCGGACCGCTTGCCGATGTTATCAATATCAATTACATTTTGATTGGGACAGGGGCGGTAATGTTATTGATAGGAACATTGTATTTTTTCAGTAAAACGCTTCGAGAGGCAGGAAGGAATAAGTGATGAGAATATCGAAAAAAGAGAGTGGCGAAATGAAATGCACTGCCTACAACAAGCGGTTTGGCATAAGTGCCGGTGTATTCTCGCAGAAACATTTGTACGAATTTGCAAGTTTATCGCCCGTGCGAACAGCAGTGAAACCGCCACCTACGCCAAGCCGCCGGACGTTGTACGAGATTCTGCAAGAAATTACTGAAATAAATGGCTTACATAGAAAGACGAAATAATATTGATAATTGATTTTAAAAAAATAAGTCGCGTTTAAATGATATTTTCCAAATATAAAACGAGCATTGTCATTGAGAACAGAAGTGAGAGATTATTTTATAGAATAGTACAAATATGAGGAGGAAGAAATAATGGTATTACAATTTTTTACAGTATTTTTTACAGCAATGTTTGAGTTATGGGTAGCAATTCCAATTGGTATTGGATTTAAATTAGAACCAATAATTATAATAATGGCAACATCTTTGGGAGCAACCACCGGTTCAATATTTGTAATTTTGTTGGGAAATGGAATACAAAAATTAATTCTTAGAGGACATAAGCAAAAGGTAGAAAAGGAAACAACTATAAAGAAAATATGGAACAAGTATGGAGTAATTGGATTAGGGTTATTGTCACCTTTATTAACTGGAGCACCATTAGGAGTTGCATTAGGTCTTATGTTTAATGCAGAAAAAAAGAAATTGCTGATATTTGTAGTGTTAGGAATTATTATATGGAGTACAGTTTTGACACTAATAGGAGTTTATAGTGTTGATACATTTAAATATTTTATAAAGCATTGAAAACAAAATGAAATAATTGGAAATTTTAAATATTTAATTTGTTGGAATAAAAGCTAAGTAAACATATAAACCGATTGAAAAACTGAAAATAGAAACACAAAAACTGTTGAGACATAATGAAAGCGAGCAGAACCTCGTACAACAGCCGATATATGATATGCCATCGCCGAGACCCTTCGGGTACAGGGTTTGCTTCGACAGTCCTTCGGACGCAAGTGAGCAAGGATATGGGGTATGTCTCAGACTGCACCCTTCTAACGGCTCAGGCACATCACATATCGGCAACACGTTAGGCAAAATTAAAAAACGACACCTATGCACTTTGCAAGACCAGAAATTGAAAACAAGATTACTTTTAGTAAGAATGATTCCTTGTACAAGTATTTTCCGATAGAAAGAATATTTGACTTTATTGATAATGGTTTGGTTAGATTTACTGTACCATTTGTGTTTAATGACCCATTTGAAATTATGCCAATTTGGGTCAGACATAATTGGAGTCCTCTACCAGGTGAGAAAAACTTGTTTTTAGGATTAGACAAAGAAAATCCTTTAACTTATTTTGGAGTGTTAAGTTTAACTGACTCACCAGATAATCATTTAATGTGGTCGCATTATACTAATTCATATAAAGGATTTGTTATAGAGTTTGATAAGAACCATAATTTTTTTAAAACAAATTATACGCAAACCGATTTTTCTTTGTTAAGAAAAGTTACTTATACTGACAAACCACCCTTTTTAAATGGTACAGATAAGGATAACCTAATTAGTTATAGGGACAATTATATGCAAAAAAGTAAATTGGATTTCACTAATTATCCATTTCATTTGTATTTTACGAAGAATAATGTTTGGTCTTATGAAAATGAGTGGAGATTATTAAAATTTCGTGATAATGCAGACAAAGTTATAAAACCAAATGAGAGTAATATATCTTCAAATCCAACTTTTGACTTTGAGAATATACATTTGTTTCAGATTCCATTTGATGCTGTAAAAAGTATCATTTTAGGTGCTGCAATGAGTGAGAATAAGGAATTCAACGAAGAGATAAGAAATAACGAAAAATTGAAACATATAAAACTATATCATTCTATGATTTCAGTAGAAAAATATTCAATATTATTTAGGGAAATGAATTAACTTTGCCTAACAAACGGTATAAAACATTGGGGTTTAAGTGGTTATTCAAACATTCTGCCACGCATCAAGTTCGGTGAATCTGGACAGTAAAGTAGCCCGCAATCCCCAACGTTTCATACCGCCAAACGTTAGCGAAAATTAAAAAAATGACAGCCATATGAAAAATTTACTTTTAATAGTTTTTTTATCAGGAATGACAGGAATTCTATATTCCCAAAATTCATTCAAAGAAAGCATAAAGGATTATGATCATATTTGCTTTTGTAGTGTTGGATTAGAACATCCAAAAGATATATTAGACATGGACAATAATTTGGAAATATTGTTTGGATTAAAAAACGGACATACACTTAAAGAATTGGACAAATTTGGTGTTAAATATAATCAAAGTCAAATTAGTTTGTTAGTAGCATCCGGACTCATCGAGGTCAAAGATTCTGTATTCTACTCAACTGTTCCAATTTTATCAAAGAATGAGACTATTGAATTACGTGCACAAACAAAGGAAATCGCTGGTAATATTGTTCCTCGTCTACAAAAGGAGTATGAACTCTTGATGCAAACATTGAAAATAAAAGGATTACAAAGAAACAGCTATTCTTTATTTTTTGCATTGGTACTTGATGGGATAGTATGGGATATCTTAGAGCAGAAAGGAATAATTAAAGAAACAATTATAACCAAGGAAAAGCCTTTCTGGGACGGAGTGATGTGGATGATAGAACCTAAAAGAAAATTTTCCTGTGGGACAAATAGTTTATCATCAGGCAACTTCTCGATAAGTGTGAATTGGAGCGATAATTCAAGTGTTTCAGTATCAAGTTATAAAATGCTTAGAAAAATGCTTAATGATTATAAAGAGAATGGAAGAGTGACTAATCCTGATGTTTTTAAGACATTTGAAGAGAATGAATTATTTGATAAAAAAGGCAATTTGCAAATTCCAATTATTAAAGCGGATAGTACGGATGTGATTTACAGCCAATCAATGAGTATAGCAAATATAATCGTACAATATCTTAACAATAATATTGATTATTCAAAGGTACTTGCAAATTACCCGAACATAGAAAAGGGTCATGCGATTACAATATTATACCATGAAATTATGTGGGATATTCTTGATATTATGGAAAGTGCTGGACAAATAAGAAAACCAGTTGCATTTGGAAAACCTGATGAAATAAAACCGGGGGATTTGAAAGACTTAATGTTTATCGTTGAAGATTAACTTTCGCTAACAAAGTGTAGCAGCAATAAGGGTTTCAGTGGTAATTCAAGCATTCTGCTCCGCTCAAACTTCAGTGTATTTGGACAGGAAAGTGCCCCGCAATCCCTTACTGCTGCTACACTCAACCGTTGGCGGCAACCCTTTGTGACAGTGTAAACGTGAATCGACAGTGCAAAATCAAAAAAGTTTATGCTCCAAATAATTGACATAAATACCAATAATCAAAACCTTGACGAGGTTGAGTTCTTGAAGAACGACTTTCAAAAAAAACTTGAACCAACAGTAAAAGAGGGAACAGTTATTATCATAAACGACTTCCCAGCAGTCGGGAATATGGCGGGAAAACTTGACTACCTTATTTTGCTGACCATAAAAAAAATTGGAGGAAACTATTTGCGGCTTTCTCAAAATGGGAAGTTTCACTACATCGACAATTTTGTTTTAGTTGTAAAGAAAATTTCGGAAAAGAAAATAACAGGTGCAGATGGACGGTTCATTCATGCTGATACTAGTTCATTTGATTACATTGAATCACTAAAAATCTACAATAAAGAATTTGAGGACTATTTCAAAAAATTTGACAACCTCAGGTGCTTTTCACTTTTTCAAGTGACAACTCAAAATGATTTCGCATATTCCGACAAAAGAATTATTATAAACAAAAAACTTGATGTAGATTATATCTTGTGGAGTGTTGTAAATCAATATATTGACAAATACGGTGATTGGAGAATTAACTCATTTACGAAAGAGAAGTTCGAATATTACCACGACAATGTCCTGATTGATTTTGCAAAAGAAATCGTAAAAGACACTTCCGAAATTTCAAAATATGGAATTCTAACAAAAAAGAAACTTGACAGAATTTCAACATCAACCAAAATGGTTGATGAGATTTACGATAATGTTGGAAAATCACTTTCTGTTGTTACAGGAAAAGCTGGCACAGGAAAAACTCTCGTTCTTACTCGTATTATTCATAAACATGCCAGTAACAATCATCACATTCGTTTTTTAACTTTCAACAACCTACTTGTCTTTGACATAAAACAAAATCTCAAAAATTTTGGATACTACGGAGACAATAAAATTGCAGTTAGCACTGTTCATCATTTCTATTACAAACTTTGTCAAAAACTTGGCATATCAATAATTTTAGGTGAGGACAGAGTAAACGACCTGTTGAAAATTTGCGAAAAACGAATTGAAAAAATCCGACCGACTTTTGAACGACTGAAGAGCTCTCCTGATTTTTCATTCAATGAAAATTTGATTTTGGCTGATGTTGCAAAGACAGAAAAAAACAAAACTGACTTTGATGAATTCCGCGAGTTCGCAAAATTTATTTCTAATTTCAAAAACCTGACTTCATTTGATGAAATCAAAGCCGCTTATCTAAAACGCAAGCGTAGCTTAATTGAGCCAAGCGTTGGGCAAAAAAAATTCTTAGAGGATTACTACAAAGTTTTAGAATTAATTTATTTGGCAATAACGGACAGCAGAAAGTTTTATGACGAGTTAAAAATAAAGGACAGATATGACTTACTTTCCGCTCTATACAATACAGACAAGTTTACAGAGGAAAACACAATTCCTTTTGAAAATTTTGAATATCAAGTAAACACTTTAAAACGAACATCAAATTGGAGTAACCTTTTAATAATTGACGAGTGCCAGGATTTTTACATTCTAGAAAAGGAAATACTTTTCAAATTGCGTGGCTCTGAAAATTTAATTGTAGCAAGTGGTGGAAAGGAGCAATTAATAAGACATTCAAAAGTTTTAAATTGGGAAGTATCGTTAAACAAAAAAATCCCATCAAAGACATTTCCACTTTATGGGGGCTCATACAGACAAAAACAGAATATCATTTCATTCGTAAATAAATTTTCTGACGAGTTTGGATTTAATCTTGAACTGAAAAGTGTAGCTGAAAGCAAAGGACTCGGCAAAATTATTATTGACACACGACCAAAAACTTCAATTGTTCGTGAAGATATTTTAATAGAGATGAAAAGTAATGGCGAAATCAATGGATGTTCTGCTTATGAAAGTTTGATGATTTTAATTCCTTCAAAGAATTATACAGATAAAAGGATGACTGAGAGTTTTTCAGTTAACGAAAAAGATTACATAAAAAAAACTGAAGTGTCTTCAAGCCGACACACAGTTAACTTGGAAACTCTTTCCAAACTAAATATTTTCGGATGGGATGGAGTTTCCGAAGAGAAAGGAAAATTAAAAGTTCCGAATCAGATTGAAACCCGAATCATACACTATGAATCATGCAGAGGTTTAGAATCATGGTCTTGTGCCTGTATGAGTTTAGATGAATACTTTAGTTTCAAACGCACATCGGATGAAGCTGCAAATCATCTTGCAGATGATTTGTTTTTAAAAGAAGATGAAAGACGAGACAAGTATGCAGCTATTTGGTGTTTAATGGCCTTTACAAGACCTATTGACACTTTGTATATTCATCTTACAAATCCAGAAAGTGCATTCTCAAAAAAAATAATTCAGATAGGAAAGAATTGCGAGGGAGTTATTATTCACGACAAAGCCTTACAACATGATATAGAATGACGTTAAAATTTGACACGACACTTCTTCTCATGGACAATAGGGCAGCCGCCAACATGCGTTTGGCGCAATGGCGGGTGATGTGGTTAAATGAACATTCTACCTCGCATCAACTTTTGTGGTGTATTGACAGTTTTGTGCTCCGAAATCCGCCACTGCGCCAAGCGCCAAAACGTTGGCGGTCATTGTAAAAAGACAGCGGAGCATCCAAATAATTATGACAAAAAAAATGAAAGGAACTTTTTTAACACTTAATCCAAAAGCGAAAATCTTTGAAGAATTAAAAACTCAACAACTCAAATGGTGGACA
>Ga0116186_1003565_pt1 | contig 13186 bp, 18 predicted proteins | sample AD_JPNNA4_MetaG_FD_89806 | JGI IMG/M metagenome (GOLD analysis project Ga0116186, IMG submission 89806) | Active sludge microbial communities of municipal wastewater-treating anaerobic digesters from Japan - AD_JPNNA4_MetaG | ecosystem: Engineered > Bioreactor > Anaerobic > Digestate | place...
ATGTTTTATGAGTATTTCCTGGAGCTGTTTTTTGTGATTGTTTTAGGTGTCTTTTTTGCAGTATGGCTTGAACGCTGGTTCTCAAAATACCAGAAATTTTATCCTAAAAACCCGATTACAGCATTTCTTTATGCCTCAGTTATTCCGGTATGCTCATGTACTGTTATCCCCATTGTAAACTCGATGAAAGAAAAGTTGAGCTTAAGGACTTTGGTAACATTTGTTGTTGCAGCCCCTTTATTAAACCCTTATATCATAGTATTATCCTACTCTGTTTTAGGCTGGCAATATGGAACATTAAGAATTGTTTCATCATTTATACTGGCCATAGGATGTGGCTTTATTGTCGAATGGTTTTACCGTAAAGATAAAGATGTTATAGACCTTAAAAATATACCCACCAATAAAGAAGAAACTGTTTCATGTACTGCATTACAACCCAATATTTTTGTACAAACCTTCAATATCATGCAATCCATTTTGCCTTACATTTTACTTGCAGGAGCTTTGGGTGTAATCACAGAGTTGTTTGTACCGGTACATTTTCTTAAAACTTTTAGTTTTGAAAATCAATTTTTAAGTTTGTTACTAATAATACTTATAGGCATTCCATTATACTATTGCAATGGAGCTGATGTAGTTTTTCTGAAACCTCTGATCACCCATAGTGGCTTACCGCTTGGCTCAGCAATGGCTTTCTCCCTTACTTCTACGGCTATTTGTATTACAGCCATTGTAATGCTGTCAAAATTTTTAGGAGGCAGGCTTACCATTATTTTAACCAGCACTATCGCTATTATTTCCTTCTTAATAGCCTTCGCAATAAATACGTTTTTATAAAATTTATAGAATTTTATATTTGAAAACAATAGTAACCGAGAAATGTTTTAGGACTAAAGTCCTCCAATGAGTTGCACTTCTTAACCCCAGCCTTAAGGCTGGGATAAGTCAAAGTCATATTCGGATTGGGCTTTTAGCCCCAATGCTAAATTTCATATCGGACAATGGTAATTTTAAAACACCTTTAACACATTGGGTTTCTCAGGTATTCCAATAAAGGAGCCGTTTGCATCTTTGTATTTATCAGCCGGGTCATATTTAATGCCCATTTTGTCAAGCAACGGCTCTACACTAACCTGGTGAAGCTGCATTCCCATCTTCCACGGGTCAAAACCCAGCACCAGGCCGGCCATTTCTTCATACGTCAATACCGGAATACCGTAGCCATTCTCTCCATAAGTTTTACCTTCCATTTCGGCAATGGTATATTGCCATCTGTCCATAAAATAAGTACAACCGGGGCAGTTGGCTACGATAAAGTCAGGTTTATACGGCTCCATAGAATCAAATTTCTTTTTTGAGTTAGAGAGCGAATAGCCCCGGTTTTCTTTGACAATATACTGGCGGAAACCAAAGCCACAACAATGTCTTCGTTCGGGATAGTCAACCACCTTTCCGCCCCATGCGTTGACCATTCCCGATAGTACAACCGGATATTCTGCACCACCTAAGCCTTTTTCGGGAAATATTTTGGCATAATGGCAGCCAATATGGTCAACCACATTCAAAGGCTTGCCAGTAGCTTTGTTTATCAGCTTATACTTAGCTTTGGCCGCAATAATGTCTCTAAACTTGTAAATAATATCGCTGGTATGTACAAGGTTTTCGGGCAATGTAAAATCCCTGCCGGTAGCTGCCTTCAGGTGTTTTTTGGTTTTCTCCATCGTTTCCGGGAAATGCTCCCAGGTTTCCATCATTTCAGTGTAAATGCCAAAGGAAGTAACACACGATGGAATAAAGTTCTTGTACCCAGCTTCATTCATCAGTGAAAACTGCCGAGCAACAACAGTCATGGTGGTTTGCTGAGGCACTATGCTCGAATGGTATGCAATACCTGTGCATGTAGTTTGGTGTGAGTCGTCAAACACATTTTTGCCCAGCACCTCACGCAATATCTTCAGAAAAGTTTCTTCTGAGCCCGGGAAAAAATTCTGGCGGATACAGCTACGGGCATAGTAATAGTCGTCGTTAGCAATATCTTTCTGGTATTCTTTCCAGTACTTTTTTTTCGCAGCATCATTCATGGCCTTCGTCCTCCAATTTATTAAACTGTTGCATAGCCCCGGTTTCTTCAAATATTTTGTGCAGTTCGTCCATATCGGCCTTATCAATCTTGCGCAACGTCCCTGCACCAGAACCTTTATAGTTTGCACCAAGCTTTTTCAGTATGCTTTCGGTATTTGCCCGGTACCAATCCCATATAGGACCTTGTTCGGGGTGATAGCCGGTTTCTATCTCATCCACATACACACAGTATCCGTATTTAAGCATGATGTCGCCTACACGCCTTTTTATCTCGAGCTGTTGACGGCCTTTTTCAGAAAGCAAATAGTAACCTTCCTTTATAGATAAGCTACGCAACGCCTGGACAATGTACCCGGGAGTATTGTCGCGCGGACAACGCGTCTTGCACGAGAGGCATTCGCCACAGTACCAAATGGTATCGCTTTTTAAGAGTTGCTCGATTTCGGTATCATTACCATTCTGCACAGTATCAGCTATCTGTCGCGGGTCATAGTTGTAAAACTGGGCAGCCGGACAAATAGCAGTGCACGTGCCGCAGTTGATGCAGGCTTTAAGGCCTTCGATAAAGCGGACATCTTGTTTTAGCTTATCTGTAAACATTGTTTAGCATTAAATAAACAAAGGTATTAAAACATAAATACGATTTCTATTTTTCACGAGAATAAGGCCAGGCCATAATGCCTCCTTCCAAAACTTTTACGTTTGTATAGCCGTTTGCCTGAAGGATTAAAGCAGCTTCGTAACCACGGAGCGATATTTTGCACCAGCAAATGATTTCAGCATTTTTGTCCTGGGGCATTTCGTCCATGCGTTTACGAAGTTGGCCAAGAGGGATAAGCTTTTCGCCAATGCCCAAGCGCATTTGTTCGTATTCGTCGGGGTTACGGAAGTCGAGCAAAACAAGCGGTTTCTTTTTATCAAGTTTTTCTTTAAGCTGTTCTGCCGATATTCCTGTAAAATATCCGTTTAGTTTATTTTGCATAATATGTGCCGTAGCAATGCTGTGGTCGATAGCCAGCGAATACGGTGGTGCATAAGGAAGGTCGGCATTTACCATATCGTTTACGGTAAGATTGCCTTTAATGGCCATAGCCCAGATTGCAACTTGCTTGCTCACATCTCCCGGGCCAAGAACCTGCGCGCCTAAAATTTTACCGTTCGATTTATCTACAACCAATTTGGTAACCAATAGCTTTCCCTGCATAAACCCGGGCTTGTCGAGACTGGCATTTATAACGGTTTCGATGTTTTTAATACCATTTTTAGCTGCATTTTGTTCGGATAAGCCGGTAGCTCCAACACCATAATCGAACACCTTACATATACCGGTTTGGATTGTGCCGGGAAATTTGGCTATATTGCCCAAAATAACATTTTGGCCGGCAACACGCCCCTGCAAATTAGCCAAATCGCCATAAGGCGCATGAACAGCATGTTGAGTAATAAGGTTTGGTATTTCAATACAATCGCCAACGGCATAAATATCAGGATCAGAGGTTTGCATGTATTCGTTGACTTCTATACCTCCGGTTTTTCCAATATTCAAGCCTATATCTTTGGCCAGTTTTGTATTTGGGACAACACCAATAGCTACAACCGCCAATTGACAAGGAATCTCAGTGCCATTTTGCAGCTTAACAGCAGTAAGCTTGCCATTTTCGCCAATAAAAGCGGCAACACCGTTTTCAAGAATTACATTGGCTTTGCTTTGCACATATTTTTCTACCAACTTGGCCATTTGCCTGTCGAGAAAAGTGAGCAACTGAGGTAATAGCTCTATAAGGGTTATTTCGATACCTGCCAGGTTCAGGGCTTCGCATGTTTCAATGCCAATAAGCCCTCCTCCAATAACCACGGCTTTTTTTATTTTGCCTTCATCATGGACTTTACGCAGGTAATCGGCATCGGGCAACGATTGTAAAGTTGTTACCCCTTCGAGCTCTACGCCAGGTATAGGCGGTTTGCGGGCTGTAGCCCCGGTGGCAATAACCAGTTTGTCGTATTCGGCCGAGCCTTTTTCGCCACTGACCAAATCGATAAATTCAATACGCTTATTTTTTCGGTCGATAGCAGTAACCTCGGTATTTACTTTGGTAACAATCTTTTTTGCATTCCAAAAAAATTTAGAGTCGCGCACTACTCCGGCAGGGGAACATAAAAGCTGGTTACGGTCATCAAAAAAGCCGCCGATGTAATACGGATACCCGCACGAGGCCATAGAAAGGTCAGATGCTTTCTGATACATAGTTATTTCGGCGTTTTCGTCCATTCGGCGTGCTTTTGACGCTGCTTTAGGACCGGCTGCCGAACCGCCTATTACGATAATCCGTTTAGGTTTCATCATACTATGGTTTAGTGATTATTGAAATAATTATGACTGAAATTCCTGCTATAAGAAGCAAAAATTGAAATACAGATTGCCGGATATTTGTTTTCCGGTGCATTTGAGGGACTAAGTCGGCAAGGGCTATGTAAATGAAACCGGCTGCTGACAAAGCAAGAATAAAAGGCATGAAAATTTGGGTGTATAACCCTGCATACCATGCCAACAAAGCCCCTACAATGGCAGTTAACCCTGATAAAAGATTATAAAGGACAGCTTTACGTTTAGAGAAACCAGCTTTTAACATTACCCCAAAGTCGGCTACTTCCTGAGGTATTTCGTGGGCAAAAACCGATATGGCAACTACAATTCCAAAAGAAGGCGAATGAAGAAAAGCAGCAGCGATAACAATACCATCGAGAAAGTTGTGGAATGAATCGCCGATCATAAGCATTAAAGCCCCGGCTTTGCTGTGTCTGTCGCAATTTTCATCGGCGCAAATACGCCAGAGCATTATTTTCTCGATAATAAAGAAAAATAAAATACCAGCCAGCACAGCATAAGATATTTGATACCCGGCAATTTTAATTGCATTGGGCAACATGCCTAAAAATGCAGCCCCTAACAAAGTTCCTCCGGCAAAAGCATTAATGTGTTTTGTTAATTTCTGCAAATATTCATTTTTGAACTTCAACATAAGCGATGCCATTAAAACACTGCCTATATTACCCAATAGTACGGCTAAAATAATTAATGTTATCATGTTGTTCCTTCTTTTTCAAATATCTTATATGTAAATAAAACGTGCCCCTTGCACAACCCAAAAGAGATGTCAATATCCATCTTTATTTGTTTATCATATCGTAAACCAAACCTGCAACATCACCAACCACACTCCGACAAATGATTTTGTGGTGCTTACGGGCTTCAACATCAGCTTCGGTGGCATGTTTCTTGAGCAGTTCAAAGCAATTGCTTGTTCCATATATATCTTCCACCATCGAGTTTAACTCTCGCACTTTTTTGTAGGCATGCAGTTTGGTTTCCATATCCTTTGGCATTTCATTGCCATATTTCAGGCCAAGCACCATAAATCCCCCGGTTACAGCCCCGCATTTTTGGCGTAAGCGCCCCATACCGCCTCCAAAAGTTGATGAAATTAGTTTTGCGGTTCTTTCGTCCAACTCAAACTCTTTGCTAAAAGTTAATAAAACAGATTGAGAACAGGCATATCCTTCGTCAAACAGGCCCTTGGCCATGTCTATAGCTTCTTTCCGTGTCATTGTTTTAGTTATTGGTAATTGCTTGTAAGCAGCATTTTTCAATTGCCTTCAGAACAAAATCCGGGGCAGCACATGGTTTCCAGTTGTCGCGACCTACAAAAGCAAGTTCGGTCTCAGCCTCATTAATTAGTTCATTTTGCTCGTTATAAAGCTTGTAAGTAAACCATATCCGTACCCCTTTTATAGCCTTGAGGGTAGTTTTTACGGTAAGTTGCTCATCGTAATGAGTAGTTTTTAAAAATTTGAAATTCATACTAATAACGGGTAGCATGTAGCCCGCCTCTTCAACCGAATGGTACGAGATACCGATACTTCGGAACAATTCCCAACGGGCAGTTTCGTAATATTTAGCGTAATTGGAATGATGTACCGTGCCCATTTGGTCGGTTTCGGGATACATTACCCTAAATGTATATACGTGTTCTATCATTGTTTTTAATTTTTGGTAATATTTATCAATAACTGGCCAAATGCAGTTTTTATGGCTATATCATCAAATAGCTCGTGAAGGGCTCCATTGTCACATACTTCGCATAGCTTTTCGTTGATAGGAATTTGGGCCAACAGGGGAATATTAAATTCTTTGGACAACACATTACCCCCATCTTTTCCAAAAAGAAAATACTTCTCATCAGGATGCTGAGAAGGGGTAAACCAGGCCATATTTTCTACTATGCCCAATACAGGAGTACCAATAAACTTATCGTTGTACATGTCCACAGCTTTTTTAACATCAGCCAATGCCATGTTTTGCGGAGTTGTAACCACAATAGCCCCTGATGTTTCAAAATTTTGCAAAAGCGTGATATGTATATCGCCCGTACCAGGAGGGGTATCAATAATAAGATAGTCCAGCTCGCCCCATGATGTATCTGTCAACAGCTGGGTAATACCGCTCGAAACCCTTGGCCCACGCCAGATGACAGCCTGCTTATTGTCTATAAAAAAACCAATAGACATGAGTTTAATGCCAAATTTAACAAAAGGCTCCATGTATTGTTTGCCATTTTTTTCGAATACTGAAGGCTTCTCGCCTTTAAGATTAAATAAAGTTGGCACTGATGGCCCATAAATATCAGCATCAAGCAAGCCGGTAGCATAGCCTTCCATTGCAAGCGACATTGCCAGGCCGGCAGCTACAGTGGATTTTCCAACGCCTCCTTTACCAGAGGCCACAATGATAATATTTTTAATGTTGGGAAGTTTTGTTTTTGCAATCTGATTCATGATAACTGAAAATTTTAAAAATGTGAATATTCAAGGAAAAAGTTTTGCGCCGTTGGTGCATGTTTCATTTAGCTCAATACAATGGACACGCGTATTGCCTTTGTCGAAGAATTGTTGGGCTTTTTCGAGTATAATTTCGGCAAGATGTTCGGACGTAGGGTTTTTACTGGTAACAAACAAGCGTTGCCCTGTATCGCGTATATACTGGCACATAGGGTCATGCTCCCACAAGATAGTAGCATGGTCAAGCTTTTCGTCAATCCATTGTTTTAACACCTTGGTATCTTGAAAATCAATGACCATATCTTTATTATCGAGCGTTTCGGCTTCGATAGAAACTCGCACCAACCACGAATGCCCATGATTATTGGTACATTTGCCCGTGTAGTTTTTGTTTAACCGATGAGCCGCTTCAAAGCTAAACTCTTTGGAAATGATGTATTTCATATTGAGTTAACGGATATTTATTAAATATTTAAAGAACAGAAAACCTTTTCGTAAATTTTGAATATCTCTTTGCTTATTTCTGATTGAGGAGCATATTCAATAATACTTTTACAATTAACCATTGCGTTTACCACATTTTCATCAAAAGAAAGACGGCCCACAATAGCAATATTTTGCTGAATGCACCATGCTTCTATTTGCCCCGAAATATTGGGGTTCAGGTCGTACTTATTGATAACCACATAAGGCTTTGCCTTAAAGTTGGCCACTATTTCTAAAACTCTTTTCATATCATGAAACCCAGACATAGAAGGTTCGGTTACCACCACCACCTTGTTTACGCCAGTTACAGATGAAATAACAGGACAACCTGTACCCGGCGGGCCATCAATGATAATTATGTTGCTATCTATTTCATTAGCCACATTTCTGGCTTGTTCGCGCACCAGGTTGACTAATTTACCTGAATTTTCTTCGCCAGGGGCTAAACGTGCATGTACCATCCGGCCATTTCGGTAATTACCAATATACCATCGGCTTTTATCACTTGGCACCATAGTTATAGCCTGAACAGGGCAAATCCGAGAACACAGTTTACAACCATCACAAGAAGTATCAGAAATGAACACCTTGCCATTGCTCATGCTGATGGCATCAAATCGGCAATAAGCCTCACATTGCCCACAACTGGCACATATATCATAGTTGATAACAGCCCTGTACCCCGAAATATATACTTCTTCTTTATCATTGACAGGCTGCAATACTAAATGCAGGTTGGCTGCATCAACATCACAGTCTGCTACAACAATATTATTGCCAATTGTAGCAAAAGCTGCACTCAGGCTGGTTTTACCGGTTCCTCCTTTACCGCTTAATATGGCTATCTCTGTCATTGTATTTGTTTTTTGACGAGTTGATATAAAGCAATGAAACGCTCCTGATATTCTGGCTTTTCATCAACAAGCATCTTTCCTTCAGAATAAATACGGGCTATTTCTTTGTCAAAAGGTATTTCCATGAGCAGAGTAAAACTGTTTTGCTCGAGATAATTATACACATCGCTGTTGCCCAGTGTTGAACGGTTGACTACAACACCAAAAGGTTTTCCAATTTGCTGAAGGGTTTCTATGGAAAGCTTCAAATCATTAAGCCCAAATGGCGTTGGTTCGGTAACCAATATCACATAATCAGCTTTATCAACAGTGGCAATAAACGGACAAGAGATGCCCGGAGGCGAATCAAAGATATTCAGCGTATTGGCCTGAGCTTCTTTTATTGCCCTTTTTATCACCGGTACTGGCGAATAAACGCCTACCTCAGCACACCCTTCGATAAGCTGTGAATGACAACTGAGATAAACAGAATCTACCTTGCCCACTGTTTTTGGCTTTTCTGTAATAGCGCCATACAGACAAGCTACTGAACATGCTCCGCAATCATGGCATAAATCCTCTACAACCTGTATATATTTTGAAGGCTGCAGATATAATATAGCATTGTAATTGCAGTATTCGTAACATTTTCCACAGAATGTACATTTTGGGGTATCAATCACGGGGATATTTTGTGTTACCACATTGCTGGCAAAAGTTTCCCCCTGGATAAATTCCATCACATTAGGCTCCTCTGCATCACAATCTACAAGGATTACAGTCACCCCTCTCTTTTGCAAGGCATGAAAGAGGTTGGTAGAAACTAACGTTTTTCCCGTACCCCCTTTGCCACTTGCTACAGCTATGTTCATCGTTCTAAACTGTTCTTTTTTACAACAAAATCACCTTTGTTAACTTGCAAAGCATCTGCAATGACATTGCATTTGACCATAAGCATAAAATACACTTCTTTTTGTGTCCTGTGCAAAAGGCCTTCGAGATTACCCTGTCCTTTGGAGATAACAATATCGGCTTTTTCAAAAATATGCCTAAATTCATCTGAGCAATGTTCAACAATAGTTGAAGGGGCGTCATAACCGTTGGAAATAACCTTTGCCACCTTGTCTATACCTACATAGCGTGCATCGTCCAGCGTAACATCGTTTATCACCGGAGCCCCTCGCACAGCAAAATAAACATCAGGATGGCCGACAGTTTCAATAAAAAGTTTGTCAAAGACTATTTCACCGTTGTTATCGCCAAGGTAAAGAATGGTTTGTGCACCGGCAATGGCCTTTTTCAGCTCAGCCGAATGGTCAATAGCAAAATGCGAATAAAGTACTTTGTCTATGGTGGCATGCAGGTCATAATTTTTACTCACAGCAAAATCAATAATATTGCCGGCAATGGCCAAACGCAATGCGGTATCAAAAGGGTTGACAGACGTTTGAACTTTTTCTTTCAACTCATTATACATCGCCAGTACCAAATCATTGCTAAGCTTTTTACCCTCTCTGTGCGGGTCGGGGTTATTGGTATATTTGTTAAGAGCTATGTGCAAATCCCTTGAAAAATACGGAGCTGAAAAGCGCTCACAATGTTTAAGATAGAGCGCGGCCATATCGCGGGTGAAATTATCTTTCGCCGAAGCTGATAGCGTCCCTTCTTCAAGCAAGCGCTCATAAGCCTTTGTAAAACAAAAGAAACAACGATAATCTGAAATCATCTTTAGCGTTTTTAATGGTCGCAACCGTGTTGGTGATCGTGGTTGCAGTAGTTGGCAGTCAGACTGAGTTTGTTGTCTATAAATTCGCGTACAAGCTCATTAGGAGCCTTTATTGGCGCTCCAATAAACACGTTTATATTTTGCTGGTGAAAAAGGTCGATGGCTTTTTGCCCCATGCCCCCGCCAATAACATCTGTTACACCAAATTCGGCAACCCAACGTGGATATAACCCTGGCACATGCTCTGGCGGGGTAACTTCTGTCACGCTGGTAATTTGATTATTTTCTACATCAACAATTGCAAATTGTTGACAATGACCAAAATGGGCACTTAAAACCCCATTTTCCATCGGTATAGCTATCTTTTTCTTCATTTTCTTTTATTTATAGTGTTTTGTTCTTTTTAAAAATCCTAAACTTGTCCAAAACGCCTGCCCAACCCTCTACCAGGGCCTTTACCCATACCACGGCCTTTACCTCTGCCCCAACCTTGTCCGAAGGTTGTATCTTGTTCCCGGTTGTTCATGTTACGGTTTTGAAAAATTTCTTCTTCAGTTTTGCCTTTATTATCGGGATTGCACCGACCCATTTTTCTACCTGTCATAGGCCCTTCTCCATTGGGGCCTCTTCTGTTTAATCCTGGCATAATTACCTCCTTTTTTAACTCCCAAACCCAATTTGAAAAGGGTTCAGAAATGCTGATTATTTTAATCCACTTTTCAGCCTTTTTCCAAGGCCCTGGCCTCCTCCGGATTTCCGGCGCAAGCCCATGCCCTTGCCTAACTTATCAAGAGCTTCATCTTGGTTAATAACCCGACACTGGCCGAGTTTTCGCCCTGTTTTTGGCCCTTTCTGTTCAGGCCCTTTCCCGTCCAAATGTGCCATATTTTAATTTTTAAAATTTACTCGTCTTACGCTTTCTCACTCTTCCTTCCCTTTTTCCAACAATTCAATTATCTCTGCAATTGTTTTTTTCGGGTCATTTACTACCACCAACTGAATTTGCAGGCTGTCGAAAATAGATTTAACCTTAGTACCAAACTCACCCGAAACAACCTTTTTCACTCCTCGTGAAGCGATAAGATTGACAGAAGCAGGGCCAGCGCCTTCAACACTCTCTAAGTTAGGATTAGGGATAAACTCTGTTGCCTGAGTTTTGGTGTCATAAATAACAAAATAAGAACAACGGCCAAAACGGCTGTCTAAAGTTGATTCTAAGCTGTTGCCAGTTGATGTTATTGCTACCTTCATATTGTTTATTGTTTATTGACAATTATTGTTTCTCATTCTGTGATGGTGTGGCGCACCCTTGCGCACCATCTGACATTTACATTCAGGACATATTTCTTTTTGGCATGGAATACCCGAAGTATGTTCCTTTTCTTTTCCACATTTTGGACAGGTGCAAATATCCTCAGTGTTTGCCTGTTCGGGGCTATCGCTATTTTGCTCTATATTTTTAGAACCACAAAGCGCACAAGCATTAACTTCTGTATCTTAGCAGGATGGTTGAAATAGCATCCACAGAAATGGCAATAATACCATTCGCTGTCAAAATACACTTTGCCCCCTTCAAAAACAATTACTTTTCCTAAAACAAAAGCCTGTGCTACTTTACGCCTTGCACTTTCATAAATGCGGGCATAAGTAGGCCGCGACACATCCATTATTTGAGCTGCTTCTACCTGTCCATACAATTCAAAGTCGCTCAGACGTATAGCCTCATACTCTTCATAATTTAATATTACCGGATTGTTTTCTTCAGTTAACCCGATAGGTCTAAACCCCTTAAAATGAGGGGGATTGGTCATTTTTCTTATTCGTTTTGGACGTGGCATAGTAATGAGCATTTGTTCAATACAAAAGTAATGAACATTTGGTTAATACCAAATAATTTTGTATATTTAACATATCAAACTTAAAATTGAAAAACTATGGAAGAAAACCAAGCTATGTCGATGCCCCGCATCGGAGAATCTGCCCCAGAATTTAAGGCAGTAACAACACAGGGAAATATTAATTTTCCCGCTGATTTCAAAGGTAGTTGGGTAATATTGTTCAGCCATCCGGCCGATTTTACCCCGGTTTGCACCTCAGAATTTATGACTTTTGCCAGCATGGAAAGTAAGTTTGCCGAGGTAAACTGCAAGTTAGTAGGCCTCTCGGTTGATGGGCTTTACAGCCATATTGCATGGTTGCGTACTATTAAAGAAAAGATTTCGTACAAAGGCATGAAAGATGTCGAAGTAAAGTTTCCGTTGATAGAAGACATAACCATGGAAGTAGCCAAAAAGTATGGTATGATACAACCTGGCGAAAGTAATACCAAAGCTGTGCGGGCAGTATTTTTCATCGACCCCAAAGGCATTATCCGCACGATTATTTATTACCCGCTCAGCTTAGGCCGCAACTTTGACGAACTATACCGGGTAGTAGTAGCATTGCAGGCTGCCGACAGCTTTGGTGTGGCCATGCCAGCCGATTGGCGACCTGGCGATGACGTTATTGTACCAACAGCAGGCTCATGCGGTGTAGCTAAAGAACGCATGGATGGCAAAGAAGAAGGCGTAACTTGTCATGACTGGTTCTTCTGTACAAAAAAGATAGCTGAAGACAAAGTTTGGGCGGCTGTAAAGAAGAAATAAACCAAACGTAAACAAACAAAAAAAGCTTACCAGTCCTCATATTGAGGAGGTAAGCTTTTGTTTTGTATATAAAACTACTTATTGTAAAGCATACCCAAAAGGCACCTTAACCGTCAAGGCAAAGTTCCGTCCGGGGTTGTGCAAGCCAACCTCTTTCAAAGTGGACAAATGGTCGATATATTTCACATCGAAAATATTGGTAACGCCAATAGCCACAGAAACAAATTGCTTGCCCATTTTGACATTGCCTCCAATAGTACAATCAAAAAGCGTATATCCGTCAGTTACAGTCTCATCAGGGGCTGCATTGTTTTGCTTGAAAGCAATCGCAGAGTTTGCAGCAATAAAAGCTTTGTTAAAAAATGCCAGCTTATCCTTTTCAGCTCTCAGTTCGAAATTCAACTTATGCGCTGGAATAAAAGGCAGATAATTGCCGTTCTTTTGTTTTCCAATCACAGACGAAAAGGTAGTTTGAAAATGCAACCACTGCGCAAACCAGGGATGAACATGAATTCCGGCCTCACCACCATACAAAGCCGAGTTGTTTTGCATATATTTATACACCGAAATACCCG
>Ga0116186_1003566_pt1 | contig 13173 bp, 9 predicted proteins | sample AD_JPNNA4_MetaG_FD_89806 | JGI IMG/M metagenome (GOLD analysis project Ga0116186, IMG submission 89806) | Active sludge microbial communities of municipal wastewater-treating anaerobic digesters from Japan - AD_JPNNA4_MetaG | ecosystem: Engineered > Bioreactor > Anaerobic > Digestate | place...
CCCGGAGACGCTCCGGCGCGGAAGAGTCTTGCCGGAAACAGCGCGGTTATTATTGTTGAAACACTGGAGCAGGCGGTGAACATTGCCAACCGCAAAGCGCCGGAGCACCTTGAGCTTGCGCTTGAGGCGGGCGGCGAGCGGGAACGTCTGGTGAAGGAATTGCGGAATTACGGATCGCTGTTTATCGGTCACGGATCGGCGGAAATTCTCGGGGATTATGCGGCCGGTCTTAACCATACCCTGCCGACTTCCGGAGCCGCCCGATTCACCGGCGGTCTTTCGGTACGGCACTTCCTGAAAACGGTTACCACATTGCGTACGGGGGAAGCCGGAAGCGACCGCTCCGGATGGGAAGCCTCGCTTGCAGCGGCGGAACAGCTCGCGCTTGCCGAGGGATTAACCTTCCACGCGCGCGCCGCACGCTGTCGGATGGACTAATTGAGACGCCCTACCTCGTTTTCCTCGTGCATTTTTTCCAGCTGGTGCATGACATAGTCTACCACCAGCTGCTTTTTATCTTCAGTGTCACTGCCGCCCCATTCAACCGCTTCGTCGCGGAACGCGCGGCAGTCGTAGACCGGGCTTGCGGTCATGATGATGCGGTCGGGACAGACCACGTCGCTGATCATGTTTTCGGGCGTATCGGAGAACCTGAGGCAATTGCCGTTTATGGAGACCAGCATCATGACATCTGAAATGCGGATGTAGGAGTTGATTTCCCGTACTCCGCGCTTTGTTTCGGGTTTCCCGGGACGGTACCGGGTTCCTGCAGGGAATACGAGTACCGCATTTCCTTCCTTGCGGATGCGGTCCAGAGCCCGCATGGACGCGAGATTGATGACCCGGCTCCGCTGTTCTTCGCGCTTGTAGGTTTCAGGATCCTTGATGGACGCGAGGGATCGGCTCGGGTAAATGATGATGCGGGAATACGCTTCCGCGAAGGCAGAAACGAGGGGATCGTCTTCGTTCAGTTTCATCCCCGCGACAGCGATGATCCGTTTTGAGAGCTCTTCACCGACGGGTCCGGCCTTTCCCAGCAGGTACATGATGCCGGGCAGATCAAAGTTGCTGTAGTGCTCCATGAGGATGATGCCGCGCTTGCCGTTTTTTATTTTGTCGAGAAAATCGGCAGCATGGTCAAGGTTGCGGAATTCCGATTTCTCCGTCATGTTTTCCCCGCAAAGCTTGTCCATTATTGCGCGGATGCCGGTATTCGCCGGCTGGAATACGTTTTCTTCGGTAATGCGGTTCTCAGCCCGTGACAGACGTTTGAGCTCCGGAAACAGGTGCTGATATCGGTTGAACAATGAATTGGGATCCATGACAGACTCCTTGTAAAAAATTGATCCGGAAATCACGGATACTATTGTACAAAACCGGCATGTGTTGCAAGCCAGTCTTTCAGTTCATAAATTGAGCGGATGTGACCGAATCCTTCGGTCTGCGCCAGAGTTGAATGCCTGTTGTGTTCATCAACAATGACCGCCCGGCCTCCTATGGCCTGATACCCCCGTACATATTTCGGGTGATCATCCACAAAAAGGGTTTCTTCCACGGTTTTGTTCACTTCATTCAGTGTGTTGCGGAAACAGTCCGGATGAGGCTTTCCCTTGCCCTCGTGAAACGTGAGGTCAAACACGCCGAGAAAAATATCCGTGATATTGAAAAAATCCAGCACCCGGGTCGCGTGAGACATGGGTGCGTTTGTGAGCAATGTCATGGGAAATCCCAGGGAGAGAAGGTACGGGCGGAGGTTTTCGTCAAACTGGAGTTCTTCAATTTCACTTTCAGGATGAACCGCGTTGAAGTAGTTTTCCTGATCAACAAGACCATGCCGCGCCTTCAGCCATTCAAGGGTAGTGCCGAAATTTGGAACATTTTGCGCGCGAAGCGCGATGGCTTCCTCGAGGGGAACGCCGAGAAAATCCGCCACAAACCGCTGCATGCGGCTGTTTATGCCGGCGTCCATTTTACCGGACGCCGGATACAGCGTGTTGTCCATATCAAGTAGCAAATGCTGAATCATGGTCGCAAGGATACCATAAATCGGCCAAAAGGTCAGTTGGCCGGAAATGCCTCCCCGGCATGAACTGTCGCCCTGATTTCGGAGATCCGGCCGCTCCGTGAGAACAGTGTATCGGATTCCTCACGGGTAAGCCCGGTTCCCTTTCTCGTTACCGTCTTTCCATCCATTACGATTTCGATCGATTCTTCACTCCTGTTGGCGGCCTTCCGGTATGTGAAGGGAACACCGCACCAGGTGAATTCCAGGGTGCCGTCGTCGCGGAATTCCGCCGGGTCGAGGATGGGACAGCGCAGGGAAAGGATGCCGTCTTCCACCGTAAGGCCGAGTTCAGTCCAGCGGGTTATGACCTCTTCCTTGACCTGACCGGTCATGCCGGGTTGTTTCGCTCCCTGACCTGCCGGGGTATGGGAATAGGGGTCGGTAGGGAAGGCACCGTATACCTGCGGCGTCTTGTTGAACCCGATGCCCTTGCGGATGTCGTAGTAACAGGTCGTGAGTTTCTTCTTCAATTCGGGATTTTCTTCCCGGCTGCACTGCTCCTGAACCGCAAGAAGCAGTTTTGAAACCATGTGCCAGTAGATGCTTCCCAGTCCTTCATACGCATAAAAGGTTCCCGACCTGCCGGTAAAACTCCGGTGATCAAAAACCCGTTCATAGAGCTCGTGAATTTCGCGGACTGTTTTTTCGTCAAGGTTTTTTCCCTGTTCCGGATTTTTCCGGATTGTATCGAACAGTTCGTCCATGACCCGCGCGTTGCGGAAGCCGGGGTTGAAATGACACAGGCCGTCTTCGTCCTTCCTGACAATGCGGCTGTCCCCTTCCCGGATCATTTTCGCAAGGAGCGGGATTTTTTCAGCTTCGGCGGCAAAGAATGTATTCTTTTCGCAAAAATGAGGCAGTTCTTTGTCCGGGTAGAGGATGTACGAGTACTGGTCTTCCCGGAAAAGCCGGCTCTTCTTCAGTACCGCGCAGAGATCCACCACTTCCTGCGAATCGAGTTTACCGGATGAGAGAACGGCAACCTGACCCTCGAGCATTTCGGTAAGATTGTGTACCTGCATCGCGCCGGACGCGTCGACCTCAAGGGTATTGTATGAGTGATAGAGACCATCGTCGCGCCGGTTTTTCTCGATTGCGTCTTCAGTGTGTTTCAGGAATGCTTCAAATCCTGAGAGGACCGCGTCTTTTGGCAGCGCAATGCTTTCCGTGTTGTAGCCGGCGCGATACACCTCGTTCCGCTGTGTTTCAAAGAGGAGCCCTGCCCTGTCCACAAACGCGCGCCGGGATTTCCCCTCCAGAAGGGATCCCGGTTCGCTGGTACGGTAGAGTTCGGCGAGGTCGAGGAAGAACTGTGCGGTTTCCCGGGGAACGGAAAAGGACACAAGCGGACTTTCGCGGTACAGTTGGAGAAGAAATACGAGTGTCCTCCGGATGTAGTAGAGGGTAACCATGGAAAGACCGTATCCGGCGAGGGCGTTGTTTGCGTCGTTCCATTCCGGCCGCTGGGTATTGAGCCAGATACCGCCTCCGGGAACGAAGTTCGCCATTTTCGCCGAGAGAATGGTCAGGAATTTGGTTGTTGCAGACACCAGTGAAACCGCTCCCGACTCATCCCGGAGCAGGCGGGCGTCGGAACCGTATTCCGCGACATCTTCCATTATTTTTTCATGCAGCATGTCATCGAAAATAATCGTTGAACGGGGATCTTTCACGATATCCGCGTACGGTTTGATGCGGTAGGGAACATTCGCCGTGGAATGACAGGTCCGATCAAGACTCTGTAGAAGGGCTTCCCGTTCAAACCGGTATTGAACCTCAAGCAGTTTCGTAAGATAGATCACCTGATGATCTCCCCAGTAGCCGATATTTGACCAGGGATTGTCCAGTTCCTTGATCTCCCAGTCTATGCCCTCCCGGGTAATGCGGTAGGGATTGAATCCGTCCGCGGTCATGGCGTTGAGGAATTTCGCGACCATGTTGGAGATTGAACGCGGGTAGGACAGGGCGAGCGCTTCCCAGTTCTGGAAGATATCCCGCCAGTTTCCCTGATAGTTGAGCTTTTGCGATCCGTCGGGGTTTTTCAGATCAATGGAGAACCGGTTCCAGGGACGGCTTGGATCTCCGTGACGGCGTGAAAAGGTGAGGGGAAGATACTCCATGCGGAGGCGTTCCGCCTGGACGGAACCGGATTTCCGGACGGCCGCTTCAAGTTCGTCCGCGGTTATTTTTTCACCGGCTCCTCCGAGGGTTTTTTCCAGATCGGCTGCAACGGCCCTGTTTCGTTCCCGGGCAAAGGCAAGGAAGTCCTTCGTCGGGATGAGGCCGTTGTCCGCGAAGATGCCGCCACGCATTATATTGAACATCACGTTTGCCTTGTGGTGAACGCATACGGCTGTGTCCGCGGTATGCTGGTCGCCGTCCGCGGCCGCGATGTACTCGTCGAGAAGAGCACACTGAGCGGTAATATCCTGCTCAAGATCGCGGACAATCTCCTGCCGGTTACGAAGGGCTTTGTCCAGCGCCATGAGCCGGGAATGATCGAGAGACGTATCAAAAACCTGGAACCAGTTTCGTTCGGCTTCGCTCCGGTTTTCGGCGAGTGTAATCAGGGTGTACATGGCAGGACGCTCGCCCTTTACCACGGAAACATCCGGGATTGGCCGTCCGGTCCGGAAGCATTCAGGACTTGCGGGTGAAAGATGGACCGGATCCATGCCTGAGAACCAGGCCGCGTTCGCGTACAAACCTTCGCTCGGTTCAGCCTTGTCCGTGATAATGGACGTGACCGAAAATACCGCGAGAGCGGATTGCTGTATCAGATCCGTTTTCTTATAAGCGTCGAGGAGAACGCTGTTGGCGTTCTGGAAGTCGGCCGTTACACAGGCGGGAAGAATGTTCCTGCATCCGTCGAGAATTTCCATCTTACGCTTCCGGGTTCCTCCGTCAATTATGCGGCTTTCTTTTACCAGACCGTATTTGTCGCTCGAAGTCCATCCGTACTGGAACGTAACGTCAAGATCCTTGTTTACTTCTTCAAAAACCACACGGGAGCCGCTGGTGTTTTTATAGAGATTCCTCTGAATCGTCCATAATCCGTTAGCCGTATCCGCGAAGGGTTCCCAAAGGTAAATTTTCCCGTCCTGGTATACCCGAAGCGCTGTATACGAGCCGGTGTTGTAGCGGTTGTCCGATACCTTGTCCGCCGTACAGTACGGGAATACCGCGTTATCACAATTTATTCGTCCCGCGGTAATACCGCCGTTTGACCATAAATAGTTCCAGACATCCGAAGAACTGACAATGGTCATAAAAAACGGCGGAATCGCGTCGTATGAGGAAATGCGGTACCACATTTCTCCCCGGAATGTACAAAATTCTCCCGAAGGTTCACCGGGCGCTGTTTCCCGGAACTGGTCCATGGTAATTCCCTTCATGCGTGTCTCCTTGCTTTGATCTATGCTATCATCCTAGAATCAAATGTTGTTTCAGTCAACAAAAGAAAGCGAAAATTCGTAAAAAAGCACTACTGCTATCAAAATTATTGGTTAACAGTACTTTGCCGCGACCCGTATCGCTTCTATCATGCTCAGCGGATCGGCCGTACCGGTTCCCGCTATATCAAACGCGGTGCCGTGATCAACGCTTGTCCGTAGAAATGGAAGCTGTAGAGTCAGGGAAATAGTACGTGCAAAGTCGAGTGTTTTACAGGCAATGTGCCCCTGGTCGTGATACAGGGAAAGGACCGCGTCGAATTTTCCGGTTTTTGCCAAGTGGAACACTGAATCCGCGCTCACCGGCCCGACGGCACGGACGCCATCACGCTGCGCCCGTTCAATTGCGGGAGGGATGCAGTCTTCCTCGTCGCCGAACATGCCGTGTTCACCGCCATGCGGATTGAGTGCGGCAACGGCGATGAGTGGTTCTCTTGTGCCGAGCTGGTTCTTCATGGCGGCACTGCAGCGGACGAGGTAGTCATACACCCGTTCTTCGGTAACCATGTCGCAGGCACGGCGCAACGGCACATGACGGGTAAGAAAAAAGACCCTGAGGGACAGCGTTTCAAACATGGTGAGGGGGTCCGCCGCTCCGGTGAGTCCTGCGAGAATTTCGGTGTGTCCGATATACGGAACTCCCGCTGCTTTGAGACTTTCCTTGTTGATTGGAGCGGTAGCTATGGCATCTATGGCGCCGCTTTTCACCGCGCGGACCGCTTCTTCAATCGCCTTGAACGCGAGTTCTCCTCCCCGCGCGCTGACCTTGCCGACCGGTATTCCAAGACGGAGGATTTCATCCGGATCGGTAACGCCGAAAACCACGGGTTCACAACTATCCAGAACGTCCGCATTTGTTATGGCTGCCCGGACTATTTCGGGTCCGATTCCCGCAGGATCTCCCGCGGTAATGCCTATTCGGGGTTTTTTACTGCTCATGTTCTTTAGTATATCGTATTACGGATCACCGCTCCAATATTCTTCAACAATTTTGATAGCAGTGTATAAATGTTGCGCAAAATGACATGACATGATATTTTGTTAATATGGATCAAACCGTACCCAAGCTCCTTAAACGGATTGCTGAAACCTATCCTGCGCTTCCCGCGCAATACTCCCGCAATGAAGCGGGCGGCTTCGACGAAATTTCGTATTCGGCGTTGTATTCTCACGTACTCAATTGCGCCGCAGGGTTGCTGTCTCTCGGCCATGCGCGAGGGGATCATGTCGGCATCATTTCGGACAACCGCAAAGAATGGTTTCAGACAAGTCTGGCAGTCATGACACTCGGAGCGGCCGATGTTCCCCGGGGAAGCGACGCCACGAGCCGGGACGTTGTGTATATTCTCTCATTTTCTGAGTGCCGTATCGTGTTCCTGGAAAACGAGGCACAAGCGGTCAAGATTCTCGAGAACCGCAAGGAATTACCGGATCTTGAAACCGTGGTTTTCTATGATTCCGTCTCACCGGAAATGATCAAAGCGTTGAAAGATACGAAAATCGCGGTTTATTTGTTTGATGAAATAATGGCTCGCGGAATCGAGTTCCGTTCTGATAATGAGGGCGCGGTTGAAAGAGAACTGCAAGCAGGGACCGACGACGAGGTTGCGACCATCATTTTCACTTCGGGAACAACAGGCGAACCGAAAGGCGTTATCCTTACGCACGGGAATTTTCTTTGTCAACTTCCTTCCCTGCGTGAGCGGATTCCCCTCAAGCCGGGAGACCGGGCCCTCTGTGTTCTTCCTGTTTGGCATTCGTTTGAGCGTATGTGCGAGTATGTCATTCTTGACCGCGCGGGCGGCATCATTTACTCAAAGCCTATCGGCAGCATACTGCTTGCGGACTTTGTTTCCATGAATCCGACGCTCATGCCGTCGGTTCCCCGCATTTGGGAATCGGTCTATGACGGTATTTACCGGGCAATGCGCAAAAAGGGCGGGGTTTCTCTCGTTCTTTTCTCCTTCTTTGTCTCCGTCGCGATCGCGTATGGACGGTGTTCACGGTCGGTATTGGGCAACAAACCGGTATTTTCCCGGGTTCGGCGCTGGATTGATGCGTTTCTCTGCGTTATTCCCTGGCTGCTGTTATTTCCTCTTCGCGCGCTGGGAGATCTCCTGGTTTTCAAAAAAATTCGCGCCAAGCTCGGAACGCGTTTCGTTGAGGGAGTCTCCGGGGGCGGCGCTCTGCCTCCGAATATTGACGAGTTCTTCTGGTCCGTAGGTGTCCGGGTTTTTGAGGGGTACGGCTTGACCGAAACAGCTCCGGTTGTCGCAGTACGTCCGTTTATCAAACCGGTATTCGGAACGATTGGAACACCTCTTGACTGTTGTGAAGTACGGATTGTTGACACCGAAGGGCGGGAGCTTCCTCCGGGTCAAAAAGGATGTGTGCTTGTCCGGGGAAAAAACGTGATGAAGGGGTATTACCGGAAGCAGGAGATGACGGACAAGGTTCTCTCTCCGGACGGCTGGTTCAATACCGGGGATATCGGGTTAAAAACCCTGAACGGCGAGATTATTCTCCGCGGGCGTATGAAGGATACCATTGTTCTGCGCGGCGGCGAAAACATCGAGCCGGTTCCGATCGAGATGAAGCTTAATGAATCACGATATATTTCGACTTCGGTGGTTCTTGGTCAGGATCAGCGGTACCTTGGTGCCCTGATTGTGGTTAACCGTGACGAGTTGCTCGCCTGGGCGGCGGAAAACGCACTGGACACAGCAGACTTCGCACGGCTCCTTGAGGAGCCGCAGGTTCTCAAGCTGTATGAAGGTGAGATTAACGAGTTGATCTGCGGGAAAAACGGATTCAGGCTTTTTGAACGGATCAACCGGTTTGAACTGCTCGAAAAACCGTTCGAACAGGGCGTTGAACTATCTGCAAAACAGGAAATCATGCGCTACAAGCTCGAGGAGATTTATACCAGACAGATCAGGAAACTCTTCTCCTGATGACGGGTCAAACCGGAGTTTTTTCACCCTGAAGCGTTTCATTTACAGTGTTTATGAGCTCTTCAACGGTAAACGGTTTCGGCAAAATGGATAGTACTCTGAATTGATGGGCAAGAACCTTGAACGTGGACTTGCTCATGTCTATTTTCCCGGAGGTAAGGATTATCGCCAGATTCGGGAATTTTGCGTGTAGTTCCAGGATCAGGTCCATCCCGCCCTGTCCGGGCAGAATGATGTCTACGATCGCCAGGTCAATAGCGTCCGAATCAAGGATTTTCTTGGAATTCTCGGCCGAGGATGCGAGTTTAACCGAATGATTCTCGGATTCCAGAACGGTCTGGATGAGTTCCGCTATCGAATGATCGTCTTCAACTACTAAAATTCTTGCCATATGCTTTTTCTCAAAAATCAGTAATGAGGGGGCCGTTGATCGGGCATTTCCTGGATTGATTCTTCCACATCGACAATTTTTGACCGGAGTGCTTTGTTCTCCGCGGTTAACCGGTCAAGTGTTCCGGTATGTTCAACGATAATAGCCTGGAGGCGGGTCATGTAGTCTTCCACGTAGGCGAGTTTTGTTTCCAGTACAACAAGTCGTTCGGTTTGATCATCCATAGCTATGAGTATAGCACACGTTTGGACATTTTGGTGGTATGAGGCTATTATTTCTTAAATAAATATGAAATATGTATCATGACGGGAATCTGGCGGAAGCATTGGATAGTACGGATGTTTTTCCCTGGCAGTATAAAAAAGGCGATCAAAAAAACAAATATACAATGGAATCCGGAAAAAGCATGATACAATAATGACATTAAATGGCACTTAAGTCTTGTAAAAATAGTACATACCGATTGAACGCTCTTCGTGCTCCGGCATTCTGTCTGGTGCTGATCTTGTTGTGTTTGACAGTATCCGGAGAAACAATACTAGCTGTCGGCTGTGACAAGGATTATCCACCGTTTTCAACGGCAGTCAGCAATGGAGTAACGGGCTTTGATGCGGATTTTATCCATCACCTGGCACGGGCCGCGGACTTTACGCCCAAATTCATTCCGTGTGCCTGGGCTTCGGTGCTACAGTCGCTTGAGAATGGCGACCTCGATCTGGTAACCGCCATTATCCATACCGATCAGCGAAGCGAGAAATATGATTTTACCATTCCCTATATCACCGATTATTACACGCTGTTCAGCCGGGAAGATTCCGGTATAACGGTACCTGAGGATACCGATGGCAAAGTTTTGGCGATTCTGCGCGACGATGCGGCTCTTGAACGGTTCATTATCCCCGGCGGCCTCGACAAACAGCTTATATTGACCGAAACCTACACGGAAGCAATGCAGCTTGTTCAGCAGGGATCTGCCGATTATACGCTGGCTCCCTATTCTCTCGGGAAGAAAATAATCGACGAACTATCCGTTCCCGCGGTCCGGGCGACCGGGCGGAATCTTTTTCCGATATCCTACCGGCTTGCGGTCAAAAAGGGTGATCATGCGCTGTTGTTTCGGCTGAATGACGCAATCGTTACGCTTTCGCGTAATGGTGTACTGTCCGAGCTACAAAAAAAATGGTTTCCGGGAACGTTTGACAACTTGCCGGCAAATCATCCGGTTCGCCGATTATTTGCCAGGATTTTCGTAAATGTTTTCGGTGCCATGGTTCTTGTGGGCGTTTCGTACCTGTCCAGCCGTCTGGTGTTGCTTCGGCAGATGCGGAAAATCCGTGATGAGCGGGATAGTCTGTATGCTGTTATCGACACCGTACCGGTTGGTCTGCGTTGGCACAATCTTGGAGCCGGTGTTTTTAGCGAGAATCGTTTTTGGCGCGAGGCATGTGCCCGCATGAAAAATTATCGTGCTGATGAAACCAGTAATCCCGAAGTACAACATTTTATCGGTTCTGACGGTGGTGAGAACTGGGTTCGGTTCCGGAGAACGTCGGTCCTGTCCGAAAAAGGTACTGTGCCGCTAAACGTGTTCCTGATGGAAGACATTACCGATATTCGCCTGCTCGAAGATACGTTGGGGAAACTCGCCGGTGAACGTACGCAGGAAACCGCCCGCTTGCTTGTTGAAAGCATGGCGGATCCGGATACCGGGCTTTTTTCTGCGGATTTTCTTGCCAAACGACTCCGTGCGTTCTTGTCCGGGATTGAAACACAACAGATACCGTTTACCATGGTCTGTTTTTCGGTTTACCTGGGAGATTTCGGTGCTGACACAAAATTCACGGCCGCAGCGGTCGTTCGGGAGGCTGTACGGCGGATTGATTATCCGGGATATTCGCGTTCCGGGCGTCTTGTCATTCTTTTGCCGGAATCGAATTATACTATCGGTGAAAACTGTGCCGCTCGAATTTGTACCGGGTTTGAAACCGCCCGGTTAATCCCTGGTGAACTTGAATACCGGATATTGACTTTCCCGGGAACGGAGACCGAAACCTTGCTACAGAGTATTGACTCATGATACACAACGATAATCAACAAACATCACAGCTGGCATTTCTGGGAAAACTCGCGATCACGGTTTTTCTTGCGACCGCGGCCCTTTTTGTTGTTTCCCTCCGGGATTACGGGGAGAGGTCCTATGAAGAACAACCTGTTTCGGTTGTGTACTCATGGTTTCCGTCCGGGGTTGAAGCCACCTCACAGCTCCTTGTGTCCGGAAACGCACCGTGGGAACGTTTACCTTCAGACGGCATAATGGTTTCTGATTCTTTTGCCTATGTACGGCTTGAACTCAGAAACCAGAGTCAAACCGACCGGGAAGTAATACTGTACAACAATGTACGGAATTACCGAACATCATTGCTCAAGCCGCTCGAACAGGGCGCCGTTTTGCTGGCACGGCACGGAGATAACGTTCCGATAAGCGAAAGCCCGCTCCGGCATTACAAGGCATCGTTCCCGGTCATTGTCCCCGCCGATTCGCAGAGCGTGTACATTCTGGAATATTATGGAGTGCGCGGAATCAAGATTGATCTTGATGTTCTTGGAATTGACCTCTGGCTTTCACAGCATCTGTATGAGCGGAGTCTCATGTCTTTTGCTGTTGGGGGTCTAATAATCCTCATTCTTCTGAACTTGATTCTTTCTATTTTGGTTGGCAACCGCTATTTTTTCAGTACGGCGCTTTTTCTCTTTACGCTGTGCTTTTTTTACATGCGGCAAAGCCGTTTACTCATGCTGGTAATCGATCCTCTGACATATGCTGACTGGTTGTATCCGGTCTCCATCAGTATAAACTGTCTTGGAGCGCTGTATTTTTTCCGGTCGCTTATTCCAACCGATTATTCAGGATGGGAAAAAAAAGCTATTGAAGTCCTGATGGGCGTATCGGTTGTACTTGGGATAATTTCCCTTTTTTATAAGCCCTATGATGTTGGCGACATTCTCAACGCGTTCTCGGTATTGATTCTTCCCCTGTTGTTCTATTACACCGCAAAGGCCGCTTTCCGCCAGGACTATATGCCGCTCATGGTCGTGCTGTCCTTTATTCCCTGGATTATTCTCATGGTAATCGATGTTATCAAGGCGCAATTTACTCAGCGTCAAACCAATTCAGAGGATTTCAAGCTCTGGGTCGGACTTCTTACTTCATTGGTGTTGCTGCTGGTAACCCGGTTGTACACCTATGCCCGTTTCGTTTCCCCGGATGTTCCGGCAGTGGCGGTTCCCGATCCCGCTACTACGGCCACGGTCCGTCAGAGTATGATCCAGGAGAACTGCAACGAGCGCTTTTTTTACCGTTTTCACCAACCACTGGACAGCATAATCGCGTCGGCAAGGATTATGGAGAAAGAATATGCGGATCCAGGAATCATGGCTGTCGCGCAGATCATTATCGGAGAGGCGGAAACAATAAAACATGTCGGGCGGACAATGCTCCAGGTGCCCGTCCTGCAGGAATTATTCGATCACGAAGCCTTTCCGTACGGCAGCCATGCCGGAGCAACGCCCCCGGTAGTACGTATATTTGACTTCGACAAGCAACAAGCCGCGCGTATGGCAAACATGCTTTGCGCGGATTCTTTTGACGCCGAACCGGAGATTGACCGGTACCGTCTGTTGGCGGATATATCGGATGGTCGCGTAGATGTTCTTGTCATTGACGCAGCGACGTGCGGAGAAGCCGGCTTTACCCTCTGTCGACTTATCCGGGACAAACACAGCATGTTTCAGTTCCCGATTCTCCTTATAGCTGACTACTATGAACAAACCATGCTCAAGCGCGGTTACGCAGTCGGTGTCAATGACTTTCTTACCCGGCCCTACGATGGTACCGAACTGACCGCACGCATTCGTTCCCTGCTCCGTCTTCGGGAAATTGACCGGATGAACCGGGATCTGGAACAGTCGGAAAAGGAAAAGAACGCCTTTCTCTATTTTCTTACCCATAATGTTAATACACCGTTGACGGTCCTCATGAATCTCATCCGCGAACTTGCAGCGGCACCCTCAAATAGAAAAGAAGCGGCCAAAATCGGAGAGATGGAAGACTGTGTCCAGGAAATTAATGATATAGTCCAGAATGTTCTCATTTCGTTTCGTCTTACAGACGGACGTCAGACCCTCTGTCTTGAACCGGTGGAGTTGTCAGAAGAACTGGAGCGAACTGTTCGTGAAATTTCGAAGCGTGCGGAGCAGAAGAAGCAGTCGATTTCCGTCAACAAACCCGGGAATGTCCCCCGGATACTCGCC
>Ga0116186_1003568_pt1 | contig 13170 bp, 12 predicted proteins | sample AD_JPNNA4_MetaG_FD_89806 | JGI IMG/M metagenome (GOLD analysis project Ga0116186, IMG submission 89806) | Active sludge microbial communities of municipal wastewater-treating anaerobic digesters from Japan - AD_JPNNA4_MetaG | ecosystem: Engineered > Bioreactor > Anaerobic > Digestate | place...
CAGTCGCTTCTTTACCTGCCCGTCTCGATCCTGATCCGCAAGCACGACCGGCTCTTCGTCACCCTCACCATGCGGCAGCCGCCGAAGGAGGAGGGGCACCTCATCGAGGAGAGGTACTCCCGTTACCGGAGGGCCCGGATCACCAACGAGGCCCGGCTGAACCGCGAGCCGATCCGCTGGGGCGACTCCAACTGGCTCGTCTACTACGAGAGCGGCCGGATGCGGGACCAGCTGAAGAGGCTGACGACCGCCCACCCCGACCCGGGGGTGCTACGCCACATCGCCGTCGTCCCCGACCAGAAGAAGTGCTTCGTCTTCATGATCCCGAAGAAAGGGATGGTGAAAAAGTGCTTCGAGCCCGTCTACCGGTGGCTCCCCTCGCTCATCCCGGCGAAGAAGACCGCCTGACAAGACCTTTTCCGCAAGACCCCCTGAGAGGGGCGATAAGGGGGGTCTTCTTCGAGCGACCCGAACGCCAAACGCCTTCCGAAAGGACAATCCCATGAAACACAGGATCCTCGTTTCCGGGCACCTGACCGATGATGTTCTGGGCCTGCTCGCGCAGGAATGCGACGTGCGGGCCAACAGGGAGGACCGGCCCATGGAGCGCCCGGCCCTGCTCGAGGCCGTCGCAGGGGCGGACGGCTACCTGTCCATGATCACCGACGCCGTGGATGCGGAGCTGATGGATGCGGCCCCCCGCCTCCGGGTCGTCTCCAACATGGCCGTGGGGTACAACAACATCGACGTGGCGGCCGCAACGCAACGGGGCATCGTGGTGACCAACACGCCGGGCATCCTCACGGAGGCCACGGCGGAGCTGGCCTTCGCCCTCATCCTGGCTGCTGCCAGGCGCGTGGTGGACCTCGATCGCCGGACAAGGGCAGGGGAGTGGACATGCTGGGCGCCCCTGCTGTTTTTGAGCCGTGAGGTTTCGGGCAAGACGCTGGGGATCGTTGGGCTCGGGCGCATCGGCAGGGCCGTCGCCCGCAGGGCGAGGGCCTTCGGCATGCGGGTCCTCTACCACAACCGGTCCCGCCTGGATCAGGCCGAGGAGCGTGACCTCGGCGTCGAGTACGCGGAACAGGACGAGCTGCTGAGAACATCCGACTTCGTCTCGCTGCATGTGCCGCTTTCGGATGAGACCCGGCACCTCCTCGGCCGCAGGGAACTCGGCCTGATGAAACCGACTTCTTACCTGATCAACACCTCCCGGGGCCCCGTCGTGGACGAGGCGGCGCTGGTGGAGGCCTTGCGGGACAGGCGGATCGAGGGGGCCGGGCTCGACGTATACGAGAATGAGCCTCTTCTCACGCCGGGCCTCACGGACCTGGACAACGTGGTCCTCATGCCCCACGTGGGGAGCGCGACGGTCGAGACCCGGATGAAGATGGCGCGCATGGCCGCGGAGAACCTTCTGGCCGGCCTGCGCGGGGAGAGGCCTGCACACGTGGTGAACCCGGAGGTGTGGTCCCGGAGAAAGGCATGAAGACGAAAAGCCGCAGCTCTGCGGCGCGCGGGGAGAAAAGGAATCGGTTGCCTTTCCGGCGACGGGAACCTATAGTGAAACGGGATTTGTCCGGGTGTCTCCGGTTGGGTTGAACCGTCATCGGGGAAAAGGAGGTTGCACCATGGCCAGGACGGAGATGAGCATCTTTGATTTCGCCGTGAAGGCGGAGCGTGACGGCATCGGCTTTTACACGAAGGCGGCAAAGAAATTCAGGGAGACCGACCTGCGGGAGCTCTTCATGAAGCTTGCCAAGGAGGAGGTCAGGCACATGGAGACGTTCCTCGGGATCAAGGAAAAGGCCGAGAAAAAGGGGGCAGATCAGATCTTCCGCTCGGAGCAGGTCAGCGACTACCTCGACACGATCATCCGCGAGGGGCTTTTCCCGAAGGGCGACAGCATGGTCAAGAGGCTCGAGAGGGTGAACGACGTCGGCAGTGCCTGCGCCATCGCCATGGAGGCGGAAAAGAACGCCATCCTGCTCTACTCGGAACTGGCGAAGCTCGCGAAGGACAAGGAACAGAAGAAGATCTTCGAGGACATCACGAAGGAAGAGCGCTCCCACATCGTCATGGTGGGGACGGCGCGGGCCGACTACGACCCGGCGTATGCGGCCATGCGGTTCGGCAGGTTTTTCTAGGCCGACGGGAGAACACGCGACTGCCCTGCACAGGAGGCCTCGTCATGACAAAAAGAGAGATCAGCGTCATCGACTATGCCGTGCGCCAGGAAGAGCACGGGGTGAGTTTCTACACGAAGGCGGCCGAGAAATTCCGGGGCACCGAGCTGGCGGGGCTGTTCATGAAGCTCGCCAAGGAAGAGGCCAAGCACCTGCGCGAGCTGATGGACATCCAGGCCGCGGCCCTCCGAAAAGGGGTCGAGGAGTGCTTTCGGGACGTGGAGGTCGATGCGTACCTCGATGCCGTGATCCGGGAAGGGCTTCTGCCAGGGGGCGACCGGGCGGAGGAGCGGCTCGACCAGGTCAAGACCGTCGAGGATGCCTGCCGGATCGCCATGCAGGCCGAAAAGAACGCGGTTCTCCTCTACACAGAGCTGGCGAAGCGCTCGAAGGACAGGGGGCAGAAGAAGATCCTCGAGTCCATGGTTCGGGAGGAGAAGATGCACATGGCGAAGATCGCGGGCATGAGGGCCGACATCGACCCGGTTTACGCGGCGGAGCGCTTCGGAAAGCTCTGCTGATCCGGGCGAGGCCCCGGAGATCAGAAACGGATAGCCCCTCCGGCCGGACCGATGAAGATCCGGAGCGGAGGGGTTTTTTTCAGACGAACTCGATCTCGAGGTCGGGGAACTCGAGATGGAACTCGACGGTGAGATTGCGGATGATGTTGTCGGCTACCAGTTTCGCGATGAACACGCACGTCCTGCAGTCGGGCATGTGGCTTTGAAAATTCGTGAAAACAAAGAGTTTTTTCTGCGCCTCGCTGTATCGGACCCTTTTCACCACCCCGAGGCGGCTGACGGGCAGATCGCTCTCGGGATCCTTGACCCGGTCGAGTACAGCGTCGATTTTCTTGATCATTTCCGGATTCACGGCCTATTGCCTCCTGTTCGGGGAGTGATTATACTATAGCAAAAGGAGTGGAAAGTGTGCTATGGGAAAAAACCCGTTGGCACATTTCATGAATAAACGGAAATTCCAGGGGCCTGGTGGATGGCCCCGGCTCAAGGGGGGACGAAGCGTGGCCAAGGTACAGCCCGCGACAGCCAAGGACCTGAAACTGATCCGCAAGATGCTCCAGTCCAAGATCAACGAGTTGATGGCGGAAGTGGGGAAAACCGTCGTCGACATGGCGGGCAAGGAGGAGAAACTGCCCGACATGAACGACCGGGCTTCCCAAGAGTCCGACCTCAACCTCGAGATCCGCATGCGGGAGCGTGAGCGGAAGCTCATCCTGAAGATGAGGGAGGCCATCGAGCGCATCGATGCCGGGACCTACGGCATCTGCGAGGAGTGCGGCGAGCCGATCGGCGTCAAGAGGCTCATGGCGCGGCCGGTGACGACGCTGTGCATCGAGTGCAAGACGATCGAGGAGAAGCGCCAGAAAATGCAGGGCAGGACCCCGGAACTGCTGCCGGCATTTTTTGCGGACTGACGCGGGCGCAGAGAGACGAGCGCAAAAAAGCCCCGGATTCGATTCCGGGGCTTTTTTTTTGTGGACGCTCCCCGCCGGGCGCTACTCGCTTCCTTTCGGTATGTTCCCCTCCAGGAGCATTTCCACCTGACCGTCGAGACGCGCGGCGAGGGACTTCACCTCTTCCGCGTCGGGGGACAGGAAGCGCAGGAGGTCGGAGCGGTCCAGCCGTCCGGCGATCTGCATGAACACGGGGCAGATGCCCAGGATCATGGCCGCAGCCACCCGCTCCGTCCATGCCCTGCCCGCCGAAAGGGGCGTGATGCCGCCTCCCAGGAGGCGGTAATCCCGCGTCTCGATCCCGGGGGCCGAGGGGTAGTCCTCGTCGTCGATCGGGGTTGCGGCTGCGGCGAGCGCCTCGACGGCGCTCAGGGCCTCCCGCAAGGGCCTGTCCTCCCGGAGTGCCTGCGCGGCGGCAAGGGGGTCGAGCCCCAGTTCCAGGCATCTGCGGAGCAGGGGCAGCGGGTACTCGGACTTTCGGGCCAGGGCTGCCAGGCCGGCGTGGTCCCGCAGGAGGAGCGACTCTTTGTCCGGTCCCGTTTTCCCCGGTGCCGCGTAGGTCATGCAGGGGCAGGGGCAGTGGTAGCAGGCCCGGTTGCGCCCGAGCGTCCCCCGGACGGCTTTGACCGCCTCCCCCCCGTCGTCGAGCTTTTTCACGACGGTGATAAATCCCGTGTCCGAAAGCGCCCCCGAGTCCCGAAGCATCTTTTCCGTCGCCTTGGACAGGGCGGTGTGATCTTCGCGGAAGGGCAGGCCCCCGATGCCGTTGAGGAGGACGGCCTTGAGGTTTTTTGCGGCCATCCGCGCGGCCAGCCCGACCCGGTCGGGGCTGCCGTGCATGCCGAGGGAGGCCGATGCATGCGGGGAATGCCGATCCGCCGCCGGGCCCGTCACGATGGCGACACGGAACCCGGGGGCTCCCCGGCGAAGAACCTGCATCAGCTCCGGGACGTGCCTGCCCGGGGAATCCGGCAGGGGCAGAACGCGCACCTGCCCCCGGCTGACGGACAGGGCGACGGGTTCCTTGGCCGCTCCCCGGACCACGAGGCCGTCGATACCCGAGAATTTCAGCTCCGGGCCGCTGCGCAGCATGAAGGGGACGTGGCAGAGGTGGTCCCAGCGGGGCGAGCGGAACGTCCCGACCAGGAGCGCCGAGGCAGGGGCGAAGCTCCCCGTCAGCGGTCCCGTCCCGAACACGAGGCTGTCGCTTTCATAGTCCGCAAGGATCCGGGCGTTCAGCGAAGCCCCGCCGATGTGGTCCCGGCAGATCTCCGCCGAAAGATCCAGCGCGTAGGCTGAAAGGGTCGTCAGGTCGACGACCCCGATCTTCCCGTTGTAAAAGGACTGGCAGAGGCTCATCGGTTCGCCTCCCCGGGGGTCGATTTCTGCCAGCGGAAGCGGATCTTCGCCGCGTCATAGGGGCAGCGGTCCACGCAGCGCAGGCACATGATGCACTCCGTCATGGGGATTTTCGGGGAGATGCCCTCCCGGAGCTCATCGGCATTGATGATCCCCACGGGGCAGACCTCGGCGCACTGGATACAGGAGAACTTCTTGCACTTGCGGGCCCCGATGACGATCTTGAGAAGACGCAGCAGGCTCGCGATGCCCAGGGTGGCCCCGACGGGGCAGAGGTAGCGGCACCAGGAGCGGCGCTCGGCCAATTCCGTCGCCGCCAGCGCCGGCACGACGGCCAGTTCGGCGCTCTGCATGAAGGACGTCACCCCGTAGGAGCGGCACAGGGTCCCGATGGGGCAGACCGTGCAGAAGGCCTGGAAGCCCAGGGCGGCGCTGCCTCCCACGGCGCCGCCCAGGATGCCGTACTTGGCCATGCGGCTCTTCAGGACGTTCGGCCAGCCGATTCTCTTCGGGACGATCTTGTCCACCAGGTCCAGCACGAACCCGAAGGGGCAGACCCAGCCGCAGAAGACCCTGCCGAAGAGAACCGTCAGGATGAGAAGGGCAAGGGCCGACGAGGCGCCCACGAGGATGAGCGTCCCCGACGACGCGATGTTCTGCAGCGTCCCCGTCGGGCAGGAGAGTTCCACCGTCCCGGCCCGGAAGTAACAGAAGGTGCCCACGACGAGGATGACGAGGAAGAGAAACGACAGGGCCTGGACGCCCCATCGGGCCGCCTTGATCCAGCGGAAGGCCTTGCCCCGGGTGTATGTGAGGGCGCCCTCGGGGCAGTGCTTCACGCACAGCGGGTTCCCCTCGCAGAGATCGCACTTGTGGATCTCCCCGTTCGACGGGTCCTTGATGGGCGCGGCCTCCGGGCAGGCCATGGTGCAGAGCCCGCAGTCCACGCAGAACAGGTCGTTGATCCGGACGATGCCGTCGTCGCCCTTTTCTATGGCCCTCGTCGGGCAGGCCTCGAGGCACAGGGGCCTGCGGCAGTGCTGGCACAGAACGGCGAAGTTCTTCCCGAGCCTGTCCTCGGTGAGGACCTTGACGCTGGCCGAGGCCGGGGCGACCTTCGCGACGTTGCGCGTGGAGCAGATCATCTCGCAGGTTCCGCAGCCCGTGCACTTCGCGGGGTCGAAGAGGATATAGTTGTTCCGCCGCGGCATGAAGCGGTCGGAGAACGTTTTCTTCTCCGGCCTGCGGGGCCGCAGATCCTCGAGGTTCAGCTGGGGTTCGAGCTGTCTGGATGCTTCCATTCTAATGGTCTGTTTCGTCTGCTTGGTCTGTTTCGTCAAAAAGCGATCTTGCCTTGCCTTCGGACCCTAAAAAAACGGCTTCCTCGTTTCCCCTCCCTCGACGGGAGGGGATCAAGGGGAGGGTGAATGCATGCAAGATCCCCTCACCCCTACCCTCTCCCGAGGGGAGAGGGAGAACGGTGAGTGTCCCTATGCCCCGGGCCCTGTCTTTATGCATTCCGCAATAGGTAAATCTCCCGCCGGCAGGACGGGCACGTCTCGAGGGCCTCGAGGACGTTCGGCGGCTCCGCCTTCAGCCTGCCGAGCACGAAATCCTCGACGGGCACGGCCAGGAAGAACCGGCCGCAGGCCCGGCAGCGCTTGGCGTTGTCGACGACGTTCTCCTCGATGGCCGCTTCCCGGAGCTTGCGGATCAGGTCCCGGCAGCTCACCCCCTGGGGACAGACGTCGGTTCCGCTGTTGCACTCCGTGCAGTACCAGATGTTTTTGTCCGCCACGACGTCGTCGCCCACGAGCGTCTTCTTGATAATGCCCCGGGGCGACATCGGGATGCCGAAATCGGCGTACATCTCCGCCATGGGGCAAGCCGCCACGCAGCGGCCGCACTCGACGCAGCCGGCGGCACCGGAAACCTTTTTGGCCTCCTCGATCCTATCGCGCCTTGGCTTCATGGTCCTTTTCCATTTTCACGGCGCACACCTTGTACTCCGGCGTCTTGCAGGCCGGGTCGAGCACCGGGTTCGTGAGCATGTTGGCCCTCGCCTCGGTGAAGTGGAAGGGGGCGAAGATGCTTCCCTTCACGACCCTCTCCGAGATCCGCGCGGTCGTAACGATGCTGCCGCGGCGGGAGCTGACACGGATCCGGTCGCCGGGGCCGACGCCGAGGGCGGCGGCATCCTCGGGGTGGATCTCCACGTAGGGGTCCTCGATCTCGCGGTTGAGAAACGGCGAGCGCCGCGTCATGGTCCCCGTGTGATAGTGGGCGAAGACGCGCCCCGTGTTGAGGTAGTAGGGGTACTCTGCGTCGGGCATCTCCATGGGCGGCGTGTAGTCGGGCACGACGAAGCGTCCGAGCCCCCGGGTGAACCTTTCGCCGTGCAGAAACCGCGTCCCCGGGTGATTCTCGTCGGGGCAGGGCCACTGCAGGCCCGCCCGTTCCAACCGGTCGAAACAGATCCCTGCGTAGGCCGGCACGAGGTTGGCGTACTCCGACATCACGTCGGCCGGTGTCGCGTAGTCGAAGGAAAGCCCCAGGGCCTTGCCCATGAGGCAGAGGATCTCGAAGTCCCCCTTGGCCTTGCCGGGAGGGTCGACGGCCTTATGCAGGAGCTGGAACCGCCGTTCCGTGTTCGTGTAGGTCCCCGTCTTTTCGGCAAAGCAGGCGCCGGGCAGGACGAGGTGGGCGAACTTCGCCGTCTCGGTGAGGAAGATGTCCTGCACGACCAGGAAATCGAGCCGCTGCAGGCACTTCATGACGTGATTGACGTCGGGGTCGCTCAGGCAGGGGTTCTCGGCCATGATGTAGAGGGCGCGGATCTCCCTGCCCGCGGCGGTGATGAGCTCCGTCACGGTCTTGCCGGGCTTGTCGGAGAGATCCGCCTTCCAGGCCTTCTGGAACTTCTCGCGGACGGCCGGGTCGGCCACGCCCTGGTAGCCCGGGTAAAGGTTGGGCAGGGCCCCCATGTCGCAGGCCCCCTGGACGTTGTTCTGGCCGCGAAGAGGGTAAATCCCCGAGTAGGGCTTGCCCACGTGGCCGCAGAGCATGGCCAGGTCGCAGATGGCGATTACGTTGGCCACCCCGCAGGCGTGCTGCGTGATGCCCATGCAGTAGACGATGGCGGCGTTTTCGGCCTTGGCGTACGCCTCGGCCACCTCGCGGATGACGTCCTCGCCGATCCCGGTCTCCCGGGCCGCCTTGTCGAGGGGCCAGGCCTGGAGGAACGTCCTGAGGGCCTCGAAGTTCTCCGTCCTCTTCTCGATGAAGTCGGCCCTGTGAAGTCCCCTGTCGATGATGTGGCGCATCATGCCCGCCAGCAGCGGGATGTCCGTGCCCGGGTTGATCTGCAGGAGCCTCCGGGCGTTCTTTGCCACGGGCGTTTCCCGCGGGTCGATGACGTACATCTTCGCCCCCCGGTCGAGGGCCTTGTAGACCTCGCCCATGAGGACGGGGTGGCTCTCGGCGGCGTTGGAGCCGATGAAGAGGATGCAGTCCGCGCCGGCCAGGTCCAAGATGGAATTCGTCATGGCGCCGCTGCCGAGGGTCTGGAGCATGCCCACCGTGGTGGCGGCGTGGCAGAGCCTGGCGCAGTGGTCCACGTTGTTGGTCCGGAAGGCCGCCCGGATGAGCTTCTGGAAGAGGTAGTTCTCCTCGTTGGTGCACTTGGCCGACGAGAGGCCGCCCACGCTGTCGGGGCCGTATGTCGCTGCGGCGTCTCTCAGCTTCTGCGCCGCGAGGGCGATGGCCTCGTCCCAGGGGATCTCGACGAAGGAGTCGCCCTTTCGCAGGAGCGGCGCCGTCAGACGCTCGGGGTGATGGACGAACTCGTGGGCGAACCAGCCCTTGACGCACAGCGATCCCCGGTTGACGGGGTTTTCCCGGTCGGGGTAGGAGGCGGCGGCGCGCCCGTCCTCGATCTTCAGGACGAGACCGCATCCCGTGCCGCAGTAAGGGCAGATGGTCCGGATGAATTCGGGGTTCATGGCTTCTTTCCCGTGCTGTCGACCCAGTCGGGCACCTGCTGCCCGGAACGGGGTTCCTGGATGAAATCATGGAGGACGGGGGACTTGCGCTCCGCATCGAGCCCCGCCTCGTAGTCGTAGTCCCTCTTCAGCGCCGCCCGCATCGAGAGCTGGAGCGTCATGAGCGGGATGCCCACCGGGCAGGCCTCCTGGCAGGCCCCGCAGGCGACGCAGGTGTCGCTCAGGTGGAAGGCCCGGATGAGGTGGAACGAGACCATTTCCGCCGGGATGACGCCGCGCTCGACCCAGACGTCGTCCTCGAGCTTGCAGGGCACGCAGATGCAGATGGGACAGGAGTTGCGGCAGCCGTAGCACTTGATGCAGCGCCTCAGCTGGGCGGCCCACTTCTCCATCCTCTCCGCCGCCTCGCCCTCGAGGAAGGCCTTCACCCGCTCGTCGGCAAAGGGGTCGATGCCATCGACGGCCGTTCCCGCATCGAGCTTCTGCGGGTAGGGGCGGCTGCAGAGGCAGGCCTTTGCCTGGTCGGAATCGCAGGCGTATCCGATCGTGAGGAGCCGGTCCCGGTCGATCTGGCTGCGCTTGGTGAGCTCCACGATCGCCCTCTCGTCGCACCCGCGCACGACGACCGCGAGCCGGTAGGGCGCGGGCCTGCCGCGGAGGATCGAGCGGGCCATCTTCGCAAAGAGCCACTTGGGCTCCAGGACGAGGGCATCGAGCTCAGCCGACGCCGTGAAGACGTGCGGGTGGATCACGTCGAAGGGACCCTTGCGGAGTCCCAGGACGCCGTCGGCTTCCCTCTTCTCGAGGATTGCTCTTGCTTTCTGTTTAACTTGTTCCAGCATCTTCCGATCATTGCGGACTGCTGTCCGCAAGCTCATGAGCAGGATTCTTCCTGCGAAAACGGTTGCACGCGACCCGCAGCTTGCTGCGGGGACGCGAGCATCATGACAGCGAAAACCCTTCCCTGAGTTTCTGAATTCCCGCAGGGAATTCTCATTGACGGTTTTGTCGCAACTTTCAGTTGCGACCCGGCAAGGATGAGCATGTCATGATTGCGCCTCCTGACGGAAGGCGCCCCCGGTCGACCGCTCTAACGCTCGCTGCACTGCAGACGCGAAAACTCGCCCTTCGGGCTCAAACAGTTCGCGCTGCGGACGTTTCGCTTCGCGAAGAGCGGTTGCCGAAAACGCGTCAAACTTCGCTATCCAGAATCCCGCTCAATCGCTTTTTCAAGATCGCAGTTCGGGCACCAGCCCTGTTTGATTTCACCCATCTTGTCACTGCTTGGCTGGCAGCCACGATGCCATGGACGGCAGCCCCGCCACGTGCTCGTGAAACGCCCGGATCGTGTCGGCCCACTGGTGGTACTCGTGGGCCGTGCCGAACCCCAGCAGGAGGCGGTTCCCGCCGATGCCCGTCGTGTCGAGGAGCGTCTTGAGCAGCTCGAGTCGCTTGAGGGCAGGGTGGTTGGCGTCGTTGAACCGGCAGCCGCCGATGTGGCAGCCCAGGACGGCGACGCCCGCCGCCCCGCTGGCGTAGGCCCGGATCACCGCGTCGGGCTCCACGTAGCCCGCGCACTCCACGGGGATCACCCGGAACGAGGCGGGCAGTTCCATGCGCCTGCGCCCGGCCGTGTCGGCCCCGATGAGTCCGCACCAGCGGCAGGCGAAGACGAGGATGTTGACGTTCTTTGCGTCGGCGGTCATGTCAGGGCACCTCCCGGAAGGCCCGCCGGATCATCTCGCCCGTGACCCGGTAATTCTGCTCGGGGATCTGCATGGCCCCGTTCGGGCAGACCGATGCGCAGCTGCCGCAGGCCTTGCAGCGGACCTTGATGACCCGGCTCACGGAGCGGTTTCCCGTGCGCTGCAGCTTGCAGGCGCTGTAGGGGCAGACGGCCACACAGTTGCCGCATCCCGTGCAGGCCGAGGCGTCGGCTTCCGCGTGGCCGAGCTTGGTTCCCGGCACGCGGCTCATCGAGAGGGCCGGAACGGTTTGCCGTCCCAGGAACGAAGCCGCCTTGACGGCAGCCGCCTCGCCCTGCGCGACGGCCTGGTCCGACGAGACGGGCCAGCGGGCCGTCCCGCAGATGAAGACGCCGTCGTTTCGTGTCTCCACGGGGTGGACCGGGTAGACCTCGGCGATGAAGCCGTGCCTGTCCACGGGGATCTCGAGCATGCGGGCGAGCGCCGCGCTCTCGGGGTCGGCCACGAGAGGCGTGCTCAGGACGAGCAGGTCCGTCTCGATCGTCCGGGTCGTGCCGTTGATTGCGTCGAAGACGTCCACGGCGCTCACCTGCCCGTCGCCCCGCGCCTCCGGGGGCCTGTCGGCATCGAAGCGGATGAACTGGACGCCCATCCGCAGGGCCTTGCGGTAATAGGCCTCCAGGACGCTTCCCGGGGTCATGATGTCGCGGTGCAGGACGGTGGCCTTCGCGCCCGGAATCTCGTCTACGATCCGCATGGCGTTCTTGAGCGACAGGGGGCAGCAGATCGTCGAGCAGTAGGGCCGCTCGGCGTTTCGCGCTCCCACGCACTGGATGAAGACGGCCGATTGACAGGCGGGCTTGCCCGCGGCGAACTGCCGCTCCATCTCCATCTGGGTGATCACCCCCTTGAGCTTCCCGTACCCGTAGAGACCTTGGGGGAACAGCAGGCGGGCGCCCGTGGCGAGCACGACGGCTCCCACGCGCAGGGTTGTCTTTCCTTCCGGTCCGGCAAGCGCAACCTTGAAATCGCCCGCATATCCCCTGACCGAGGCGACCTTAGTCTTGCCGTAAAAGCGGATCAGGGGATTGCTGCGGGTTTCGGCGACGAGTGCCGCGAGCTTTTCCGGCCCCGGCACGTCGGACGGGTAGACCCGTGTGACCATGTTGAGGAGGCCGCCCGGCGAAGTCCCCCGGTCGATGAGGTGAACCGGAAACCCCAGGCGGGCCAGTCCGCAGGCCGCCGAGAGGCCCGCGGGCCCCGCGCCGATCACCAGGGCGCCCTGCTGGATCCGGACGGCGACATCCTTGGAATCCCGCATGTTCTGCAGGAAGGCCAGTTCCATGTCGAGCTGGTTTGCCGCCTTTCGCGTCGCCCCCGCGGGGTCCTTCCCGTGCACCCAGGCGCAGCCTTCACGCAGGTCCACGGCGCGGACCGTCCTGACGTCGACACCCTCCTTCGCGAGGGCCAGGCGCACCATTTCCATCCTGCCGTAGGGCGAGCAGGCGCCGAGGAGCACCTTGCCGATGCCGCGCCCGCAGACCAGGGCCCGTGCCTCCGCCGCGTCGCCGGGCATGCAGAGGGATTCCCGCACCGACACGAAATCCACCGCGGGGTCGGCCTCGAGCCTCTTCCGTATGGACTCGAGGTCGATGACCTTGCCGATCTCGCCGTAGCAGTTGCAGAGAAAGACACCTGTCTTGGTCATGGGCTCAGCCTCTGGTTCCCAGGATCGATCGCAGGGCGGCCGACGATGCCTGGATCGCCGATTCCGTCACGTCCGCGGGCTCCATGACGAAGCCGCAGGAAACGGCCGTTGGGCTTACAAACCCCTCGTCGCCCCGTTCGGGTCTCGCCTCGGGGGCGGGCCGCGACGGGAGGGACGGTTTCAGGTTCCCGTTGAGGACGACCATGTCGAACTTCCGGATCTCGCGCCTGCCCGTCGATGTGTCCTCGTACCGCACGGCGATGCCGCCGCCGGGCAGGGGATGGATCATCGAGGGGCGTCCCCGGACGAGCCGGACCCCGCTGCCGTTGAAGTCGCGCAGGGCGTATTCGTAGTAATCCCGCCCCACGGTGCGCAGGTCCGTGTAGAGGATCACGCAATCCACGGCGGGGGTTCTGCGCTTGACCCACTGGGCCTGCTTGAGGGCGTGCATGCAGCAGACGGCCGAGCAGTAGGGCAGGAGCCTCAGGTCCCGGGCGCCTGCGCACTGGATGAAGGCGATGCTCCGGGGAACGGCCCTGTCGGAGCGGCGCAGGATCTTCCCCCGGTTGTCGCCCGCCTCGGCCTTCCAGGCCTCGAACTCGAGCGACGTCATAATATCCGGGTGGGTCCCCCATCCGTACTCCTTCATCGGGGCGAGACTCACCTCGTCGAAGCCGGCCGCCCAGATGACCTCGTCGGCGTCCACCGTGATTTTCCGCTCGTCCCGGTCGAAGGC
>Ga0116186_1003584_pt1 | contig 13121 bp, 9 predicted proteins | sample AD_JPNNA4_MetaG_FD_89806 | JGI IMG/M metagenome (GOLD analysis project Ga0116186, IMG submission 89806) | Active sludge microbial communities of municipal wastewater-treating anaerobic digesters from Japan - AD_JPNNA4_MetaG | ecosystem: Engineered > Bioreactor > Anaerobic > Digestate | place...
ACGACCCAAGATCCGTGTCCGCCGATCGGCTCATTTCCGACGTCTGCCACCGAGAGGCCGATGACGGGGGGAGGCAAGTGACCAAGTGTCCGCCGATCGGCTCATTTCCGACGTCTGCCACACAAAGCCGGACATGGTTGCCGTCGGCCATTACCAGTGTCCGCCGATCGGCTCATTTCCGACGTCTGCCACACGTGACGGTTCAGTGTCTCCCAAGGCGTCTTATTGGTGTCCGCCGATCGGCTCATTTCCGACGTCTGCCACCAGTTCGTCGTCTTGAGTAGATATGTATTGTCGGTGTCCGCCGATCGGCTCATTTCCGACGTCTGCCACCCCTAGGCGTGTCATTGCGGTCCGACCTTGAGGCGTGTCCGCCGATCGGCTCATTTCCGACGTCTGCCACTGGGCGTCGACGACGGAATAGGCCGCCTTGGCCAGTGTCCGCCGATCGGCTCATTTCCGACGTCTGCCACGTCTGGGGCCAGTGACGTTTCCATTAATATCAATGTGTCCGCCGATCGGCTCATTTCCGACGTCTGCCACAAGCTATCAAAGACGGAACCGCCCGGCGCGTGGAGTGTCCGCCGATCGGCTCATTTCCGACGTCTGCCACCGGAAGAGGAAAATCATGTTAACCACTTTAAGCCGTGTCCGCCGATCGGCTCATTTCCGACGTCTGCCACTCGTCAACTGGTTGGCCAGGTCTCAGGAGCGCGGCGGCGTGTCCGCCGATCGGCTCATTTCCGACGTCTGCCACGCATGAGGGTTGCCCTCCCTGTCCACGCGCCCGCGTGTCCGCCGATCGGCTCATTTCCGACGTCTGCCACTCCCCGCGGGGGCGGACGCCGGTTCTTGTTTCGGTGTCCGCCGATCGGCTCATTTCCGACGTCTGCCACTCGTCAAATATCGGGTCACCGATCCCCGTGGAATCGTGTCCGCCGATCGGCTCATTTCCGACGTCTGCCACCGGAGGCTTCTCGTTATCCTTTACCCGGCAATTCCGTGTCCGCCGATCGGCTCATTTCCGACGTCTGCCACGGGGGGAGCGGCGCGGTCATAGATGGCGTAATTCGGTGTCCGCCGATCGGCTCATTTCCGACGTCTGCCACCCAAGAGGACAGGGAAAAGAAATTCGCTTATATGTGTCCGCCGATCGGCTCATTTCCGACGTCTGCCACCCCGAAGCCATCAAAATCTACACGCTGAAATCGGTGTCCGCCGATCGGCTCATTTCCGACGTCTGCCACAATCTCTGGTCGAATGGACCAGGGGTCAACTTCAGTGTCCGCCGATCGGCTCATTTCCGACGTCTGCCACACAGACGTTCTTTCGGATGGTCGCAGACATAGTCACGTGTCCGCCGATCGGCTCATTTCCGACGTCTGCCACGCTGACCCCGGCGCTTGATGTTCCGGTCACGTTGTGTCCGCCGATCGGCTCATTTCCGACGTCTGCCACTGACGAGGGGACCATGACGAAGGAGCTCTCGCTCATGTGTCCGCCGATCGGCTCATTTCCGACGTCTGCCACCCCAATAACAGCGCCGATCGCAGCCGTCCTCCGAGTGTCCGCCGATCGGCTCATTTCCGACGTCTGCCACTCGCATACGAGGCCAAGGGCCGCGGCGACAACTGGTGTCCGCCGATCGGCTCATTTCCGACGTCTGCCACAGGGATACGGCGCGGCCCATGTTATTGCTTCCCGGGTGTCCGCCGATCGGCTCATTTCCGACGTCTGCCACCCCGAGCCGTAACCGAAGCCGTACTGGCAATTTCGTGTCCGCCGATCGGCTCATTTCCGACGTCTGCCACCGCCACTCTTCTAATTCCTTGATGGCATTGAAATTTCGAATCACAATGCGAGCATGGCCAGAAATCCGGAAATTCCGCCTGGTGCGAATACCGTTCAACCGGTTCTGCCTTCCCTCATATCAAGGAAACTCACATGCTACGAGCATTCAGCGGACCTCCCTTCACCACCCCCATACTCGCGGAGTCTGGTCTCTGTCGGAAAAGAACTGATCGGCCCACGGTGCCAAGCCCATTGAAAGGGACGACACGTTCCGTGGAAATTTTGCCTCCTGTAGAGGCTTTTTTAAATATATTACTAAATATCTATAAAGTCAAACAACGACAATACTGCTTTCTTGTTCCGGTAGTGATTTGCCGATAACAGTCGTTGCCTCGCGCGCCGCTTTTTCATCAGAGCCAATATCCATAATCATCACCTGATCTTCTTTCTGATTCATTTGATGCTCGAGATCAGTTTGTAACCTTACACGATCAATTTCCTTTAAAAAACAGAAGAAGATCGAATACTGCCAGGCTTCACCATACCCTTTAAGAACCTTATGGATGCATCTCAATCTTTTTGGATCTCTGATATCGTAACAAACCAAGTAGCATCGACGCATAATCCCCTCTGCGTGTTCAACGCGTAGTTAAAAATGCCAAAGAAGGCACATCACCCGTGAACCAAGCCGCTATCATCCGCGCATGCAAAACGATCATGCGCCGATAACTCAAGCGATATTTAAACACCGGGTGAGTGACCTCAGTATCCATTCGCCGGCCAAGAGCATTAAAAAAATTCCGCCTCCCGGCACTGGTGAGCGAGCAACCAGAGGCCGTGCGCAGAAAATGCCCCCTATCCAATTCTCCGCGGTTGAAGCAAGTAATCGCAACAGAATCCGCTATCAGCGGCCGAAACGGCTCCATGAGATCGAGAGCTAGAGCAGGTCGTCCCGGTTTCGATACATGAAAACCTCCGATAGACGGCTCCAGCCGTGCAAGACGCAACGCCGCCACGCATTCGTGAGTCAACATCGAATATGCCAGCGACAGACAGGAGTTGATCGGATCAGGCGGAGGTCTTCGTTTCCTTCCGTTTGTATCAAATTCAATCGAAAGAGGGCCTTTGAACATTCCGGAAAATTTTCCAAAGTATATAGCGGCCGCCTGACCTTCATGTCCACGCACGGCATCCATTGAATCTGCTTTCGCCGCGTTCTTGGCTTCCCTCGCCAGATCGGCCGTTACATCGGCAGGCAATGATCTATGATTGCGCAGGAGAAGCGTTCTCTGGTTCATGATTTTGGCCGATATTAGGGCACGTGCCAGTTCGAGACATACCTCCTTGCAATCAAGTTTTCGAATCTGTGACCTGCGAACCTCCGCGCTGACTGAATCGAGCGGGTCGATCATCGCCACTAGCCGTCCGCCTGGCGAAAGAAATGCGATAGGAGTCTTCATATCGGCAAGAGTGCAAATCGCTTGGGTGGTGATTTGAACCGATCCCAGCAGCGAAAGGCTTTCGAGATTAGCGAGCGGCATAGTCTTCACCGTGGAACCGTTCTTTTCAGTGACTCTCAACTCCATGCCGCGGACGCCGACTTTCACGCCATCTTGCTGAGCCACTACATGAATGCCATCATCACGTGGAGGCCAGATCTTTCTTGGCGTAAATTCATCACTCGGAGATTGAGCTCGTTGTTGATTAACCTCGTCTGGAAGGCATATCGGTTGAAGGGAGCATCTCTGACAGCGCGCATCATTAAGAAGCGGCAATGGCCGTGTGCCCTCGGCGCATCTTTTCGCTTTTTCCAGGGTTATCGCGGCTTCGACTTTGATAATATCATCGATAGCGATTCTGAGACGAAGCTTCTCCTCGGCGTAATAAATGACTGCTTCAGAAACTGTATAGCCGGCGCTTTCGAGAAGGATGGCTTGAAGGCCAACCTGGATGCGATCTGTAGGCCAAGGCTCTGGATGTGGAAGCGGAGATTGTTCCCTTTCGCAAGCTTCGTCGGCACGTGTCTCCATATAAACGTACTTAGGACGTCCCTTACGATACTCGACCGGCACGGCTATTTTTCCCGAGATCTCTGCCAAGTCTAGGGTTGCAGTGAGGCCGATCGAATCGCTCGTCAAAACCAGACGTCGAACGGCTTTTGGCCGTTCTGTATTATCCTCGCCTGAGTCCGTCGTTTCCATTAAGGCGCCAGGCTTATCCACGCGTCGATGGATTGCTTTTCCCTTCTCCGTGTCGCTACTAGGAACAAAGATCCCCTCGACCTGCATGTAATAAAAAAGTCTCGGACAATATGCATATTCGGCCACATTCCGGGCGGGCCACAAGCTTTCATCCATCGGCTGCATCCCTCTCAGAACGGAATGTCAGCCTCCTTGGACCCCTTTTGTGGTTGTTTGTCGCGTCCTTTTTTCTTTTCTTTAATATTCCGGATAACTCGACATTGCACGTCGTTCTGATAAGCGGCAATTTCTTTCCACTCTCCGGACTTGACGCATTCTAACGAGGATGATGAGATGTCGCGCCAAAGGTTGACAATCCCGTTGGCTTTGCCAACATTCTTTCTCCCTCGCTTAGTTATAATTTTATCTATATCGCTACTATGTACATGGGCGGGCTGGCGCAGCTGCTTATCTGGATTAACCGCCGCGCTGCCGTCAACCTTTTCCCTTACAGGTTTGAAGCTGGCTCGATCACATGGAACATACCACCACTTTCCAGGCCAGTCTGGGTCAGTAAGCGCCCGCAAACCGATGTTAGCAGCAGCGTTCAAGTCCGCCTGCAGGCCCATAGCTGCCGGAGATTTGGATTCAGCGGAAACGAATATTTCGCCCCCCTTGAGCGGAATGCGAATAACGCCGGCCTTTTCCCACTCCCCTCTCTTATCTTTCCACCGTTTATTCAATTCACATAGAAACCGCATGCGCGAGTCGCCTTTGCCTTCGGCCGGTTTTTTTTCTGCCTGCTCGACTTGTTTACGCCAATATTTCGACCGCATGAATTCCTTGACCGATAGATCCTGACAACGAATGCCTGGGGAGCCGGTTCGGGAATCCTGGAGTGACGTGTAGCTTGCCGAGACTTCTCGGAGGTGTATGCCATGAAGTTGACAGGATTCGGTTAAATACTTCTTGACCTTCGAGGACGACCACGTCATGAGTAGACAGTTTTCCCGACGGGTTCTGGTTTCCTTCGGCCGGTATTGGGTGAGGTTCTCGATGACGATAGCATGGCAGGGCTCATCTACTCGTTCTCTTGGACGTTTGACGTCTTTTTCCCCTCTGAAGCGCTTCATCCGGCCGATACCAAGTGCCGATTCAGCAATACGGCTAGCAAGCTGTTTCACGCGTTGCTCTCGCATGTTTTCCAAAGCATCTAGAGTGCGTTGACCAAATCTTTCTTTATTTTTCTCGCTCGTTCCATCCGGCTTGAGCCGTGTGAAGAACCCGACTTGTACTTTGCGGCGGAACTCGGTCAGAGTAGCAAGTCGAGTGAGTGAGAGCCCGCCTACCTTGCGTATGGCTGAATCTTGCGCAGCTTTGCCACGAGGAAGGATCCAGTCTTTGAACCAGCGAAGCCGTTTTTGCCACTGCTTGTCGTCCCCTTCCCATCGCTTCTTCCAGGCTTCGTGAAGAGCCTTGCGAAGCTTTGCGTCCTTAGCCAGAGCCACCGCCACGTCGTAGAGGTTTTTTCGATTCTCTTTCATCTTTTTCCGACGCTCAGCGCCTGAATCTTCCTCGCCGATTTCTTCCGGGATCTTGTATCCGGGCAACTTGGCGATAAGGCCATCCCACAGCTGAGATGCCGCATCGTCCTGCCACCCATTGGAAAAGGCCAAGCTATGCCAGAGCATAAGAGCGTCCTGAATGAACTCAACTCGTTTATTATCTCTCTCGGCTTTGTTGTCATTTGCAGAAAGCTCTTTAGGCTCGTTGAAGTAATATCTGCGACCGCCCGGCATAGTGTTGTAGGCCGCCGTCATGGCGAAGGCGATTCGCGCCCGGTCAGCATGACGCTTGAGCCCGAGACGCATAGTACGGACGGCGAAGAACATCATTTCATCGATGGATAGAGACGGGCTAGAGACGTCTCCCACGTCTTTATTGATCGGTTTCCATCCTAATGTACGCAGAACCTTGAGCCTCTTTTTTTGTTTTTCACTTTCCCCCCACCCCCCCTTGACCAATTGGTCGATAATCGGCGCTGTTCGGCCTATTTCAGCCTCCAGTTGATGAACTTCCCAAATTTCCTTGTTGGACGCCTCTCGAACCCCTTGCTCTTCGCCCTGGAGCCTGATAAGGAACTGGCGATCCAAGCGCGCCCAGGGAGCGGAATGCGGCATACCGTTCGGCAATTTATCCGCGCCGATTCGGCGATAGATAGTGGTCTTGTTGACTTCGGTTTGACCTCCTTTTTCCACCTTCTTTACTTTTTGTTTAAGATGCAAGTATAGATCGCTCGCTTTAGGCGGTTCATGTCCGGCGGCCCGACATGCTTTTCTAACCTTATCTGTACTAATCGCTTCCCACACCGCGCACGCCGCAGCATAACGGTGGCCAAGGTCGACGGAAAGCACGCGAAGACCGGCCAGTCGGGAAAGGTTATGTTTGGCCATTCCTTTACGTCCTTCCTCGTTGGAAGAATGCCAGAAGGGATAGGCAAGGCCGCGCCAATCATTCTTCGAGTTCTGAGAGGCGAGGATGATTTCACCATTCTTTTGATCTAACTTTATATTGTTTGCTGAAGCAAAATCACACCACGGCCCATTAGGCTGCAGCTTTGCCGAGAAAGAAACCAGCCATTGAAGGCTATCCCTCATCTTTTTTGCCTTTGTATCCCATCTATTGTCGGCGACTCTTTTGGCAATAGCTTCTAACTGCTTCCGAGGGGCCTGCAACCGGCCGTTCCAGTCTGCTTGTTCAAAGAGCCCCGATATCTTCACTCCATCGCGCCCAGTCACATTCGAAGCAGCTCGTCCCAATCTGTTTGCACGGGAAACTTCAATTAATTTCGTAGAGTCATCATCTGTATGAAGGGCAAGGTCTGCTGCCAGTCTCTTGGACCGCCAGGCTAACTCTGTCTTTTTAACAGCCTTGCCATCAAATAGGGTCATTGTCATCCCGTGTTTTGAGTTCAAGCGCTCGAGTTCCCTTTCTGCATCTTCAAGTTCTCTTTTTGCTGTCTTTAATTTATCTATTAATTGATCTTCCTTTGCGATATTTCCGGAAGATTTTCTTAGAATTAATTCTACTTTATTCACAACCGCTTGTTTCTTTGTACATCTCGTTTTCGCTTTTTCCAAATAAATAGCGGCTTCTCGTACTGAGAAATCGATGTCCCAGCGGGAGTTCCCGAAATCGCAGAAGATAGGATGCATAAACGCATCTGGATGGCAGTACGCCGGCACCTTGAAGTGCCTTTTCTTAAATTCAGCTTCGGTAGCGATAACATAGTCAATCAGCGGTTGATGTGCTGTTGCCTTCGTGGCATCTCCTTCTTCATGCCAAACGCATGCGGCATCATCTTCAGCAAGAGCCTCGAATAGCTGGATATCACCAATCTTGTCGATCTTAATCTCAGGATCGAATTGCAGCGCTCGAGCTACGGCAATCCGGTCGTCCAAATTGATACAAGAGCTCTTTCCCCATGCGGCGACAACTTCTTTCCATCCGTTGACTGCTCGCCGACGTATACGATATTGTGCCAGCGCGCCTGACATCACCGTGCGTTCCATACAAAATAAATCCAGCCATTTTTTCGCCGCCACTGGAACAATATTTACCTTCTTAGTTTCCACTTCGAACTTTCTTCGTTCCGCCTCGGCACGCTTGATCCATGAATGGGCAATCGAAACGCGGCGAGCGGCGTGGTCTAGCATGACGGCAAACTCGCCAATGTGGTTTCGTTTGCCAACAAATGGAATGCTGCAGGCTTGCTCTATCGACAAACGTAGAAGGGCAATCCATGAGGGCACTTCTCTCATCCCAGATGCGCTGTCCTTTTCGTCTGCTTCATCTGCCAGTTTTTGCTTCATTTTTTCGATATCGGTTTTATTCGGACATGCCGGAAGGTTCTCAATCGCAAGGCGTCCAGTAGATTTCCTACCCGTTATCCACCCGATGGCCACGCATAATTTATCAAGATCGGGTGAGGAGCAATTGACTATCTTACACATCTCCTTGATAATTTCTGACTTGGGATGGCATGCGAACCGATTGAGATCAGATGCGACTAATTTGCGTAGTATTTCGATGATCCGTTCGTTATTGCTCTTTTTTCCCGTACCGAAATTTGTGCTGATCCATTGGCGAGCAAGCGTACGATACTCAGGTCCTTCATTAGCGACAAGGCGACTCGAGTCAGCATCATCATTATCATCATCATCATTTCCGCCACCCGGCAACGCAAAGTAGTCATGTTCAGGGCCAAAGAAATGCATAATCGCGTTTTGAGCATATTTCCGTGTTAGTCCTTTGAGATCATTCACTTTCGCTTTATCAAATGCTTTGCTTCGGTTTACCCAAACGGCGTCATCCTCCTGAATGGCCGCGCCTAGCGAAGCCGAGCAATTATCCTTCCATTCTTTTATTTCGTTTTTCGCAATCTTCCTACTTTTGAGAATTTCTTCAAGCGCCTCGAATACTTTTTCATTGCCATTCTTAGCGACATCATGACCGGATGCTACGATGAATTCGGGCGGAGCTCCAAGTTTTGATTCTACCGAAAGCCATGACAACGCTAATAGAACACGCCGCGCCTTTCGCTCCTCGTCGGTCGGATCGCGATCAGGCTTTCCCTTCCCACCTTTGACCTTGGCATCCGCTAGAGTGTGATCCAGACCTCCGCGCAAAGTAAGCAACCAATCGCCGAATGCTTTGGCGCCTTTGTTGACAGCCTCATGAGTCTTCCAGAGATGTTCATTCCAGCAATGACAGTCGTTTTTTTGACAGAAAACGCATTCTCCAGGTGCGCGTCGCAGTCGAAGAGTATAAGCTCTCTGAGTGACTGAAGGTTTATTCTTTTTTGTCATTTCTCCCTCTAAAAATGAACTTTAAGAAATGATTTTTTCGCCAACGTTTTTTTAATAGTTTTCTTTAAATAGACATTCCCCCCGTTTTCAAAAAAAACCTCTCCCTTTTAAAAGGCATGAATACCCCTAATCAAAATTCCAAGGGGATTTTAAACCAGGGGACAGGAAAAGCCAAGGGAATAAGAAAAAAAGCGGAAAGAAAAGAAATTATGGGCGGTTGTGGCTCCCCGTTTGCAACCCTCTTCATAACCGTTCTCCGTTCGGATGTCAATCCGAAAGCGCTTATCATTCAACGAGTTATCAAAGAGCACGCTGTTCCGGCAGGCCGGAAGCGGCGTCAAATTCGATTTCCCAGTTACTCTACCCAATGCGGATGTCGCAAGTCGAGTCGTGAGCTTGTCGCAAGTTGTGTCGCAAGATTGTCGCAAGTTCAACCCGTCCCCTTCATCCGGTAAACGAGCTTGTTGGTCGATCCCTCCGAAACCAACAGTCCCATATCCACCATGGCCTTCAGGTCGCGCTGCAGAGAGCGGCGGTTGACATCGGGAAAGTAGTGCTCGAAATCCTGGATGGTCAGACTGCTGTGTTCCAGAATGTGGCCGAGGGCTTTGGCCTGGCGATCCGAAAGCCTGTGCTCTTTGATGAGCACATCCCGGCGGATGGCCAGCTCTCCGCGCTCTCTGACCTCGGCGAGCTGGGCCGTCAGCCCCTCGACGAAATATTCGAGCCAGCCGGTCATATCCATGCCGTTCTCGCGGACGCTCTGGATAGCTCGGTAGAAAGCAGGCCGATCCCGGTCGTAATATTCGCTGATAGTGAACAGCCTCTTGAAATCGTATCCGGCCCGATAGAGGGACAGGGTGGAGAGCAGACGGGACGTTCGACCGTTGCCGTCCAGGAACGGGTGGACATGCACGAACTGGAATTGGGATATGCCGCTCACCAGTACGGGATGGACATCCTGCTCCCGGTTGAGCCAGTCCACCAGCTCCCCCATCATGATCGGCACGTCGTGCGCAGGAGGCGGCGTATAGACCGTCTCACCGGTGACGGAGTTGACCACGTAGTTCTGGATTTTCCGGTATTCGCCTGGAGCCGCAGCTCCACCCCGGACACCTTCCACCAGCCGCTTGTGGATTTCCCGGACCAGCCCCTCCGTGATCGGCCCGCCTGTTTCCAGATACTCCGAGACAAAATCGAAGGCCTTTCTGTAATTCAGCAGTTCCCGCACGTCATCGGGGTCGGCCTCGGGAACCGGATTCCCATCGAGCAATCGCTCAGCCTGTTCCAGGGTGAGGCGCGTTCCTTCGATGTGCGTGGTGTGGTGCGCTTCAAGGATCAAAGCGCGGCGTCCCATCTCGCGCACCCAGACCTCGGACAGGGTCGCTGCCTCCAGGAATCCCCGAGCCCGCTCGATTCGGGTCAGCCCGGCGGTGATCCGGTTGGTGATCGTGAAGATGGGTTCGAAGGTTTTGCTCATTCCGCCCCACCGCCATTCTCTGGAGTGATTGGAGGCTGACTGGCAGGAACGGGGCAGACAGGTTGCCTCCCCTCCCACCTTTCGCATACGGCCTCAAAATCAGGTTGTTTTTCCTCTTGGGTCCAGCTTCGATAGAATTTCGGGTTCTTGCTTTTTGGAACAGGGCTGGCTTCTCGCATATCCACCAACGCGGGAGCTTGAACACACTCTCCCAATACCAAGGCACTTCGAGGGGCAAGAGCTGGAAGTTGATCGAGGAGCTGTCCATAGATGCCAGGCACGATCTCCCGGAAATAGCGCAAATCTTCAGGATTCTGCAGACGATGAACGATGAAGCTGTTGCACTGCGAGAGAACCGTTTTGGATAATTCACTTGGGCGTTGGGAAGCCACAACCAATCCTAACCCATACTTTCTACCTTCTCGGGCGATGCGCTCGAAAACAAGCTTCGAAATGGAATCCTCCTCCGTTCTTCTGCCCTCTCGGATATAGTTCTGCGCCTCCTCAAGAATAAGAACGACCGGGTACTCCCCACGGCCGACTCCACTCACCGGATCGCTCAATCGCTGCAAGAATTCATGAATTAATCGACCAATAAGCGCGGTTACATTTTCAAGGACTTCCGAGGCGAGGAGGCTCAAGTCGATGATGACAACATTGGATCGAGTAGAACCCCCTCGCTGCCTGTCGTAGAAAGGCAGTTGGCCTTCCGGACATGCATCAGTGCCAGTTAGTCCTGCTTCCCTTAAGCATCCAGATCCCAGAATGTCCCGCATGAAGGTGGCGAGAGAGTGCATGATCGATGGCCACTCAGAACAAGTGGGGCCGAACATAAATTCAAACCGGGAGTCTTCCAGTAGCCGGTAAATGCGCATTAGCATCGTGGAGCAATTATCCCGAGCCCGCGAAGAGCTTGCTTCGTCACGAGTCATGGCATGCTCAAGGTGCTTATATCGCAACTCATGTTTGCTGAAGTATTTTGGGCAGTCAGCAGAGCAGGATATTGAGCGAAAAGATGATTGAGGCGTAGTTACCAGTGTAGCCGATAACGAATTCAGAATGCCTTCTACGGTTTGTCTTACATCCATCACCAGTGGATCGTAGTCTTTTTCGTTCTTCCGCCCCGCAGATTGCTTTACATCTTGAAATACCTTCTTGATGGAATCAGCAGTCAGAGCGGGAAAGTTGTTGATTAAATTCGCCAATGCCTCTTTGCTTTCCTCTGATTCCAGTGACCTGACGACTCCCTCGCAGATAACGCCTATTGAGTTTCTATCTTGCCACTGCCCATTAGCAGCGGCCGACATTAGCCTGTGACATTCCAACAGCAAATGTTCTCGTAAAGATACCCAACTCGGGCCTTGGCTATCCTCTCGTGCAGAAGATAACGCGTTGAGCAGAACAGGTCTTTGAACACCCGGAGATGCCCTGAACAAACGGACGAAGTCCTCAGAATCCATGAACCAGTAGGGGATAGCGAGCTTCTCTTTCTCCGCGGGATCGGTCGGTATATAGAGCGCTTTGAACGCCGCGTCCGCGTCAGCCCACGCCTTGTCCTCATTTTGCCTTTGGAAAGCTGTGCGGTACTCTCCATTGGTGTCGAGGATTATGAACCGCGTTTGCTTTACCGATGCCTGATTGATAACCGACTGAATGATAGTGGCAATGGTGCAGGACTTGCCGGAACCGGTGCTTCCGATGATAGCGGCATGTTTCCCGAAGAATGCGTCTGGATCGATTTTAATGTCGTAATCTTGGAAGACGGCGGATCGGCCAATTGGAATGCAGAACCCTGGTTCATCTGAAGAAGCCCCATCCTGCTCGGAAGACTTGCCGAATATTGCATCGAGGTCCTTTTTTGTTGTGATAAGAACTGGCGAATCGAGGACCGGGAACAGATTGATCCCCTGCCGGAATCTACCCTCGTCAATGGTGCCGATCATTGTTGCCTTCATCAACCTTCGGGAGGAAGGTAACGTCACCATGGTCTTGTCGGCTTTCAGTTCACTTTCCTCTGTCAATAGAACACGTGTGACCATAGCCACGATCCGTCGGGCACCGACAGGGATGATGATATACGAGTTGATTCGCCCGACCTCCAAAGTCCCTTCATAGGTAGATCGAGTCAGTGCCTTCAAATCCCGGTTCAACTCAATCGTCACCTGGGCGGTATCAACCGCGACGACCCTGCCAATTTCATGATCACTTGCCATCGCTGTCCTCCTCCGCAACATCCGACTTTCGCACGGAAGGCAACGATAGCCCCTTGAAAGTTTTCATTACCTTGGCATCAATTTCCTCTTCTCGAAGGTCCGGCAGAAGTTTCGCAACGAAACGCTCGAAAGTTCCTAATCCCCACCCCTTGACAATCCAGACGCGCTCATCTTCGAGCTTCTCCAGTTTCGAGACAAATTCGCTTTTCGGATCGGGGTCCACCACGACGAGAGTAAAGCTCGGGATGGCAAGCGCCTGTCGGATCAACGCATTGACGTGGTCATCTCCGAAGCCGTAACCGATCACAAACAGTGCCGACTGGGGTTGCGCAATCGCGTTTCCAAATCTACGAAACAGCTCGGAATACGGCATGCCCAATGCTTGCACGTACTTTAGTGGAGATGGATAGATCAAAACATCGTCTGTATGGCAGTCTTCATTATAGAAAGTTGCAAAAAGGCCGAAGGGATTGTCCCGATCTGGTTCGCAAGGATGCCAGGTAATTGATCCATGTAGCTTATAAAGGTGAAGCGCACGATCAAATCGATGAACCCGCCCTTCAGTGGTCTGTGCGGGGAAATAGAAATC